>JAEEGL015922365.1_pt1 | contig 20274 bp, 19 predicted proteins | sample 9134231 | NCBI WGS metagenome assembly JAEEGL01 (sample SAMN16246548, study PRJNA631951) | gut metagenome | biome: gut microbiome; feature: rumen; material: fiber-attached | host: Bos | place: Iran: Karaj | collected 2018-10 | reverse complement strand
GAAAAAGCCATTGCAGACTATTTCCATACCGCTGACGCCATCCTCTATGCGGCCTGCTTCGACGCCCACGGCGGCGTGTTCGAGCCGCTCCTCACCGCAGAGGACGCCATCATCGCCGACGCCCTGAACCATGCCTCCATCATCGACGGCGGCCGCCTGTGCAAGGCCCAGCGCTTCCGCTATGCCAATGCCGATATGGCCGACCTCGAAGCCCAGCTCCAGGCCGCCCAGGCCTGCCGCTTCCGCATCATCGTCACCGACGGCGTGTTCTCCATGGACGGCAACATGGCCCCCATGGACAAGATCTGCGACCTGGCCGAGAAATACGACGCCCTGGTGATGGTGGACGAAAGCCACAGTGCAGGCGTCGTGGGCCCCACCGGTCACGGCGTGGCCGAACAGTTCAACTGCTATGGCCGCATCGACATCTTCACCGGCACCCTGGGCAAAGCCTTCGGCGGCGCCGTGGGCGGTTTCACCACCGGCCGCAAGGAGATCATCGACATGCTGCGCCAGCGCTCCCGCCCGTACCTGTTCTCCAACTCCATCCCGCCCATGATTGCCGCGGCTGCCCTGGAGACCTTCGCCATCCTCAAGGAAAGCGACGAACTCCATGACAAACTGGTAGAGAACGTGAACTACTTCCGGGACAAGATGATGGCCGCCGGCTTCGACATCAAGCCCACCCAGAGCGCCATCTGCGCCGTTATGCTCTACGATGCTCCCCTGTCCCAGAAATTCGCCGCCAAGATGGCCGAAGAGGGCATCTTCGTAACCGGTTTCTACTATCCGGTGGTTCCCAAGGGCCAGGCCCGCATCCGCGTGCAGTTGAGTGCCGCCCACGAGAAGCAGCACCTGGACAAAGCCATCGCCGCCTTCATCAAGGTGGGCAAGGAACTGGGCGTCATCAAGTAACCGTTCCCCTACGCCCTCCTGTGCCGGATGGCCAGAAGGCACAGGACCAGGAGGGCAGGGAAAATGGATGCGGCCAGGATTCCGCTTTGGATATCGTCTCCTCCCGACTGGGTGCAAATGCCAACAAGAGAAGGGCCAAAGGTGCCACCAGCGTCTCCCGCCAGGGCCAGCAGGGCAAATAGCGCCGTACCGCCGCCGGGCATCCGGGCCGATGTAAGGCTGATGGATCCGGGCCACATAATGCCCACGGCCAGGCCACTGACCATACAACCCGCCAGACTGATCATAGGGATACGGACAAGGGATGCCGTCAGATAGGCGGCAAAGGTCAGCATACCAGCTCCGGTCATATAGGCCGACAAATCCATCTTCTGTCCTTTCTTCCCGTACCAGAGCCGCCCGAGCCCCATACAGAAGGCGAAGCCGCAGGGACCTGCCAGGTCTCCAATGGCCTTGTCTACGCCCAGGGACGCCTCGGCAAAGGCCGATGTCCACTGCGCCATCGTGCTCTCGGACGCCCCGGCGGCAATCATCAGAAGCAGAAAGAGCCAGAAAGTCCGGTTGCGGAGCAGCTGCCCCATACTCATCCCTTCGGAATCGGCCACGATGGGCTCGATGGGGCAAATGGCGAAATTGACAATGTTATAGAGGGGAATCAGGGCCCACAGACAGGCCAGGATGCGCCAGTTGTCCAGTCCAAACACCGTAAAGAACAGTGTAGAGCCCAGGATAACGCCCACGGCACCCCAGCAGTAGAAGGAATGGAGCAGGCTCATCATCCCCTCCTTGTTGGGGAAAGGACAGGCCTCGATGATGGGGCTGCAAAGCACCTCGATGAGGCCGCTGCCCACTGCATAGACCGTGACGCAAAGGAGGATGCCTATCAGCGGATTGTGGAAAAGACCAGGCACAAAGGCCAGGCCCATGAGGCCCAGGGCCGATGTTACCTCCGAAACGATGATGCTCTTGCGATAATCTATATTCCTGAACTTGGCACAGAGGAAATCTGTAACCAGCTGAACCACATAGAAGACAGCCGGAATGAGGGCCAGGCTGGCGATAGGGATCCCGTACTCACGGTGGAAAGCCATAAACAGAAGCGGCGTAAAATTAGCTACGATGGCCTGCGTCACAAAACCCAGATAACACGCCAGTTTGGTTTTTCTATAGTCTTTCATTCTCTTTTGTTTTCCTTGGCAAAATTAAGCATTTTACCTAAATTTGCCCATTCCAAAACAAGCTGCACGTAAAAAATGAATCCGGTATCTGCCAGACTCCTCAACCAGCAACTGATTTGCCCGCAGTTCACCTCGCCGCACGATGTGGTGGAGTGGATGGGGGCTTTGCAGGCGCAGGAGTTCCGGCTGATGCGCTGGGCCGTGGAGATGCGCACCAAAAGGCCATCGGCCAAGACCTTCAAAAAAAACTACGATGAGGGGCGGATCGTGCGCGGACACTTGTTCAGAACCACCTGGCAGCTGGTGGCCGGGGAAGACTGGCGCTGGATGCAGGAGCTGTGCAAAGCCAACGCCCTCCGTGGCCTGGCGGGCTGGATGAATTCCAATGGAGTCAGCATCCCGAGGGCCGAGCAGGACGCCGTGCAGCAGGTTTTCAGCGATTATCTCACCCATCACAGGATAGCCCAGAAGGCCGATTTTGCGAAGGCACTGGAGGAGAAGGGCCTATCTATGGAAGACCAGCGGCTTTCCTATCACATCCGCCTCTCGGAGTACTCCGGCCTCCTTTGCAGCGGAGACCTCTATGCCTTGAAACAGAGCTACGCCTTGACGGAAAAGAAACTCCCGCCGCTGAGTCCCGTTCCCAGGGAAGAAGCCCTGGCCCTTCTGGCAAGAAAGTACTTCCGCAGCCACGGCCCCGCCACATTGGAAGACTTTGTGTGGTGGAGCGGCCTGGGCATCACGGAGTGCAAGCAAGGGCTGGAGGCCATCCGTCCGGAAATCATTGAAGAGCGTTGGAAGAAACTCACCTTCTACCGGCACCGGGACAGCCGTACACGCGGGTTCCGAAGCGGTACCGTAACCCTGCTCCCCTCTTACGACGAATACCTCATCGGCTACAAGAGCCGGCACGTGGCCGTCCATCCAGACCACAGCCACCGCGCACACAACAACCGGGGCATCTTCTGGCCCGTCATCCTGCTGGACGGTGAAGTGGTGGGAAACTGGTCCTACGCCGCCGGAAAGCCCTCTGTAGACATCTTCCATCCCCTGGCCCAGGTGGATGAGCTGGCCCTGGAGGCCCAGCTGGAGCGCTACCGGAAATTCCTTGTCAAATAGCAAAGCCCCTAGACGAATTCAACCTGCCACCCGTTACGCGTTTGAAGCCCCCAATGCGTAACGACTGGCATTCTCTAACGGTGTCTTTTCCCTGAGTGGTACATCTTGATTAACACGATAGTTCAAAGAACATAATAATTTGATGTTTTTTGAACCACAGACTATACTTACGGTATAAATAAAATGTATATATTTGTTATCAAATAAAACGAACCATAAAATGAAGAACTACTTTATTAGAGCCATTGTTTCCGCGGCGATCTACACCGCTGTTTACTTGTTGATGGACTTTGTTTTCCAGAACGAGCATTCTGTCCGGGAATATGTGGTACAAGCCGTTGTCTTTGGTGTTCTGTTCGGATTGTTTTCCTACCTTGACGACAAAGGCTGGAATTCGTGGAAGAAGGTAGGAAGCTTGTTTAAACGCAAGACAAAAGACGAATAGAACGGGTTTACGGATGATCAGAGAGAGCCTTCATAACTACATCTACAATGACGTCATTCCCCGGTACGGGGCTTTTGACAAAGCGCACCGGGAAGACCACGCTTTGACGGTTATCGACCGTGCCCTGTCGATGGGCAGGCAGTACGATATCAACGAGGAAATGCTCCTGACGGCCGCAGCCTGTCACGACCTCGGCCTCGCTGTAGACCGGAAGACACACCATCTGGAAAGCGGACGGATTATCCGCCAGGACAAGCGGCTTTCCGAATGGTTCTCCCCCGGGCAGATCGAAACCATAGCCCAGGCGGCGGAAGACCATCGGGCGTCGGCAAAAACACTGCCAAGGAGTATCTATGGCCGTCTTGTTGCCGAGGCGGACCGGTTAATCGTTCCCGAGACCATCATCCGCCGGACTGTCCAGTTCAGCCTCTCCCACTACCCCGAACTGGACCGGGAAGGCCACTGGAACCGCACACTGGAACACCTTCACGAGAAATACGCCGAGGGCGGCTACCTTCATCTTCTGATTCCCGGCTCGCCCAATGAAGCCCCCCTGCAGCAGCTGCGAGAAATCATAAAGGATGAAACGCGGCTCCGGACTATCTTTGAATCCGTTTTCAAGGAAGAGTCCTAAGCGTAGCCTACATCGTTGCTCCCGTACACCAAAACAGGCATTTTCGTGTACGAGACACTGTATTTTCACAACAATTGGTAGCCAACTTTCAAAATGTAGCCAACTTTTGGAAAAGCAAATGCCCCTGGAGTGCGTCCAAGGGCATTTTTAGAGGTACCAAGCGGAATCGAACCGCTGTAGCAGGTTTTGCAGACCTGTGCCTAACCACTCGGCCATAGTACCAAAACGGGAATGCAAAGATAGCAGTAATTCCCGAATCTGCAAAAATAAAATCTCCTATTTCTTCAAATAGTGGATAAAGAGCATGGTGAGGTCGTCACTTTGGTCCGCCTCTCCACGGAAATCGATCACGGCCTTCTCCATAGCCTTCAGGTGGCCGTCCGCATCGCGGCGGGTGTGAAGGACCGCACGGACGCCTTCGTCTCCGAACTGGTCGTGGTTGATGTTTTCCGCCTCGTTGAGACCGTCCGTGTACAGGAACAGGGCATCGTCGTAGCGCATCATAACCTCCTGCTCCTCAAACACCATCCCGTCCATAATACCCAGCGGCAGATTGGGCTTCACGTCCAGTTCCCGGATGGCATCCGTGAGGATGTACGGAGCATTGTGGCCGGCATTGCAGTACTTCAGCAAGCCGGTCTCAAGATCCAGGATACCGCAGAAGAAGGTGACAAACATATTGTTGTCATTCATATCCGTCATTCCGTCGTTGATGGAAGTAACAATGCGGGAAGGACTGTCGTAATGGGAGGCCAGCGTACGGTACTGCGTACGGGTTACCGCCATCAAAAGGGACGCAGGAACGCCCTTGCCGGAGACGTCTCCGATGCAGAAATGAAGCTTCTCGTCCCGGATGAAGAAGTCGTAGAGGTCTCCTCCCACCTCCTTGGCAGGAACCAGGAAGGCCGACATGTCCAGATCGTCCCTGTTGGGGAACGGCGGGAAAATCTTGGGCACCATCGACATCTGGATGTTGCTGGCCACCTGCAGTTCTCCCTCCATACGGTCTTTCTGGGCATTGATCTCGTTGAGTTCCCTCTGGTTCTTGAATACGGAAGAAATGATGAGAATGATCATCATAATACCCAGGACCTGAAGAAGGCCCACCATAAGGGCAATGCGACGGATGCCGGCATAAATCACGCTCTCGGGAATGACGATGGACATAATCCAGCCCGTACGCTCGATGGGGGTATAGAAGACCAGATCGGACAGAGCCCGCTTCCGGACGGAGAATTCTCCATCCGCTCCGGTTTGGAGGTTGGCCTTGATCACTTCCCGGGCAATGTGCTCCGATTCTTCATTATTCACCGGGGAAACCACCACCTGCCCCTCCCGGGAAAGGATCATGCTGTATGCGTGGGGATAAACCTGGATATTTCCCACCATCTGGGTGAGCCACTCCAGGGATATATCGGCCGTAAGAATGGCCGCAATCTCCCCTTCCTGATCCCGGATGGGGAGCGAATAGGTGGTCATCAGGATATTTCCGCCGCCCTCATCCACATAAGGCTCCGACCAGTAGCCCTCCTGAAGTTCCAGCGGCTTTACGAACCATTCCTGGCTGGGATAATCGTACTCTTCCGTTGCCAGCGTCTTGAATTCCAGGCCATCGGGGCCCTCGCACACATACGGCGAGAAGAGCGGATGGTCTTTCAAATAACCGGGAACTACGGCCACGGTGGAACCCACCACTACGGGATTGTCTTCCACCACCCGCTGGGTCACACGAATGAGGCTGTCCGGGACATTCAGGCACCACTGGGCAATCCAGACGCTGTTGCGAACGGCCGCTTCCGTCTGGTTGACAATGTCCATGATCTTGTTGCTGGAGCTTTCCAGCTGGCCCCTGGCACGGGCCGTGGATTCTTCCTTGATGCCCTGCTGGGAGAAATAATACTGAATGAGGGATGTGGCCTCCAGGGTTAGGAGAGCAACAATAACAAGCAGTACGCCAGCCTTGACTCCGTGTTTGAGAGAATCTGGAATTTTAACGCTCATGATTGGAAGAGAAGACTTGGTCTATTAAAGATTCAAATTCCTTGAAGGCAAAGGTGTTGTCCAGTTCCCTGAGGGAATTGGCAAGTCCCCGGTAATGCCATTCGTGATCCTTGGGATCCGAGGCGTGGAAAAGAGACCAAAGCTTGTCTCCCTGAACGGCGTAATCCCGGGCAATGGCTCTCATATTGGAAAGCTTGTCTCCGAGGGCCACCATCTTCGCATCATGACTGGCGTTTGCCAGGCGGTCTATGGCAGCCTTCTTGCGGGCATGCCAGCTGTCTTCCTCACTGACTCCTTCCACCATCACATCGCTTTCGGCCGCTACCAGAGAAGCAATGCGCTCTCCGAATTCTTCCCGGATCTGCTCTACTGTCACGTCCGTATCCTCCACGGTATCGTGCAGGGCGGCAGCCGCCAGCAGTTCCTGGTCCGGGGTCATAGTGGCTACAATTTCCATGGCCTCCATAGGGTGAACGATGTAAGGGAAGCCCTTTCCGCGGCGCTCCGTGCCAGCATGTGCCTTGACGGCGAAAATGATGGCCCGGTCCAGCAGTTGGGTATCTAAAGGTTTGTTTGCCATATTCAGGTTTAAGTTAAATTACTTTTTCTTGTTAAAAATCACGAACTCGTTCATCACGAAGTTGAAAGCGCCGGAGAAGCACAGGCCCAGCAGGTTACAGAACACCGGTTCCAGGGACCAGCCCTGCAGCCAGTCCAGGCTCACAAAGAGGAAGTGGAAGCCCTGCATAGCCACAAACTTGATGACATATCCGCCCACGCAGGTGGCGTTGTATCCGGCCAGGTGCCGCATAACGGAACGGAAAGTGCCGAACTCCGAAACCCTTTCCCTCCAGACGAGGTAATAAGCTATGAAAAAATTGGCCAGGGTGGCCACCTCGAAGGAAATGGTAGGAGCAATCCAGAAAGAGCCCCAGTACGATTCCTGGAAGGCGTAAACACTCAAAAACCAGTGCAGGCCCAGATCCACAATGGTTCCCACCATGCTTGTCAAAGAAAACATGATGAACTTTTTGAGGATTTCCGTCCTGCGTCTCATAGTCCACAAAGATACGAATTTTTGTAAATGTCACAAAATTAGACTACCTTAGCAAACGATTTGTACTATACCCATGAAACCTATCATTGAACCTGTAGACAGGGAAGCCTTGCTGGCCGAACTCAACGAAAAGACGTTCCTGCGAAAAACCAATCGCGCCGGAAACGAGCTATATGTCGTTGGGCCAGAGTCGGTTCAAGTCATCAGGGAGATAGGGAGGCTTCGGGAAATCGCCTTCCGCACAGACGGTGGCGGGACGGGAAAGGAGCTGGATATTGACGAGTTTGACACCAATCCGGCCTACGGGTACAAGCAGCTGGTCCTGTGGGATCCCCAGGCCCGGGAAATCATTGGAGGCTATCGCTTCTGCCTTTGCGACCAGGCCGTTTTCGACCGTTTCGGCCAGCCCATCCTCACTTCATCCCATATGTTCGAGTTCTCCAAGAAGTTCCTGAAGGATTACCTCCCCTATACCCTGGAGCTGGGCCGGAGTTTCGTGCAGGTGGAATACCAGAGTTCCAAGGCCGGCGCCAAGGCCCTCTTTGCCCTGGACAATCTTTTTGACGGAATCGCCGCCATCGGCATCCTGTATAACCGGCGCATCAAGTACTTCTTCGGCAAAGCCACCATCTACCGCGGCTATCCCACCGAAGCCCGCGAGATGATCATGGTGTTCCTGCGCAAATACTTCGGCCGTCACAGCCGGCTCATCCGCATCCGAAAAGAAGTAAAGGTGGAGCACCCTCACCGCTATTCCAAGCTGTTCAAAGGACTGGATTTCAAGGAAGGATACAAGGTACTGAAGGCCGAAATCACCAAGATGGGAGTATTCATTCCCCCACTGGTGAATACCTATATGAACCTCTCCCCTACGATGGATTATTTCGGAACCGGCATCAACGACGAGTTCGGAGATGTCTATGATTCCGGCCTGATGATCAATTTTGAAGATTTATACCCCGAAAAGCGCCAGAGACATCTTGATAGCTTTTTGGCCCTGGGCTGGCAGCACCTTCGCAAACTTCTGAGAAGGCTCCAGAACCGGGTTAGCAGATAATGTTTAATACTTAAACCTAACTATGTCGGAAGAGAAGAAACAAGCTGCCCGCATTCAAACTTCTATCCTGAATGCCGCCGAAAAGAAAATACTGGTTTATCTGGCCGAAAGGATGCCCTCCTGGGTCACCTCGGACATGCTCACCTTCGTGGGCTTTTTGGGTTCCATCCTCATAGCGGCCGGTTATGCCCTTTCCAACCTGAACCTGAACTGGATGTGGCTTTCCTGCTTCGGCCTTTTTGTGAACTGGTTCGGAGATTCCCTGGACGGCAGCCTGGCCCGTGTACGCAACACCCAGAGAAAAACCTATGGCTTCTTCATAGACCACAATGTGGACGTCATCAACGAAACCATTATGTTCATCGGCTTCGGCTGCAGCCCGATGGTGAATATGAGCTTCGCGATGCTGGCCCTGGTGGGCTATTTCATGCTCAGCATCTATGTGTATATAGACTGCCACCTGAAGGGAGAGATGCGTCTGACCTACGGAGGCCTTGGCCCCACGGAGTTCCGCATCATCATGTTCTTCATCAACATCGCTTTCATGTACATTCCCTGGCTCAGCGCCTGGAAAAAGGATGTCGTCCTGTTCCACAACCAGTTCAGCGTCGGCCTGTTCGACTACATCACCGTTGCCATCGCTGTCCTGCTGTTTGTCTTCTACCTGACAAGCCTGTTCAAGGACCTTGCCTACTACAATAAAATAGACCCTCCCGTCAAGAAGTAATGTACGCCATCACACCAGAAGAAGCCGGGAATGAACTCTCCCCTATCTTCAAGGGAAAGTTCGGGAAGATTCTTTACCACCTGGTTATGAAGGTGACGGGCATTGACAAAGCCAATAAAACCCACTACCGTGTGGGAGCAGCTGGCACGCCCGCCGGGCCTGACTATGCCAAAGGCATCCTGGACGATGCGGGGATAGATTTTGCCATCGGCCATCCCGAGCGCCTGGAGCAGCTTCCCGAAGGAGCTTTCATTGCCATTGCCAACCACGTTTACGGCCACATTGACGGGATCTGCCTCGTGGATATCCTGGGCCACGTACGGCCCAAGACCAAGGTGCTTGTAAACGAATTCCTGATGTGGTTCAAGGGACTTCGGCCCAATTTCATTTCCGTCAATCCCACCACCACCCGGAAGATGACCACCGCCACCAGCATCAGCGGCATCAAAAGCGCCTTGCAGCAAGTTCACGAAGGTGAGCCGCTGGCTATCTTCCCTTCGGGCGCCGTGGCGGACCTGAAGCCCCGCGAGGGCTGGATCATCAGCGAAAGGGAATGGCAGGATGCCGCCATCCGCCTGATCCGGAAAGCGCACGTTCCGGTGGTTCCCATTCGTTTTTTCGACTACAACTCCTGGTTCTACTATGCCCTGGGCCTCATCGACTACCGCATCCGCTTTGTGCGCCTGTTTCACGAGGTGTACAACAAAAAGGGGAAGCACCCCCGTGTGGGAATAGGAGATACCATTCCTGTAGAAACCCTGGACGCCCTCTCGGACGAAGAATTCAAGGTCTTCCTGAGAAAGAGTGTCTACGATATGCCTTTACCCGAAACCTTCACCCTTCGATCAGAGTTATGGAAGAAGTAAAAGTTGTCCTTGTCACCGGTGGCAGCAGCGGCATCGGCGCCGCCACCGCCCGCCTGCTGGCCCTCTCCGGAATGAAAGTATATGCCGGAAGCCGCCGCGGCACCCTGGAAAAACCCACGGAAGGAGTTGTCCCCGTGAAAATGGATGTGAATGACGCCACCGGTACAGAAGCCGTCGTGGCCGATATCGTGGCCCGCGAAGGAAGGCTGGACGCGGTGGTATGCAACGCCGGCAACGGCATCTACGGCCCCGTCGAAGGGACGCTGGAGGAAGAAGCGCGCAGCCAGTTTGAAACCAACTATTTCGGAGCTCTCAAAACCATCCAGGCCTGCCTTCCGGTATTCCGCAGACAGGGGCACGGCCGAATCATCACCGTCACTTCCGTGATGGCCATCCTGCAGCTCCCCTTCCAGGGATTCTATTCTTCCGTAAAGGCGGCCCTGCTCTCCCTTTCCGAGTCCTTGTCCCTGGAGCTCAAAGGAAGCGGCATCCAATGCTGCAGCATTCTGCCCGGAGACGTAGCCACCGGCTTCACCGGAGCCAGGAAGCTGAACGCAGCTGCCCAGGACCCGGATTCCCCCTACCGCGCCAGGATGGAAAAGAACCTCAGGAAGATAGAGGCCGATGAGCTGGGCGGTATGGCTCCGGAAGTAATCGGAAGGGCCATCCTGAAACAGCTCAAGCGCCGTCATATGCGCATCCGGGTGATTCCCAGAATAGACTACGCCGCGGTGGGCGCTCTGGTTCGCTTCTTACCCGAAAAGTCCAAATTAGCCCTTCTGAATTTCTTATACAGCTAATCACTTGTACATTTTAAATATTTGCCCTATCTTTGAATCGTGAAAAAGACAGGGCTTATTCTGGTATGGCTGCTGGCTACGGTCCTGGCGGCCGCCCAAGGAACCACCCGCGTTCGCGGCGTGGTGAGGGATGCCGATACCGGAGAGCCCCTGCCTTTTGTGGGCGTGTATTTCGACGGCACCACCATCGGCATCTCAACAGACTTGGAGGGCCGATACAGCCTGGAGACCCGTTCTCCCGATGCCGTCATGCTCACGGCCTCCCTCATCGGCTACGAAAGCCTTACCGCCCGCGTGCAAAAGGGCTCCTTCTCAGAGATTAACTTCTACCTGCGCCAGGACGCCCGGCAACTGAATGCCGCCATCGTCAAGCCCGATAACCGCTACATCAAGTCCATCCTGAAGAAAATCAGTCAGAATCTCACCGTCCATGATCCGGACAACGCCCCTGATTGGAGCAGCCGCCTGTACAGCAAGATTGAGCTGGATGTGACCAACATGGAAGACCTGATGAAAATAGGTGCGATAAACCGCAACCTGGGCTTTATGAAGGAGTACGAAGACACATCGGCCATCACCGGAAAAGCCTTCATTCCGGCCATCATCTCGGAAAACATTTCAGACGTCTATCACCATCAGGACCCGGAATTTCAGAGGGAAGTGATGCGCTACAGTCATATGTCCGGCTTTGGAGACAACCACGTTCTCCGGCAGTACACGGGCTCCCACCTGATGAGGGCCAACTTCTTCAAAACGCACCTTTCCATCCTCAACCTGGATATTCCCAACCCGGTGGCCAGCACCTCCCAGATCTTCTACAATTATTATCTGGTAGACTCCCTGCAGGTGGAAGGCCGAAAGACGTATGTGCTTCGTTTTCACCCCAAGAAACTGGTCAGTTCCCCCACCCTGGACGGAGAAATGCACATCGATGCAGAGGATTTCGGCATCCGGAGCGTCCACGCCGCCCTTTCGAAGGGTGCCAATGTAAACTGGATCCGGCACATCAACGTGGATATCCAGAACCGACGCACCCCGGAAGGCCGCTGGTTCTTTTCCGATGAGCGTCTTTTCATAGACTTTTCCATCTCCACCAGTGATTCCTCCCGGATAGTCTCTTTCCTGGGACGGAGACAGATCAACTTTGAGGAGCCCGTTTTCGGCCCCTGGCAGGACCAGGATGCTCTCACGGCCCAGAACCTGGTGGTGGAGCGAGATGTGCAACAAGGAGACAAAGAGCTTTGGGCGAAGCTTCGGCCTGTTCCCCTGGAGCCCCGCGAGCAGGGCATCTTCGACATGGTGGAGCAGTTCCAGCAAACCCGCTTCTATAAAAACACTTACGCCCTGGCACGCACCCTCATCGGCGGCTATTACCAGATTCCCGGCACAGGCTTCGAGGTAGGCCGATGGGCCCGCACCATCGTCTACAACCAGACGGAGGGCCTCCGGCTGCAACTGGGCGGCCGCACCACCAAGGATTTCTCGGAATTCATCCGGCTGGGCGGCTACGTCGCCTATGGCTTCCGGGACAAAAGAGCAAAAGGGCAGGTATCGGCCGAAATGATGTTCAATCGGGAGGTCACCCGGAAGCTCACGCTGATGGCCCAGTGGGACTATACCCAGTTTGGCGCCGGAAAAGGAGTGTTCACCGCGCAGAATATGATTTCTTCCGTCCTGGCCCGCTCACACGCCAATCGCCAAAGCCTGGTACGCTCTTTCGACATTCTGTACGACCACGAGTTCACCCCTTCCATAAATACTTTCCTTGAATGGACCACGTCCCGCGTGTGGAGCAATCCGCTGGTGCCTTTCATAAGGCCGGACGGCAGCCTGCAGGAAAGCTTTTCCACCAATACCCTCCACGCCAGCATCCGCTTTTCCAAAGACGAGAGAGTAACGCGTAACGTATTCAAGAAGACGTACTTATACACTAAATATCCAGTGCTGATGATAGATATCATCGGCGGTTTCAAAGGCATCACCAAAGACGATTTTCCCTATCTGAGAACCGACGCCACCCTCAAGTGGAAGATGCCCTCCAATGCCATCGGCTTCGGCCGCCTGCAAGTGGAAGCCGGAGCCATCTGGGGCAGCATCCCCTATCCGATGCTCAAACTGCACGAAGGCAACCAGACTTTCTTTATGGACCGGTCGGCCTTCAGTTGTATGAATTACTATGAATTCCTATCAGACCGCTGGATTTCAGGTTATTACGAGCACAACTTCAACGGTTTCTTCCTGGGAAAGATTCCCTATGTCAAGGAACTGGACCTTCGGGAAGTCTTCACGGCCCGCGTCGCCTGGGGCACGCTCTCCGCGGCCAACAGCACCCACGCTCCTTTCCGCCTCCCGGAGGGCTCCGGTACCCTGGAAACCCCTTACGTAGAGTTGGGAGTGGGCCTTTCCAATATCTTCCGGGTCCTTCGGATAGACGCCTTCTGGCGCGTTACCCACCGCCGGCCGGAAGCCAAAAAGAATTTTACGATCAATTTAGGAATAGATATAGATTTTTAACACTATGAAAAACCAATTTTCCCTGTACAAAGTAAACGAGGAAAACAACAAGCCCGGACATTACAAAGGAATCAAACGGCCGGGATACATCTACTGCTTCCTGGTGGAAGGAGAAATCTTGGCCGAGATTGACGGCAAGAATATCCTCGTGGGGCCGGGCCAGTTTGTGATGATTCCCCCGGAAAAGAACATCGACGTAAAGTACTTCCACGGCTGCCAGGGTTTCGACGGCCGGTTCACGCTGGAGTTCCTCAAAGACGCTTCCTACCCGGTGCTGCGCTCGGATTCCCTTATCCAGCAAAGCTTCTGGTTTGAGGATGCCGTGTTTATGGGGGCCCTGTTCAAGAGAATGTATACCGCCTATGAGGACAGAGACCGTAACTTCCTCCAGAGTGCCCTGGACCTGATTCTGGGGCAGATCCGCCCCGGTGGAAAGGTAGCCGCCGTATCGGAGCGTTTCCTGCAATTGGTTTTTGAAAAGGACAAGATTCCCCTATCAGTTGCCGAATATGCAGAAATGCTGAGCGTTACGCCCAATTACCTGAACAAGACCGTTAAGAACCGTACCCGCCGGACGGCCATCGACTGGATAGAGATTGCGCGAATGAACATCGCCAAGAAACTTCTCAAAGACCCCAGCATTTCCATCGCCGAAGTATCGGCCCAGGCCGGCCTGCCGGACCAGTCCTACTTCTCCCGTTTCTTCAAGAAAATGACCGGGCAAACCCCGTCCGAATTCCGAAACGGAGACTAAAGGGTGTAAGAGAGAACGGTCAGAAGATTGTTCTCCACCTTGAAACGAAGTTCTCCTCCTTCAAAGGGCATTCCATACACTTTTCCTGCCTGGTCCTGATAGGCCGGGCGGGGATCCAGTGCCAGCGCATCTTCCAGGAGGGCGCGCTGCCGACTGTCAAGGGGCAGCGTTTCGGGAATCACGACGGTCAGTTTCTTTTCGGGCGCGGCGGCGGCAAAACCGCAAAGAGCCTCGGGAAAACTGTCTGCGTAGGCCACGTACGGCTTGATGTCATAGATGGGGGTTCCATCCATCAGATCGGCGCCTCTTACCACAAGTTCCCGGTCTTCTATGCGAAGAAGTTCCACACAGGACAGGCCGATGGGATTGGGCCGATAAGGACTTCTCGTAGCCCAGACGCCCACGGAGGTGTTGCCGCCCAGCCGGGGAGGGCGCACGGTGGGTTGCCACTCCCCTTTTGCGGGTTTGTTGGCGCTGAAGCCCCAGATGAGCCAGAGGCGGCTGAAGCCTTCCAGCCCTCGCAGAGCCTCCCGGACGCGGTATTCTTCTTCAAACACTATGCGTCCCTCGGCCTTAACCAGCCCGCTTTGACGGGGAATGCCAAACTTGGAGCCGAAAGACCCCTTATAATAAGCCACCGGCTTCAGAACCAGCTCGCCGGACATACTAAGAAAGGAATTTACCGTGACAACGGCAGTAGCGGAGGCCGCTGCCGCAAGGGCAGGGATCGTTGGCGGCCACGTGCGGAATGGCAAAGCCCAGAGGCAGGAAATCCGCGTTCAGATCCCCGGCATACCCGTCCGAAATAGTAGGTTCCGGCATAGTCCAGTGCGGGTACTCTTCTCCGGCAGCAAGGGGCTCTTCCTCCCTTCGCGTGTGCCAGGCGGGCCAGTCGGCCTTGGCAACATCGGCCTCCCGGGCGCTATAGCCGCAAAGGAACCACTTGGGAATGCTGTCGGCATAATCGCTCACTATCTGGCAGCAGGCCAGCCAGCTGTCTTCGTCCAGTTCCGGGCTCATCGGACTTTCCAGCAAAGGCTGGAAAAGCGCATCGTTCTGCTCTACAGTATACTGCGCCTCCATCCAGGTGTCGTGCTGTGCCTTTACCAACTCGTATCCTTCATAGCCTACGCGGCGGTACATCTGCTCCAGCCGCATCCCTTCGGGCGTTTTCATCCCGATGGTAAAATAAGGGGCGCCGGCACCCGCTTCCCGGGCCTCGGCCGGCGTGAAGGGTTTGAACTCCTTTCGGCCCAGTGCCTTCCGCTGGGTAAAGATCTCTTCCACATTCTCCACGCAGGGAGAGCATACATAGTCTCCCCACTCGTCCGTGTAGCGGTACATCTTCACCAGCGGGCTCTGGTGCAACATCTTGGAAAGCCGCTTGAAGTCTCCTCCACGAGCTTTCTCGTACCAGTCCATCACCAGGTCTATGAAGCGTTCCGTGGGCAGGATGCCATACAGGTTCAGGTATCCCAGGGCAACCCGCTCCACTTCGAACTGGCCGCTCTTTTCGCAGGAGCGCAGCACTTTATCCACATCCGGAGCCACGATATCGTACATCTCGCGGCTGATCCATACCTTGTGGAAATTTTCGTCCGAATCGTCGAACTGGACCAGCCCTGTCACCTCCAACAGAGAAGGATAATCGGCAAAGTCCTGGTACTGAACCTTATCCGGACCGGCGTGCACCAATTCCCTCAAAAGGCGTACATCCCGCTCCATCAGATGCGACATCCACCTGCACGGCTGCCCGTGCAGGTAGGTGTGCAACTGGTCCACCAACTGGGACTTCCGCAGACGCGAACTCATCTCGTTCCCGAGGATACTCCCCAGGTCCTGCAGCTCTATCTTTTGGAACCCGTCCAGGATGGTATGTAACGTCCTTTCTTTCATTGAGGGCGCAAAGATACTAATTTTCCTGATATTTCAGGATGGGATTGCGGGCGGCGGTAGTTTCGTCCGGGCGGGAGATGGGGGTATTGTGCGGGGCCTCGTGCAGGATATTGGGATCCTGTGCAGCCTCGTCGGCAATCTTTCTCATCACCTCGATGAACGCATCCAGGGTTTCCTTGCTCTCGGTTTCCGTGGGCTCTATCATCAGGGCCTGATGGAACAGCAGCGGGAAGTAAATGGTAGGTGCGTGGAAACCGTAATCCAGCAGGCGCTTGGCCACATCCAGCGTGGTGGCGCCGGGTACATCGTCATGGGCGCCGTCGTTGATGAGGCCGTCAAACACGAACTCGTGCTTGCAAACGCCTTCGATGGGCAGCTTGTACTTGTCCTTGAGGCACTCCTTGATGTAGTTGGCACCCAGGACGGCATACTGGCCCACCTTCTGCAGGTGGTCCTGGCCCAGGGAAAGGATATAGGCATACGCGCGCAGGATTACGCCGAAGTTGCCGTGGAAACCGGACACCTTGATGGCCGGGATGCAATCTTCCAGATGCTGGGCCACCCCTACGGGACCACTGCCGGGACCGCCTCCGCCGTGCGGCGTGGAGAAGGTCTTGTGCAGGTTCAAGTGCATGATGTCAAAGCCCATGTCTCCAGGACGGACCACACCCATCAGCGGGTTCATGTTGGCGCCGTCGTAGTACAGCAGGCCGCCCACTCCGTGCACCAGGGAGGCAATCTCCTCAATCTGGGTCTCGAACAGGCCCAGGGTGTTGGGGTTGGTCATCATGATACCGGCAATGTCCGGACCCAGCAGGGGCTTCAGGGCCTCCACGTCGATGCGGCCGTTCTCCAGGGACTTCACTTCCACCACTTCCAGGCCGGCCACGGCGGCCGATGCGGGATTGGTGCCATGGGCGCTGTCCGGCACAATGACCTTGGTGCGGGCCAGGTCTCCCCTATTCAGGTGATACTGGCGCATGATCATCAGGCCGGTAAGCTCACCGTGGGCGCCGGCGCAGGGAGCAAACGTAAAGGTGTGCATGCCGGTAATGGCAGAGAGAGCCTTGTTCATTTCCTCATACACCTTCTTCACACCGGGAACCAGTTCATCCTTCATCAGGGGATGCAGGCAGTTAAAGCCCGGCAGGGCGGCCATCTCCTCATTGATCTTGGGATTGTACTTCATGGTGCAGGAGCCCAGCGGATAGAAGCCGGTATCTACACCGAAGTTCATCTGGGAGAGATTGGTATAGTGGCGGACCACATCCGGCTCGCTCACCTGGGGCAGGTTCAGGGCCGATTCACGGCGCAGCCCGGCGGGAACCTCCGGGGCTGAAGGGAACTTGTTCACGGGAAGGGAGAAACCGGTGCGGCCTTCCTGGGAGAGTTCGAAAACGAGTTTGTCGTAGTATTTCATAGCTTACCCCTCCTTTACAGCGGCTACCAGCCGGTCTATATCTTCCTTGGAACGCCTCTCGGTCACGCAGAAGCTCACATAGCCTTCCTCGCTTGGATAGGCGGCAAAATAACCGGCCTTCTCCAGCTTTTCCTGCAGGGAACCGGTCCCTTTGTACTTGAGCACGAACTCCTTGAGGAAGGGCTTATCCGGGAACACATCCTCGAACTTGCCGGTCTTCAGCAGTTCGGCCTTCAGGTAATGGGCGCCGTCGGCACTGATCTTATTCACCTGTTTCATTCCTTCCGGGCCCATCAGGGAAAGGTATACCGTTACCCAAAGGGCCATCAGGCTCTCGTTGGAGCAGATGTTGGAAGTGGCTTTTTCTCTCTTGATATGCTGCTCTCTGGCCTGCAGGGTGAGGACGAACACACGGCGGCCCTGTTTGTCCACCGTCTGACCAACAATGCGGCCGGGCATCTTGCGCATATGCTCTTTCTTCACGGTCATGAAACCCACGTACGGGCCGCCGTAGCAAAGCGGCAGACCCAGGGGCTGGCCATCCCCCACGGCCACATCGGCCCCCCATTCGGCGGGCGTCTTGACAACGGCCAGGGCAGAAGGGTCGCAGTACTCGATGAGAATGCCCTTTTCCCCGTGGATGGCATCGGCAAAGCCGCTGTGGTCTTCCACGATGCCGAAACGGTTCACGGAAGGCACAATCACGCCGGCCACATCATCCTGGGCCAGTTCGGCCTTGAGGGCCTGCAGGGAGGTTTGTCCTCCATCGGCCGGTACCATGCCTATCTCCACCCCGTGGAACTTCGCATAGGTCTTCACCACGTCGACAACGCTGGGAAGCAGGGTGGCCGAAAGGAGCACGCGCGTTTTCTTGCGGGCACAGGCGATGGCCATCTTCATGGCCTCGGCAGCGGCGGTGGGGCCGTCATACATAGAGGCATTGGAGACATCCAGGCCGGTGAGCTCGCACATCATACTCTGGTACTCGAAGATATAGCGGAGCGTTCCCTGGGAAATCTCACACTGATAGGGAGTGTATGCCGTCAGGAACTCGCTGCGGGAGCACAGGTAAGGGATGACGGACGGCGTGTAGTGATCGTAGGCACCTTGGCCCACAAACACCTTCAGCCGGGCGTTCATAGCCTCCAGGGAGGCAAAATAGTCGCGGATTTCCTGCTCGGACAAAGCCTCCGGAAGGGCATAGGCGCCCTTGTGCAGGAACTGGGCGGGAACATCGCTGTAGAGGTCTTCCAGCTTGTTCACGCCGATTCGGGCCAGCATGGCCTTCACATCCGCTTCCGTCTGGGGTAAGTAAGGAAGCCGGGCCATCTTACTCTCCGATGACAGCTTTGTAACCGGCGGCGTCCAACAGGGCATCCAGCTCGGCGGGATTGGACATCTTCACCTTGATGATCCAGGAGCCGTAAGCATCTTCGTTCACCTTCTCGGGAGCATCTTCCAGTTCCTCATTCACGGCGCATACCGTACCGGAAACCGGGCTGTAGAGCTCGGAAGAGGCTTTCACGCTTTCCAGGGCGCCGAATTCCTCACCGGCGACCACTTCGTCGTCCACCTCCGGCATATCTACATAGGTAATGTCTCCCATTTCGGCCTGGGCGTAGTCGGATACGCCGATAACGGCTACATCGCCCTCTACCTTTACCCACTCGTGGGATTCGGAATACTTGAGTCCTTCAATAATCTTAGACATAGTGTTTTGTGTTTATTTTTTGTAATTTGTTTGATAGAATCTCTTTTTGACCACCTTGCCGGGGAACACTTTCTTGCGGATGCGGATGGAAAGCGGAGTATCCAGGGCGGCGTACTCCTTGTCCACCAGGGCAAAGCAGATGCTCTTGTCCAGGGAGATGGAATGATAGCCGGTGGTAACCACGCCCACCTCTTTTTCATCGGCCGTCTCTACCGGGTAACCGGCACGCGGAATGGCCTTGTCCTCTATTTCAATGCCCACCAGCTTGCGGGTAAGGTTACCGGCTTTCTGGTCCAGCAGGGCCTGTTTGCCGATGAAGTCCTTCTCATATTTGCAGAACATGCCCAGACCTGCCATCACGGGGCTGATCTCCGGGCTCAGTTCATCTCCGTACAGGGGAAGACCGGCCTCGAAGCGGAGGGTATCCCGGCAGCCCAGGCCACAGGGCTGCACCCCGGCCTTGAGAAGTTTGTCCCAGATTTCCACGATGTTCTCGTTGGAGGTATACAGCTCGAAGCCATCTTCTCCGGTGTAACCCGTGCGGCTGAGGATGAGGCGTTCTCCATTATACTCCACGTCACAGAAAGTGTAGAAAGCCAGATCGGCCGCTTCCTTGTACCCCAGGACTTCGATGATGGCTTTCTCCGCCTCCGGGCCCTGGACGGCAATCTGTCCTATACGGGGGGAAGCATTGTCCAGCTTGCAGTCAAAGCCCTTGGCGTGCTCCTGGATCCAGGCAAAGTCCTTGTCTATGTTGGCGGCGTTGACCACCAGCAGGAAGTGGTTGGCCAGATACTCCCGATAAACGAGAAGATCATCCACGGTGCCTCCGTCGGGATAGCACATCATACCGTAGAGGACTTTTCCGGGTTCGTATCCACGGATATCGTTGGTGAAAATGTGGTTGATGAAAGCCTCGGCCTCCGGGCCTTTCACGAAGATTTCTCCCATATGGGACACATCGAACATACCCACTTTCTGCCGAACGGCATTGTGCTCCACGGTGATACCGTCGTACTGGATGGGCATCATAAAGCCGGCGAAGGGGCTCATCTTGGCACCCAAAGCTACGTGGGCATCGTACAGGCAGGTCTTCTGCAGCTGGTCCAGAGGGATTTGAACGTCTGACATACTTAGCGCGTTACTTTAAAAGATTTGTTAAACAATGATATAATTCAAT
>JAEEGL015726585.1_pt1 | contig 20274 bp, 6 predicted proteins | sample 9134231 | NCBI WGS metagenome assembly JAEEGL01 (sample SAMN16246548, study PRJNA631951) | gut metagenome | biome: gut microbiome; feature: rumen; material: fiber-attached | host: Bos | place: Iran: Karaj | collected 2018-10 | reverse complement strand
TGCAAAGATACGAATAAACGAGGGAAAAACCAAATATATTTGAGTTTTTCCGAGTGAAAGTATCTTCGGCGAAGCCAAAATTACACAAAAGAAACCGAAAGCACAAAACTTTCGGCCTTTTTTATTGCATGCCATCAAGGTCGGAACGAACTGTTCACCAACTATGAATTTCAAAGTAAGTACTATAGTTAGCCACCGTAAGTACTATAGTTAGGCATCATAAGTGCTATAGTTAGCCACCGTAAGGATGCTACTTTCTAATTGCTCGTTACGGATGAGCGTTCAGTTTGTCGCGGACGGACTGAACGCTCATTGCGAATGGACATAACGCTCATCGTGGACGGTCATAACGCTCATTGCGAACGGTCATAACGCTCATCGCGCACGAGCGAACACCTCAACATCCCACTGAATTGTTTACGATGCCTTTGCAGAAAGGGAATATGAATGGTGGGGTGTTGGTCGGACACCCCACCAACACCCCACTGACACCCCACCGTTGGATCTAAGCCGCTACGAGGGGTATGAGTTTGTAGAAAGTAATGTGTGCTCGGCACACATGGTCGAAGCCCAGGTCCTTCATAGCAAGACCCAGCTGAATCTTCGTGCTGTGGCTGTTCTTGACTGAAGGATACTCGCCCTGAATCAGCTCTAGGATCTGTGTGCTGTTCATCGACTTGGCCGCCTCACCTTCTATAGGTTTGCGGAAGCATGCAGTGATCATCTCGGAGATATCACACTGGGTCATATACTCGAGGTTCAGCTCCTGGATACGAGCCACCTCCATCCGGTTGAACCAGTAGGGAGCGTTCTTCACTTGTAGCTCATAGAGCACCTGTGCATAGAGCTGACCATAGTCGATGTCACCCGTGTTGTCGATGAGCTGCCCCTTGGCAATTTTCAGACAGATGTAACGACGGCTGCCAGTTGCATCTGTCAGCGGATGAGGGTTGTTGGTCGTAGCTACGAACGAGGCGAATCGCAGACGGTCTTCCTGGGCACGCCCGAAGATAGGACGTCCGTTCACCTTGCTTTTCGAGAGTGTCTGCTTCAGCATAGCATGCTGGCTGGGACGGATGGCTTCTAGCTCGTCGAGGTTCACCAGGAGGTTGTTGGTCAGCGCCATCTCCTTGTCGAACTTGTTCGACAGGTTCAGATGATCCAGATAGTAGCAGCGTAGCTCTGGAGGCAGCAGACGCTGCACAAAAGTGGTCTTTCCACATCCCTGTTCGCCAATCAGCGTAGGCACGCACTCATTGCCGTGCAGCATATCCTTCTGCAGCCAGTGGGCAACGACAGAACGCAGCCATACAGCCATGAAATGGTGCTGCTCCGTGCTGATGCCTGGCAGACGGCAGAACAGCTTGTTGATGTGATCCTGACCGTCCCACTGGGGCAGGTTGTCGAGGAACACACCGATAGGGTTATAGGCAGCCACCTCCTCCGACTGCACATACTCAGAGATCGTCGCCTTCGGGTTGCCCTTCTCACAGATCTGTTCACGCTTGGCGCGAAGGATGATACTGTTGAGGGCTTCAGCCGTCAGCGGACGGAATGCCGGCTCAGAGGCCGGCAGCACAGCGAACTCCACCTTGCCGCTGAGGATGTTGCGGCGGAAGAGGTAGTTGTCGCTCAGGAACTGCTCGATAGCGAGCATGCTTGTTAGTGAGGCATTGTGAGCCCCACCACTTAGTGTGGTAGTCATTTGCATTTGTTGGGGTTTTTGGTTAAGACATAGAGGGCCTCGTGTTTCTCAAGGCGTTTTCGAAATGCAAAGATACAACATTATTGATGCGATTGCAAGAGTTGGCTCATAAAAAATTGTTAAATCTGCATTTTCTTTTTCCTCGTGGGGGGAGGGTAGTGGGGTGTTGGTGGGGTGTTAGCTCAACACCCCACCGCTCAAACCTCCTTTCTACAAAGGCATTTCAAGAGATTTGGTGGGGTGTTGAGGTGTTTGGGGCGATTGTAGTGTTACATCACAGTCGTCGGAAGGGGATAGTCGTTGAATCTGGTTTATGGACCTCATATCCTGGGCATTTCCAGATGATTTCTCCGTCGAGTGTCTCGACGGCTACAATACGGCCTTCTATCGCATATTTCGAATAATCCTCAGATGTTCTTTTGCGTGAGAACGGAATAGCTCCCATACCAGTACCATCACCTGTATCAACAGTCCAGTAAGTACGGTCGGTGCACACTAGGATGCTATATGAATCTCCAGTATGATAGCTATTATCTCCATCAACCTTTAACTTATAAGACGGATAGAAGGCCATTCTCACTTCATTCACAACATTTGGGTAGTCAGTATAGAGATTAAATAACCAGTGCATAATATAGATGCCGTCTTTTTCCTCTTTCTTTGTTTTATATTCGTACTGTGCATCTGAGAACGTTTCTTTCACATCCCATGATTTAATATTATCCATGCCCTTAACACTAGTTTTGGTGTCTACATAGATATTGTAACAATAAGTGTAATCGTCATGGAAAACTTCCCCCTCATATTTTAAGTCGGTGGGTTTAACATCGATGATGGACAAGTTGGGAGTGGTGAGACAGAAAGACAGGCCCTTGTCAAGGGCGGAAGGAACTGACGAGGTGTTCAAAGCTTGATGGTTGTAATAGACAGGCCATATCATATAGGTTTTATCGTCATCCAACTCTGGAAGATTGAAATAGTAGGTGTGGCCGCTTCTCACCTTGGCACTCTTGCCTCCTTCAGTGGGATATACTGTCTTTATTTGCTTGGCACCTTCGGTGATGTTGATGCATGGAACGAACCAGACACCAGTGCCTGCTGCTATGATGCCAAGCTTATCGATGGTATACTGGGCAGTAAACGTCATCTTCTGGGCTTCCTTGTCCCAGCCCCTGACAATTGCGAACGAGTTGTCATGAATGGTGGGGAACCAGGGTGTGGTATACGGGCCAAGGATATGCCATTTAAATGATGTTGCCAGACCAGCATCTTCTTCCTCATGACCCTCGCCTTTCTTGTAGTATTTTTTGTTTTTGGGGTCTAATGATTCATTCTGGTTGTCTACCACATCTTTATAATATTCACTCATTTTTGCTGCATCGGCCTCCATTGCCTCTAAGTTTGCCTTGTCCACGTCATCGCCAAAAATAAAGACGTTCCCCAAGATCTCCTTCAGTTTTAGGTCTAAGTAGACACCTATGGTTAAGATAAAATCTAATGTTAAGGTCACTCCCTCTTTCGTTGATATGTTATAAGTACTACTGCCATTGTTCTCAGCTAACGGCACCTTTGATGCTATCGTCAAGGCTAGTGTTGGTATAAGCCTGACTGATAAGACTTTTCCATAGATGCCAAGGCCTACTATCAATTTCGAGCTCAGAGTAAGTGAGGATTCTAAGGCAAAATTCCCGAAGGATAGCGGTTTGTCAATCAGTTTCTCCGTTGTTTCTTTGACGGTAGGAAGTTCCATAAAGCCAGGTACAAGGTCAATGTCATAGGTAGTCTTGGTTTTCGTCTCCTTTGTCCATGTCACAGAAGCGTTGATATCGAAATCAAGAGACAAGTCTGCATTGAGGAATAGCACCAAGACAATCGGTGCGGGTGTCGGTATCACAATGGCCTTACCTCGTACCAGTGGCACTCTGAACAAACGTCCATTATGGGTGTAACCACCAGCTACACTGAGTGAGAATTTCTCGTGTTGCACCATTGTGTATTTCATTTTGAAATTTCTTTTCTTTATGCTGAAATGGTCGAAATTGAAATTTTCTTTGTAGTTGGATTGCCATTCAAGAGTGGCCGACCCATAGCCTCCTTTATACTCTATCTGTCCTGGTGTCCATATAAATGGAATGTCTGTCTGAATGGTATCACCGTCCCACGATATTTTTGCAATGCCTACGTTTATCGACCAGTCTGAACGCGTGGCTGCAATGGTGTCAGTCTCCTCGTCATCTACAATGAAGTCTTCTGCTGGTATAACATATTCATCCTTACCATCGTTACTGATGTTGCCATTGATGTCGAGTTCCTTGAAGGTCTCGTCAAGAGCGGCAAAGCCCAGGATATATCTGTAGACATTATCCTCCTCGATGCAATAGTGCACACGGTGGTTGCAGCCCCAGGGGAAACGCTCGGTGACGGTGCTCAGCAAAATCTCGCCCGGCACTGGCAGCTTGTCGGCTGGTGTGTTTTTCGAGTAATGAACCTCAGCGAAGCAGTTGGCCCCGTCTTTCGCTGCATAGACGATATAGCGGTCCTGGTCTTCCTGGCTGAGAACGCGCACGTCGCTGTTATACTGGTAGGTGACTTCGCAGCCACCTTCATTGGTTGTTACAGGCTCGTCGTAACCCACCCCCGTATGCACAGGCACATTCTTAAACTCAGAATTCTCGTCCAGTTCATCGTCAATAAAAAGATTGCACGAAGCCAGCATGACTGTCACTGCGGCGGTGCTGAAATATAACAATAGCTTGTTCATGGTGAATCTGGTTTTTAGTGGTTATTCCACATTAGGGGTTATCGCACCTTGTATTGTGTCAGGCACTTCGATATAGGGATTGTTGTCTTCTGGATCAATGTCGGGCCATAGCTCCTCAGCATTGTCATCGAGCGTGAGTTGTATAAGATTCGAGAGTGTGCCGTAGGTATCTCCGTCGAACTCAAACGTATTGGGAAACAGCTCCACCAAGCCCATGCCACGATAGTAGCAGCGCAGGGAAATCTCACCGCCATAGCGGAAGGGGCTGTATACGCGAATCTCCATATAGTCGCGTCCCTTCCATTCCCGCATCTTGCCGATGCCACGCAGCTCACTGTTGATATAGGCCGCGACGATGAGTGAGTCCTCATCGGCCTTGGTGTACTTGTGGCCGTGGATGGTGACATCGGCATAGATGACCATGTCGTAGGGATAGCTCTTCGGGTTGAGATACATCTCTGGCAGGACATTTACCCAGCAGGTGTCGGTCTGGAGGTCGCTGACGCTCAGGGCGTAGGCTCGCGTCAACCCCTGACTGATACCGACGACGGTATCATTCTCTACGACAGCCACCTTCGTGTCTTCCGTCAGCCAGAATACAGAGCGGTTCGACAGCGTGTCGGGCTCGAAGATCACAGGTATGCGATAGCGGTCGCCCACCATCAGGTTTACCACCTTTCGGCCCAGGGTCATCTTTCGGGCCTTCACTGGTTCGCCTCCTTCCCAGTATTCACCGCAGGAGCAGAGCAAACACCCACCCCCGACCCCTCCCCACGGGAGGGGGGATAAGATAGTAACGAGCCATAGGTAAGCCTTTACTATTTTTTGTTGTATCTTCTTTCTGTCCATATTCTGCTTCTTTTTAAATAGGGTAGAAATCCATTCAAGTTCCCTTCCCTTTGGGAGGGGTTAGGGGTGGGTTACTTTCACCACGTTCGACGCCGTGCTCTGCCGTCCGTCGCGCCACTGTATCATCACATAGTATTCGGCCTCTTCGCCCTTGCGTAGCAGCTGGTCGGTATATTCAGTCTGGTCGGAAGGCTGGCTGACCATGAAGCGGAACTTCTCGTCGCCAGGTCCCTTGCGGTAGATGCAGTAGTAGTAAGGGGCGTCGAAAGGCAGTTTGCCTGCGTTCCACACCAAGCGCGTCAGCTTCTCCTTATCTATATAGTCGCCAGCCAGCTCGATGCCGACGGTCAGTACCTTCGGTCCTTGGTGCAGCCAACTGATAGCCAGGCTCTTCGATGAGTAGGGCGAGGAGTTGAAGCTTTCAATGAAGTAGTAGTAGCGTTGCTCACGGTCGAAGGACGGATTATCGTCGATGATGATGCGATAGCCACAGGCCTTCAGCGAGTCGGCATCGTAGCGGCCTATCATCTCCCACGGGCTGTTCTCGCCACATCGGCGATAGGCCACGTGGTAGTCCATATCGGCATCCATTCCCACAATCCACTCCATGTGCATGCCCTCCTCATCGCTGTGTCGCGATGTGTCGATATGGGGCGTGGTGGGCGGTGTGATATGCGGGCGCTTTACCTCTATCCACGGGCTCCAAGGGCCGATATTGTTCGAGTTGTCGACGGCTCGCACTTGATAATAGATATACTTCTGGTTAGCATCGAGGACGAGCGAGTCGAGGAACATTCGCTCACGTATGCCGCCCTCGTTGCGTAGCAGGAACACATGGGTTGTGTCGTTGGCAAAGGCCACGTCATAATAGCGGATGTCGGTATCCTCAGGCTTGGGCTTCCAGTCGAGGATCACATAGCCGTATCGGCTATCCTTACCCATCAGCTGGTTCACGTTCAGCGGCACCAGCCGGGCACGCAGCGAGTCGGGAGCAGCAGGAGCCTGGTAGTCGCGCAGTTCGAGCAGCTGGGCAAACGACGGTGCCTCGTTGCCCGACTGGTCTACTGCCGAAATATAGACCATGCACGTCCTGCGGCCAGTCACGTCGACGACGGTCGTAGTGTCTGTGGGGCTGATCATGTCGTCGGTTAGCGTCAGCCATTCCCCATCTTCGCCCTGTTCGTTATAATAGATGATGTAGCCATTGACATCGGCCTCCAGTGTATCCTTCTGCCAGTAAAAGTGGGCCATAACCTTGTCAGTGAGCTTCTCGCCGGGATATTCCAGCAGTATGCGGGTGAGTTGCGGAGCACGAGGCGGCTCATTGTCGTAGACGTTGACCCTCAGGGTGGGCGACGGAGGGGTGAGCTCACCGAAGGGGTCGTGGGCTATGATGCGATATTCATAGACACCAAACTGGGGCACCGAGTCGGCAAAGGCTTGGTAGTTCACTCCCTGTGGCTGTTCCATCATCGAGACGTAGGGCTTCGTGTTGATGCGTTGCCACTGTCCAGACTCACCGTTGGAGGGGAGATCACAATAGCGCCGCTCAATCTCGAAGCTGGAATGCTGGCCGTCCCACCACCCGAGTATGTGCCGCCTAGGCGTTGTCAGCGAGTCGGTCATCCTCGGCTCGTAGGGCTCTGGCACGTAGGGCACGTTCTCGACGTTCTCCACTACGCCCGGCTCGAAGATGAGCACGCCACCATTCTCCCATTGTGAGGGCTGCACATAGTATTCGTAGATGGCTCCTGGCTTCACGTTCTTGTCCATGAATCCCACGGCCATGTCCTGTGCCAGGTCGCGACGCCATTCTGCCACTAACATGGCAAAAGCGAAGGAGATGTCCTGCTCGGTGTTGAACTCCATGCTGGCTTCTAGCGAGCCGGGCTTGTTCATTGTCTGTCCTGGCTGCAGGCGGTTTTCGCCATAGAGTATTCCCATGGCCACCAGCGCGTTCGAGTCGTTTGGCGCATACTTGGCCTGAAAACCTTCCAGCGAGAGCGGTTTGAACTGCCAGGCCAGCGTGTCGAGGTCGATGCTGCCCTTCTCCACACGGAGGATATTCACGCCGAAGTCGCAGAGGTATTTCCACGATACGTAATCCTCGGGCACCCATCGCAGCATGATGCTGTCGCCGTAGGTCCGCACGGCGGCTTGTATCTTCGTGGTCAGCAGAGGTGCATCATAGATAATGGTGTCGGTCTTGACCTCCGTAACGGTGCTGTCGGCCGTTTCCTGTGCTTGCAGGCTGAGGCTCCCTGCGAGGAGCGCTGTAGCCATAAGTATCTTGTTTGCTTTTCTCATATTACCAATCAATTGACGATTATTCAGGGTCTTCATAGCTTACGCTAACCTTTGATCCGTTTACCCGCACTTCAGGCATGTTGTACGAATTAATCCATTCGGAGAGACGCGAGCCGCCATCACAACGTCTGACACCTTCTCTTTCGCCCTCGGATTGTAGTTTGTCATATCCGCAGTCAGAGCTGTAGGTGTATTGACCTGTACTGATGTTGTAGGCATTGAGGCGGTAGACTGATGCATTGAAACTTGTGACAGCCTGCAAGCCCTTCTTGGGCGAGAAGCGTTCGAAGTTCACCTTCCTATAGACAGCTCTGTCATCCTTCTTTGTCGATAGATAGTCTTGAACTGTTAGTTTTGTAGCTTTTATTGCTGTTTCTTCATATTTGTCATAATCTGGGAACAGTTTTTTTATATCTCCAGTCCAACTGTTTTTCGCGCCTTTCTTGATTAAGTATTTAGTCGCATCAATATAATTCTGAGCATACGTCTCGTAGTCATCAGTCGTCAAAATACTATAGGTTGAATAGTCATTGTAATCGTTGTCGTTCAATTTGGCAAACGGCACGCCTCCGCAGAGACGGAAGAACATGACGTTGCTCCTCTTGTCGTCATCACGGTATTTGTTATAGCTGCCGCTTATCGACTTGCTGAAGTCACTGCCCAGGTTGATGTCATCGTCAGTATACGGATTCTTACCTTTCAGACAGTCGCCAAAGATGAGCGGGAACTGGTAGTAGGGTATTCTCACTGAGAATCCACGGCTCTCGACAGTCAGATACTGCCCCCGATGCACATCCTGGAAGTTCTGCATCTGCTCGTTCAATGCTTTTTTGAAATCATCGTTCGATTTGGCAGTGAAGGAAGCTTTATGGAACCTCTTCATCAGGTTGTCGCAGATCTCCTTCATCTTGTCGCTCAAGGCAGCCGCTATGAAGTAGGGGGCGGCATAGTCGAGTGCCAGATTGCTGACCTGGTCAAGGTTTTTCAAGTAAGAGCTTCTCGACACCCAGTTTGGCATCTTCTCGTATTGGGGCGTGATACCGTTCTGGTTGAGGGTAGTCAAGCCCCAATCTTCGTCGATATACAATGGCAACGGGTATCTTATCCTTTGGTTGGCCTCGTTTACATCTTTGCTGCTCTGATGATCCCACCAGCTGTTCTTCCAGGCTCCATACATGTCGTTGTACATGCTGAGTGAGATGTATCTGTTCAGACCTCGTGAGGAACCGCCTTCGATGAGCGAGCCGCTGATGTCGTGACCGTTGTAGTTGAAGGTGAGCGACTCGGAAGAGTTAGGCACCTTCACGTTGTCGAAGCCATAGGCGTTCAATGATCGGTCGCCTACAAACACCCATTTGGACAGGTAGGACAGGTAGACGTATGGGTCTTTCCTACGCAAGGCATCCTTGCTATCTTCGTAAATCAATCCATTGTCGCTATACATGGGTAGGTAAGAGACAAGCGTGGGATAATAACTAATAGTAGGAAGACCTCCAGCAGGTGCCATGCCCACAAACTGCCGCTCATAGGGACGCAGCTCCGTGTGGTTGTTGCCTATCAGATAGGGCGAATACCAGTTAAAGCCGTCGGTGCTCAGATGCAGTTGCATCAGGTTGACCGTGGTGTCTTTTTCGCATACCTCCTCTCGTATGATGAAATCATCGTCCAGATATGGTATGACATAGTTTTCGAAAGACCTGATGAATTCGTTGCCAGCATCGGTATTGCCAGACGACGCAATCATCGCTAAGATGCCTGCAGTAAAAGCAGCGTTGACTTTCTCTTCTTGAGTCATGCTGTTAAAGTCTTTTCCTTCAAAGGGGTCATCTATCCCCATGCTTTGTGCTAAATCTTTTATGACATCGTAGCAGACGTGTGCTCTCTCGTCGAAGGTTAAGTATTCGTTTTCATTAAAAAGGAGAGAAGCAGCCGCTGTGCCGGTATCGTCGCCAATCACTCTCTGCCCGTTCTTTGTATAGTAGACTGAGCACTTCACAGGTATCTGGTAGGTATATTGCAGGCGCAACTGGAACTTTTTACATACATCATTTACATCAAACTTTTGCTTGGGCTGCATGTTCACACCTCCGCCTTCGGTCTCTATCCAGTCGTTATCGATGGTTTCTATTTTACCATTGGTCGAGGCTATGTTCTTCGCATTGCCAGTACTCTTGTCTCTGCTATATCCTTCCGTTCTGGTGCTGGCGAGCACCCACTCCAGCTTGCCTTTCTTGAAGGCACTACGAATGTCGGTGTTGAGAGCAATGGTGGGAAGTTCGATATCATGTTGGTTCGCCATTGTGGTCTTCATTTCAGCATAGTCGTTGAACAGCTGGTTCTGTCCGTACGACGGATAGGCCAGTGCCACGTAGGGCTGCAGGTCAAGAATCTGTTCGGGCAGATCCTCCGTATCATCTTCTTTTGTACGGAAGAAGAACAGCTTCTTCTGTTCCCAGCGCACATTGTGTTGTTCTAACACATCTGCTTGTTTCTTATAATCATAATGTTTGGTGGTCATCTTTGTCCAAACACGTTTACCATTGAGTATCTCAAAAGCCTGGCCATTGAGCTCGAGAATATAGAGACGGCCTGCTTCCAGCTTCGGCATCTTGATGTGGAACCTGCGTCCCTTTGTCTCCACGATGCTAACTCCTGTTTTCTTGCAGTCTTTCAATAGCTCAGGCATACCTGTCCAGGTCACACCCCCTTCATCGTCAGCAGAGCCACCTTCCCAGAACTTGACGTTTCGCATGCTTTCGTCAAGTTCATAGTTGGATTTTGTGATGTCATTAAAGCTGATGGCCTTGGAATTCAGATCCTGTTTCTTCATCCAGCGTGTCATGATGGCGTTGTTCCAGTGGTTTTCACCTGACCCGACAATTCCTGACATACCATCTTTACTTGTTGGGTAGACTTTCGCTGCCCTTTGATATGGTGCAAGTCCTCTGCCTCGCCAGCTTTTCAGCAGACTGTAGGTCTTGTTGGGATCGAGTTCGTAGAGGATGGCTCCTAAGTTGTCGTTAATGTTGGCTTTGCCGTCTTCCGCCAGCACTTGGTTTTTGTTGATGTCGAAGATATAGGTGCGCGATGCGTATGCCTTCAGCTGCTCCTCGTCCAAGCCAGTGTCGGTGGATAGTTCTCCTCCTGTAGATGGGTCATAGAGACGGTAGGCCTCACCCAGTCCGGCATAGGTCTCAAAGATGGCCGACTGCGCGCGGCTCACGCTGATGGCGTTTTCCACAGCCCATCCCTCCTGGATACTGTCGCTGGCAATATTGCATTCACCGAAAAGGGCAAAGTCGTCAAGGGCGTTACCACGGAAAGGAACGCACTTGTCGCCTGCCGTGAACGAGAAGTTCTTGTCCACCTTCACCAGTCCGCCCAGCAGACTCACCTTCACACGGGCGCTGCCCTCCAGCCAGGTGGGCTTTGGCATACCCATCTCCAGCAAGGCTCCGATGCCGGCATTGACCAGGTTGACATCTTCATCGATGAGCTTGCCCAGCTTGATGCGCAATCCCATCTCAGCAGCCATGTAGGCATATAGCTGCCCTGTAGCATACCAATTCTTGTAGCCCATGTAACCGCCGTAATTGTTGCAATACTGTGGGTTGCCATAATTGATAAGCGACACGTCAAAACCGCCGATGGCATGCAGATAGCCGTAGAAAAGTCCCAGATCGACATCGATGAATCCCCATGCTGAGGCACCGAGCATCACGCCGCCTTTGGCATCGGCAGAGTTCAGGAGATCCCTGACGACTTTTGCCCGCGAGTTGTTCACCTTATTCAGGTCACCACCCAGCGAGGTGCTGCTATTTTTATGACCACTGAGGAACTCAGTCACCTCTGACGGAATTGCGGGCAGCTGGCCGTTGTTGGGCAGCTCGTTGCCGATGCAGAGGTAGCCGTCGGCACCGATGTTCACGGTGATAAGGTCGTCCTTATAGTCGAGATAAGTGAACTTGCAGCGTTTGTCCTTAACCGGCTCACCGAGGTAGACATGCCATTTGTTCTTTTTCACGTACTCTTCACGCCATGTGAATTTTATCTCCAGCGGGATGACATATTGTCCTGCCTTGATTTGTCCCGCTTTATTCTCCGTGCTCTTGGCATTTTGTTCAAAGCGGGCCTTGTCGGCAGCGCTCATGTCTTCGCTGTCAATCTTCTTCTCTGCCTTCTCACCAGACTTGTTGCTGTAGTCGCTGTTCATCTCTTTCAAACTGCCATAAGGATTGTCGGTAAACTTCGACAGCTGGCTGTTGAAAGCGTTGAGCTCACTCTTCATGGATGCCAGCTCGCTCGTGGCATTCGATATGGCTTCAGTCAGTTCGTTGGTATCGATGCCGATGGTGGTGGTGATGTTCAGGCAGAGGTAGCGGTTTCGGGTATCGTTGGCTCTGTCACCTTCTCCTTTCTCATTGATATAGATGAGCCTTACATCGGAATCGATGAGTCCGCTGAGTGCATTGATGTTGCCAAGGAATTGGAACGTGCTGACACACTTGTGTTTCCGGTCATAGACCACGGTCATGTCCATGCAGCCCTTGAGGGTCTCCTCACCGCTGGTGGCCGCCAAGGCGAGTCCGAATGTGACACCGATAGAGCCCATCGACTTTTTCGGTATGCCACCACGGTTGGTGCCCATACCCAACTTACTGCCGGGTACATAGTCGGGGATGTCGGGTTTGCAGTTGATGTAGAAGCCTCCGCTGATGCGGGTGACGACGATGGGGTCGAAGCGAATGACCGACATGCGGGCATCCAGCTCCAGGTCGCAAATGAAATATCCCCATTTCTTGCTCTCATCATCACGGTCCTTGAAATAGCCGCCCTCACAACTCACCTTGAACAGTTCGGCCACGCCCACCTTCAGCGATCCAGCATAGCCTTGGTCCTTGCCCGACTCGTCCTGCAGCGCCAGTCTGCCTTCGAGGGTCAGGCCGGTGAAGTCGGCATTCACGGCAATTTCCTTGAAGGTGACCTTACCGTCGCTGAGATACCATTCGCTGATATTTTTGATGCCACCATCGCGATGCAGCTTGGAGCCGATGCCGATGCCTGCACTGACACTGACCTGATCCTCAATGAGACCAAGTTTGCCAATGACGTCAAGCGTGAGTGAGTCGTTCTCGCAGCCCAGCTTGAATTTTTCGAGATTGAGGTTGAAGGGTCCGAAATTCTTGGCATCCGAAGCGAACGACCATTCGCCGTAGTTGAAGTAGCAACTGCCTTTCTCGAGTTCCACTTCGTTGCCCTCGGTAAAGGTATAGCTGAGCAGGCTTTCCTTGCCACTGCCCTGTGCTTTCTCCTTGGCTAAGCGATTGGCATGCAACCCACCGTCGAGGCCCAGGTTCTTCCACTCGCTCTCTTTCTTGTTCGACAGGCGCATCTTGGTGAAGTGAATGCCGGGCAGCTTCAGCTTCAATGGCAGAGCCTTGCTGATGTCGGCCAGACGGCTGTTCACACCCTCAGTGCCGGCAATGGTGATGTCGCCTGCCATGCATAGCTCCACCTGCGTATAGGTGTCATTCTTGCCTCCGATGACACTGTCCTTAGCCTCCACAAGGAAGTAAGTCTGTTCAGGGGGGAGCGTCAGGTCGCCAAGCACGAAGTTCATGGTCAGCGCCTTGCTATCCACGTTGGTGGTCTTGAAGACATAGGCCATGCGGTTGTCGTCGTACTCCGAGCGATAACGTGTTTCTTTCTTTGTGCCCTCCTTGTTCCATACCTCATAGGATACGAGGTCAGGCTTGGTGAGGTGACGTATTTCACAGACATACTCGACATCGGTGTCCTGCTTGCCGTCTTCCTTTCCAGCTTTTCCAGAACCCTTGCCATTGCCCTTGTCGCTTTCGGCAGCAGCCTTCTCCTGGGCCACCTTACCTAAGAGTGGCACGCCGAAACCTCCTCGGATGACGCAGTTGTCGAACTTGTTTTGTACGAAAGTGACCGAGGCCTCGTCGAGCGTGAACTTCCATCCTCCGCATTTGCCTGTCTCGGCATTGAGGATGTCGTCGGCAAACACCTGGCAGCTAATGCCTGAGGCATCGATAAGCATGTTGCGGGCACCGATGGTGGCACCCTGCTCCTCGCCTCCGAATACGGCAAACTTGGGGAAGCCTACACTGATCTCCTTAATGAACACACCCTGCCAGGTCTTCCACGACTCTTCGTCCTCACCTACGCTGTAGCCGCACTGTTTGAAGTCGAAAGTGGATGTCTTGCCCGTCTCCCATTTCTTGGTCTTCTCGTTATAGGTCTGCTGCGGGAACATATTCTTCACCTCAGTGCCTGACGGCATCAGACGGTCGTTGCGGCTCATGTTGTAGTCGAAGATGACATCCTCGCCAGCGGTGAAAGTCCAGCCGGGCAGGTCGGTCACCTCAAAGGGTGACAATGTGCCGGTGGCAATGAAATCAGCGGCATCGTCACCACCCTCCACAACTGCCTTCAGGTCGAGCAAGGCAGGTATGTTGTCTTGTGCTTTTCCATCAATCACACGCTTGGTGTTGGGCAGTGTCATGGCAATCTCAAGGCCCAGACCGGCAAAACCGTCGTCATCCCAACGCAGGAAGCAACCGTCGCCAGGAGCGGGATCGAGGGGCTCCGAGGGTGCCTTGAACGTCATCTTGAAGTCGCTGTTAGGGTCTTTCAGCGGGAAGTTGCTCAGCAGGGCAAGCACACCTTCCTCGGGGAAGAACTTGTCGGGCGTGATGCAGAGGCGCGGTGCTCCGAAGATGAGCACGTCCTGTCCGTCGAACACGTCGCTGTTGGGCAAGGCAATCTCGCCGATGAGGTTCATCTGTGCCGACTGCGGCGTGAACTGCATGCAGCCTATCTGAACGTCGAAGCTCTTAGGTAGGAATTGTTTGATCTCGTCGGGCAGCTCTACTGGGAAGTAGAGGTCGATGGCATCGCCATGCTGGATGAAATCGTCCCACCGGTTGCCGGCACGTTTGTATTCAGAGTAGTATTTACCTAAGTGGTAGCTTTTGGCCAAACTCTGCGATTCCTCTTTCAGCTTATCGTCGGGACTGTCGCCCAGCTGGCTCTTCACTAGGACGTTAACCTCCTCAGGAATGCCAAGGGAACCGTAAATATTATCGAGACTGGCCAAGGAGAAGAGCGAGTCGACGAACTGTTCGTCGTTAAAGCCCTGCAGGTTCTTGTCCTCGCTCATGGGATAGGTGACACACTTGCCATCTATAACCTCAAAGTTGGTGTTGACCTTCAGGTTCTCGAACTTCACGGCCACACGGGCGTTAAAGTTGAAATAGTTGTCGGCCTTGGGGCTCCAACGGATATAGCCACGTCCTTTGAGTGTTTTCTCCTTTTTGTCAAACTCCACGAACTCAGGCTCGTCGAGGGTAAGGTAGAACTGTCCAATCTTGATGGACTGGTTCTTGTCGGGCTTCTCGCTGATAAGCGTCTGGTTGTCGAACTTGATGTTATCCTTGCCGCACTGGTAGTCCTCGTTGAAGTGAGTGCTCAAAGCGAAGTCCATGTAATTCAATGAGTCGCTGAGCATACGCAGGGACTTTGTATTGGGCGATGTGGCTCTAACGCGTAGCAGTAGATAGTCGCCCTGACGCACCTTGTCCTTCAGCTTGTCCCATCTGATGGTGTCCTCCAGAGCCTGTGTCTTCTTTTGGTAAATGGGCTTCGACTTGAAGATAACCTCCTTAGAGTCGGCTGAGTTGCCCGTATAAAGGCAAACGTCGTAGTCGAATTTCACGGTATCCTGCCGTTCACCTCTACCACCGGCAAACCAGGCTTTGCGCCATTCCACCTTAATGCTGTCACCCATGTAGACCAATCTGGAATAGTTTCTGGGGAACTGTGGGGAGGTGAGAGTAGGCTGCTCAAAGACGTACATCGAGTCGATGGAAGTGCTGTCCACCTCGATTCCCTTACCCTTGCCCGACATAGAGTTTTCTTTCATATTCGCTTTGTCGATGAGTCGGAAGAGCACGATAGGACTTTTACCCTCGTTCTTGATGATGGGCACATTGAGCGCATTCTGACTCTGATAGGGCGTATGAGCCACCACCTGCATAGCAAAGACTTTGCCGATGGCTGCTGAATCAGCAATCATCTGCGTGACGTATGCGACAGGTATGGTATAGTTGTTCAGCGTCAGGCTCTGTTTTTCAAGGAACGTGATGGTGTTCGACTCCATGGCTTCGTCAGGTGTCATGCTGCCTAGTTCGACGAAGCGGATATCGTACTGCCACTGCACCATTGTTGCATTGCAGTTCAGCGTGGGCTCCATCCACTCAAAACGAGGGGTTGTCTTTTCGATATTGACGATTTGCAATTCGCCCAGTCCTCCATCATGAAACGCCAGGTTGGGAGTGATGAACCTGGGTGCCTCGGCCTCGTAGCAGATATTAAACAGGCAAAGACCGTCGGTCTGGTTGTTCAAAACCACAGGGGTACTAAGTTCTGTATTCCATTTATAGGCCGTGAGTTGCATTTCATACTGGCCCTCGTCCATCAGGCCGAAGTCGTTGTCAAGGATGTTCTTGTAGCGGCCTTCCTTAACATAGATATCATGTGAGTCGAAGTGATCGAACAGATGTTTCAGCTCAATAGAGTTCAGCGTTTTGTGCTGGTTGGGCCCTAGCATGATAGGTGATTGGGGAATGTGCATCGTCTCGACGTTGGTGGACAGCCACTTTACGTCGTCCGGGAACTTCTGCTGAATCTGTATGCCAAAATAGAGATTCTGCTGCACATCGGTGTTGTTGATGATAGTGACGCGGAAGAAGCGGCCCAGGTTGTTGATATACTCGCCGGGACGTGGTGGCAGCACCTGCTGCACGGGCGTTACCTGCAGCGTGACCTCCTGAGCTGTTATCAATGAGGAGTGGGGAATGAGAAATGAGCAATGCAGCAATGCTGACAGTGCCAGCATTCTCTTAACCCATGTGAGTCTCCTATGGTGGTTGTTCATCGTGTTCATATCGCGTTTGTTGTCTTTGTTTTCTTTTGTTATATCCCTGCATTATAGCCGTCCCTTATCAAGGGACTCTAAATGTCTTTGTTGTCTTTCTTACTCTTTCTTGCCGTCAGCCTTGCGTTTGAGTTGCAGCAGGGAGAAGGTGTAGTTGTAGCCCAGCGAGATGTTGATCTCGGTGGTTCCCATCGATGACTGGTCGGCCGACAGGTTGGTGTCGCTGTATTTGTTGAAGCCGGCATACAGCGAGAACTGGTGTACCTTGGCCAAGGTATAGCCGGCGGAGAGGTCGGCACCGATACTAAGGTTGCGCTGCTGGTTGCGGATGTCGTTATAGCAGAATGAGACAGTGGCCGAGGTGTGCAGGTTCTTCTCTTTGAGGAACGAGCGTCCCGTCGACAGCGAGAGAATGTCGCTCGAGTAGCGTGTGTCGTAGCCCTTTGAGGTCTGATGGCTCAGCGACGTGATGAAGGATGTCTCCCAGGGTTTCACGTCGAGGGCGTAGCTCAGTCCTGCCGCCCAGGCCTTGACATCGCTGATGCCAGTAGCAAAACGGTTGAGGTCGCAATTCTCTGTGTAGCTGGTCGACAGCGAGAAGCTATGCCCCAGCACGTCGCCATCGATGGCGTAGCTCGGGCTGAAATAGACGGAGTGCATGATACGATTGATCCGCGTGGTATCGTTGACGTGCGCTTTTCCGTCGGCCTGCACCTGGCTGTAGCCGCTGTAACCGGCAGTGATCGAGAGATTGTCGCCCAGAGAGGTGGATGCCGAAGCGTTGTAGACGAAGCCTCGAGTGGTGTAGAGCTGACGGCGCGTTATGTTGTCCTCCTGGCCACTGAACGAAGCCGAGAGGGAGATTTTCTTAAACAGGGAAGTCGAGGCACTGATGCCCAGCGACTGATAGTTGTTGGAGGTGTAATAAAGGCCCAGCGTAGTGTAGTCGGGCTGCACCATCCGGTAGAAGATGTTGGCGTTGAAACCTTTGAGCGACAGGGTAGCGTTGACGTCGCCAGCGATGCGCATCAAGGAGGTATAGCGGGCTTCGAACACCTTGTCCCAGCGGTCGAACTCCGTAGTGTGCACGCGCTGGGCTCGCTTGTCGGATGAGAAGGCACTCCAGGCCAGGTTGCCACGTAGCGACAGCCAGCGAGTCACACCCAAGCCGCCCTTGACGGCTACGGCCACGTTGTCCTGCGGATCGATTTGGTCGTGCCAGCGGGCATTCACAGAGGAGATCTTGTCGTAGGCGCGCAGAATGAAGAGATCGATATAATTGCGCCCCGAACCATAGCCCACCTTCATGCCCATGCCCATGCGCTGATACTGGGGATGACGGGCAAGGGGGTTCTCGGGGTCGTCGTTGATGGCATTGCGCAGTTCGCCGTAGAAGGCTCCTGCGCGCAGCTTGGATGAGTTATACTCCAAGCCGATGCCATTGAACGACATATTCATGATATAGGCATGCATGCCCATATTGCTGCGACCGAAGTGGCCGCGCCAGTTCTTGTAAGAGGGGTCGATGTGGAACGAGAAGTGGGGGAAGTTCCACGATGAGTTGCTGTTGGAGTAGTAGAAAGCAAAGGGCATCGAGATGCCGTAGACCGACACGTTGAGGTTGGCGTAGAAGGAGTTGCCCCATGGCGAACGGTAGCCGCTGCCGATGGAGGAGTGGTAGTAGGTGTTTTGCGTGCCCACGGCGCCGGTGATGATGAGCGGGTCGCTCTTGGCGATGGTCGAAATGGTGTTCTGCGAGAGGCTCTGTGCAAAAGCCCCTCCCTGCCCCCACCAAAGGGTGGGGATGAACAACGCGACAGTGGTACATAAAATAATGATGTACGCGCGAGAGTATCGGTGTCTGCTCATCATAACGTCGTTTTTTTTACTTAGTTTTCTATAAAAAGGTAAAGAATGCCGCCGCTGAGCAGCGGCATTCTTAGATAGCAATACGGTTACTTCCTGACAACTTTCCTCACGGTGCCGTCCTGCATCTTATGGATGGTGATGCCCTTGGCGTTGTTGTCGACAGCACGGCCGTTGAGGTCGTAGCTCTCAACGTTGAACACTGAACGCTCAACTGTAGCAATTCCTGTGACAACGCTGTTGCTGGTCATCATCATGGGAGACTTGACCGAACCGATGCGCATACGAGAAACGACCGTCTGGTCGATGTCGAAGTATTCGTTGGTAAGCTCATTGTGCAGGCGGAACGACACTTCTTCACCGCCATCAGTGTGGACAGTGATGAAGGCCAGGCCACGGTCAAACGAACCTTCACCACGGCATTCACCGTCGACGAATGCACCAATAGTGTAGTTTTCAGGATTATCGAGATTGGGAAGGCTAGCCACCATGGTCATATTGCCTGCAAACTGCGTGTGGTCGTAGCTCCAGACACTGCGACGCATGGCGCGGGAACCAGCTGCTGTCTCATCGCCCTGATCCATCTGGCCTACCTCACCATTGAAGCTTAACGAGATGCCTTCGTCGGTGGGATTATAGATGTAATAACCCTGTCCCTTCTTTATCACCTTCAAGTTGCCATTCCATACTCCATCAGACATCTCAATCTGGCCGTCGGCCTTAGAGACAATGACCAAGCCATCGTCAATGTCCATATCTTCAAAGGCATGCTCGATGGTGCGGTCGTAGAAGTAGGGCGAGCCTACCCAGTTCCATCCGGGGAAGAGAAATTCGCCTGGATACTCAAGGATACCGCCGTCAGAAATATAGCTATCCTTAGCAGCCTTCATCTTCACCTTGTACATCTGATCCTGCTCGATACCTCCGAATATTTGCATGTCAGGATCATAGTCCATCATCGAGCCCCAGAAGCCCCATTCAGGATCGTTGTAGAGCAGATCGTTGTAGGTGCGAGCTTCAATGAGGTTCTCACCAAAGAAATCAGTCACTTCATTACCATAAACAGTTCCCCAATTGTTGCTCTTCCACTGCCAACCGCTCTGCAGAGACACTTTGGCAGGCACTACGAGCGTTGAATAAGATGAATTCGGGGTAAAGCCCCCGCCAACGACATAGATACGCCAAACGCCAGGCAACGATGCGACAAAGTCGTAGATGCCATTATCTTTGGGGGTGATAGTGAGTGCTTCCCAATCACCGTAGGCATCATTCTCGAAACCAACTCCATAGTCATCCCAGCTAAAGACAGCAGTATCGGGATAGGGGGTCAGTGTAATGGTGCCTTTGGTGGGATCATCGCTATCAGGCGTGATAGTGATGCCTAAACTTTGGAGGACATCAATGATGTTGACGACAAACTCCACGCTAGCAGTCTGCTCAACGATAGTTTCATCAGTGCCGTCGTAGTTGCTGTAGTCGTTCCAACTCAGGGTGGCGCGGACAGTGGTCTCGCCACTCACTAATTTCTCGGGAGAGTAGATGTTGAAGACCATACTTTCAAAAGTACCTGAACCCTCAAATACACCACCGTCGAGCGCTACGATTTCGCCATCGGGTTCAGAGCCAGCAGGACCAAATGTGATGTTTTCGTAAATATCTGCTCCGGCCTCGTCAAGCGAAGTCTGGCTGTCGATGATGAGCGGATTCTCTACGGCAGAAATAGTCTTGGCAGGGTTGAACACCTCAATAAAGACTTTGAACCAGTAGTCCTCTCCATCAATACCTTTAGGTGTAATGACCAATGTTGTTTCGCCAGCCTTTTTGGCC
>JAEEGL010028163.1_pt1 | contig 20275 bp, 17 predicted proteins | sample 9134231 | NCBI WGS metagenome assembly JAEEGL01 (sample SAMN16246548, study PRJNA631951) | gut metagenome | biome: gut microbiome; feature: rumen; material: fiber-attached | host: Bos | place: Iran: Karaj | collected 2018-10 | reverse complement strand
TGTCGAAAAGTAAACGGCCCTAAAAGCTTATCGTCCGCCTCAACATCTTGAGGTACTTTGTATTGTGCCATATAGTATATATTATAACATACTTTCGCATACAAACATAAACGAAAAGGATAAGCATTGCTAGGCTGAACTAGCCTAGTCGTCGAAGATATACTTCATAATATAGAGGTAAAGTTCGTCTACATTGGTGAACTGATCTAAGGACTCTTTTAGCCTATCAATTATTACAGCAAGTTCGCCAGTTTGTGCATCTGTAGAGGTGGTAATATCGTTTTCTATTTCGTTCCAGAATGTCATTACATTTTCTTGCCCATAAGAACCTCTGTATTTTCGGTACGCTTCTTCTACTGCCATTCGTGCATTATTGTAAACTGCCCCAGCGCCTGCACCTTCTGGGCCACTGGCGCCCTGCACTGGCATTCCATCTTCTTCTTGATTATTGCGTTCTTCTGGACGAGCTGCTTGTTTGTCTAGTATAGGTTTAAGCAGCCTGATTAGACCATCCTTGGCTTCGCCTTGATAGCCTTTTCTGTACATCTTGCCAAACCCTTCAAGCGCATCTTTCTTAAACGAACCAATAAATTCTTTTTGTATGCCTTCGAAGCGATCTTTTTCGAATTGGGCATACCCTTCCTGGTCGCCTTTGAAACTTAGGTCTAATGCATCAGGATTGTTTATCCTTACCACGTTGCCTTTTTCATCGAATTCGACAAATTTATTTATCTCGTCCCATAGGGCATACTGTGTCTTTACGACTTCTAGCATATCGGTTTTCGTCTTGGCAATCTGTACTGGAACATGCCCACCGAGGAATGTTTTGGTTCTTTGGTTTAGAACCTTGGCGTAGTCTGCTTTTTGCTCTGGAGTTAATAATTTAGCATAATCACCAAATATTCCTTCCCAGTCAATAGAATGACTCTTGATATCAACACCAGTAATACCCTTGCCTAAGCCGATGATCTGTTCGCTACCACTAAGGAATGAGAATTGATCGCCGATGATGTTTGGCATGATTGCATCCCAAATTGCTTTTTCGTTTTTCTTGAATTTATCGTAGCTGAAAGTCCCATTTCCGTTTTGATCGATATCTACTGAATATTCTCTAATCGACTGTATCATATTCGAGATTGCTGTTCTTTCCATACCTTTGAATGAGGTACCTTTTAGCAACTCTATTGCGTCGCGTTTTACTTTTATAATTTTTGGCCTGTCACCTTCGAATATTATTCTGCCGTCTGCGTCGCGATCTACATATTCGCCGTTGACATATTCATAAAATGAGACATCTCTGCGAGTCCGGCGATTCCCAGGTGCTGCTTCATTATACATTTTCGCTGTTTCCATATTGATGTATTTACCAAACCGGCGCAAAAATGGGTCACTGTCTTTGACGTCAAACATTAGAAAGCTTGCTAGCGATTGCGAAGTATAGCTGCCAAGCTCCACCTTGCCGTCTTTCATTACCTCGTGTAACTGTTTTCGCACCAAATCCGTGTCACCACGCATGCTTAAGGTGCGTAGTCCAGCAATGATTGGATCGATATATTTGTTCGAATCTCTGCTGGAGGTCAGTTCGCGCAAGCGGTTTACCACGTCTTGAGTTGGCGCCGTTAGGTCCATGTATTTTTGGAATCTACTCCTTACAATCTGTGCTTGCGAATCAAATGCATATGCTGCGTCGGCCGCTACGAAGTGAACATCTTTCTCGTTGCCCTCCATTATGTCTTTTAGTCGTTTGTAACGTGCTATATTGTCATTGTCGGCCAGCACGCCATGCAACTGGTATTTATCGTTCCCAGTAATAATTGCTGTTTGATCAAAGTGTGCATTCATTGCATCGTTGATTCTCTGCTGGAAGCCTTTCGCGTTTTCGTATTCTATCTTTGCGCCTCTGGCTTGCTCTGCTTTTAGTGCATCAGCTGCTAAGACATTGGCATTATCTAGCATCTTGAGTCTAGCTTTTTGTGCTGCACTACTACCTGTCTGCACTGCCGACAATTGTCCAAGGCCCTTATTCATGTTGTTTTTGTCGCGCATAATTACCTGCTGGTATGACATATTTCTAGCTTGCGCTTCGTAGGCTTTTTCGCCGTCTTTGGTTGGTCTCCCGTTCTTGTCATAATGCTTTGAAGCATTGTAAGCTAAGGCGCGATTTTTTATTATTTCGCTGTTTTCCGCTATTTCTGCTTCCCGAGCTATTTTACGATTTGACATGAATTGCATCAACCTCAGAGATGACGCAGTTGGTTTGCCAGATGCCAAGTGTCTCTGTCTCATATCTAGGCGACGCGACTCGGCCCAAGCACGGTTTGCTGCAAGAGGTTTTGCTGCTAGTCCACGCATCCTGGCGTTGATGGTTCCAAGGAATGTGCCAGACATCTTCATTAACGACCACGAGAAGAACAACGGGAATATCTGCACCGCAGTGCCCAACAATATACCAAATCCATCCTTGGCGCTAGCTATAATGGCAAAGCCAGCTAGACTGGATGCCCCAAATAACAGTGAAAACGCTGGGTAAAACACCAGCATCTTGATGAACAGTTGTTTCCATATCTTATACCATTGTTCGGTGTTTGGCAACATATACGCCACTATTGCAAGTGGCGATACCATGATTAGTAAGGTGACAACTGCCTGCCTTAATGCAATAGTAATAAGCCCTGACGCCACCGCTACTACTGCGCCTAATACTACTGGGATCAGCATCCATATAGCACCCGTTTCAAACGCAATAGCGACGCCGCCTATGGTCACGCCTGCTCCGCCCGCGAGAGAGCTATACATGTCTGCATATGAAAGTTTTGCTTCTCTGGACAAATCCCCGGCAGCCGTAGCGGCGCTAGAAGCACTGGACATTCCTGCCAGTACAGACTCTTCTATGTTGGTGAAGACATCTCTCAAGCCACTACCTATGATGTTGGATAAGTCAACCGCTATTATACATACGAGAAAGCTTAGGTTTACCAGTACGGCAGTGACAATTAGCTTTGGTAGTACTTTTTTGATGCCGTAGTTCGATATGCCTATTCCTGTAAGTTGCGAGTAGACTACCACCAAGACAAATATGATAAATAGAATGTTTGTTAGTCCAAGAAAATATTGCCAAATTTGGAATATTGGAGAGCCTTCTTCCATAGACACTGGGTCAATTACTAGAATATCCTCGAGTTTATCATACAACCAGTCTACAGCCTCGGCAATCTTGCCAGTAGTTGGACAAACTAGCCAGCCTATAGAGCCTAGGCTCTCCTGGCATTTATCACCAGTTACGCTTTTTAACGCAGTGGCAGTGGTATTGTTTGTCTCTGTATTATTTTGATTGGGCTCTTCATTAGTGCTAGTATTATCCTCTGTTGTTTGATCGGCATCGTCATCTGTGCGTTGATTAGGTGTTGTATCCGAAGAAGTATCATCCTGTGTGTTGCTAGTGGTATCGTCCGTACTTTCAGTGGTATCTGGGTCTGCATATACCTTTGTGGTCTGAAGCAATGGTGCAGTTAGCCCCGCAAGAATACAAGCTATAGCAAAAAAACAACCAAAAACGGTTTTAAAGAAGCTTATTTTTGACTCTTTTTTTACTATCATAGTAAGACTCGCCTCCCAGTGAGACGTGGTTTTATTATAGCACGCATAAGCTGTTTTGTCAATATATATTACAGGTTTTTGTAGGTTACGTCAATATTATGCTAAAGTTTATTTTTAGATAATTATGCGGTGAAAAAAAGACAAAAAAAGTTTGGGATTTTATATGTTTTATGATAATATATATGAAAAGCATATTAGGAATTATGAAGGAAGTTGCAAAAAAAATGATGGTAGTGTGCGGTATAATTGTTAGTATTTGTGCTGCTATGATTTTCACGAGCAGTAAGCCTGTATTTGCCGATTATACTTTTTCTGGTCGTGATCTTAATGATAAATACTGTAAACAGAGCGATTTTTTTGGGCTGGTTGCATGGGATTGTGGTGTTACGATATCAGATGATACCAATCTTGGAAAAGGTATTTGGATGATTGCCTCCAATGTGGCCACAGACATTGCAGTAGTCGCAACTTATCTTATAATTGGCTACGTTATATATGGTGGGTATCTTTATACTTTTTCCGGCGGTGATCCTGGCAAAGTTGCCAATGGCAAGAAAACGCTCACACAGGCTTTTATAGGGCTGGCTATTACTATGAGCGCTAGCGTCATAATGGGAGCCATCCGTATAGCTCTAGTGGGTGGTGCTGGTGATATGAGTACGTGTGTTAGTAGCGGTGGGTGCGTCGGGCCAGATCAAATGATAACCAATCTCTTTGGGTGGGTGACTGGAATAGCTGGAATTGTATCTGCTATATTCTTGGTGTACGGCGCAATACAATACATCACCTCCACTGGTGATTCAGGCAAGCTCAAGAAGGCTAAAGAGACTATACTTTATTCCCTGATAGGGCTAGCGATAGTAGCACTGGCCACTGTGATTATCGCATTTGTATCGAATACGATCCGTAACGCAGAACAAAATGCATTAATAGATAATAAAGTAACCATCGCAAAGGAGGTATATGAAAAGTAGATTCAACAAAATAGCAGCTATAATCGTGGCTGGCATACTAGGGTTTTCGGCTTTAGGTTTTGCGCCTGCTTTTGCTGACGAGGGCAGTGATTCTGGTGGCGATTCGGGGTCAGACTCGAGTTCCAACGCAGCACCTGACATAAATGCCTGTAATGAGTTGGAGGCTGGCTCGGTAGCATATAGGTCTGCTGGGTGCGGTGGCGGCAATAGCGGAGAGCAATTTCCGATGGTAATACAAGGGATCCTTAACGTCATAATTAGCGTATCTGGAGTTGTTGCTGTGATATTTATAGTGGTGGGGGGGATAAATTATATGACATCAACTGGTGACCCCGCCAAAGTGAAGCGTGCCAAAGATACGATACTGTATGCTTGTATAGGATTAATCGTTTGCGCGCTTGCATATGTTATTGTCAACTGGACTATTGGTGCTATCAATAAAGCTAATACTGCTGGCACTAGCACCAATAACTCTACAGGTAATGACAATGGAGGCGACGGCGGAGACAACAGCTAAGTGCATCCGCAAGAGTAATGGCAGCAAGATAGCCAAAGCATAATTATTATCTTTATATACAAAACTATTGCATAATATAAGAAAGTGTTATACAATAAAACAAAGTTAATAAAAGGAACGGAAGAAAATGAAAGAAATAGTTACGAAGTTCGCGGAAGTCTCTAATGTAAATAGAGTAGGTAATGGCGATGACACATTGGTCGCCAATATAACCGCTATTCTCAATGCAGTTATAGCTGTACTTGGACTTGTATGCGTAGTAGTAATGATCATAGGTGGTATTAATTATATGACTTCTTCTGGTGATGCTGGCAAAGTAAAGAAAGCAAAAGACACCATACTCTATGGGCTTATAGGTTTGATAGTGTGTGTGCTCGCTTTCGCTTTAGTAAACTTCGTTATCGCCAATATTATTGGACAGAACTAATAATCAATTCTCTTCTTTAGCACTCTCTACAACGAGGGTGCTAAAAACACCCCTGCTGTAGGGGTGTTTTTAATGTATCTAACTCTAGCTACTGGATGTTGATTTTCTTTGGAGCTTCGGTCTTTTCTTTTTCGAATGTTATAGTGAGTACACCGTCTTTTAACTCGGCTTTGACGCTGTTTTCATCCTCGCGTACTTGCACCGGCAAAGCAATGGTGCGAGAAAATTCGCCCCAATAGCATTCTTGAATATGCCACCTAGTAGTCTGCTCGTCTTCCCCGCCAGATAATACTCCTGATATTGTCAGAATATTGTCAGAGATACTAACGTCGAGATCTGACTTTGAAATGCCAGCCGTGCGAGCTTTTACTACTAATTTGTCGGCGGTTTCGTAGACATCTACGGCAAGCTGTCCAGGAAAGTCGTCGGTATTGTCCCACTCATCTTCAGCTGATTCGATAGGTTCTTCTACAACCTCTTCTTCTTGTACCGCTACTTCTTCCTCGATTGGTTCTTCCATAGGAGGCATAATATCTTCATCTCCTCCCAAGAAAGCAGCGGCGAGGTCATCCTCCATCAGCAAATCGTCGTTTTTTGTACGAGCCATATTTCCTCCACTTATATTGTTATGCTTGTATTGTACCTCATTATCGTAGTAAAATCAAGGGGAACATGGGTTTTAATGTAAATAACACAACATTCCCTGGCCCACTAGACCTCCTATTTCCCCACTACTGTAGGGGTTGCGGTGCCTTGGGGAGCCCGCTTTGCGAACGTTGTAAAAATAACATTATTCTTGGCTTTTCAAATTTTTGTCCTAATTGCAAGGATCTTTGTCCTTCTGGAACGTGCTCAAAATGTGGCCTTCTGCCACCGACGTTTGTTGTAGGAAATCGTACCGACTTGGTAGGCAAGCTTGCGTACGACTTAAAATTTCATTCTATACGAGCACTCGCTGAGCCCCTAGCTGGGATCTTAAATGAAATAATACCGAAAATAGGTGGCGAGGTGGTTATCGTTCCCTTACCCACTATTCGTCCACATATAAGGCAGCGCGGCCTTGACCATACGCTTGTTGTAGCTAAACATTTTTCAAAAATTAGGGGCGATAAATACCGTGTAGTGCGGTTGCTTTATCGTAATAGTCACGCGATACAAGTAGGGGCTGACCGTAAGACACGCTTAAAACAGGCCAGCTCTGCTTATCGCATTGATTCTAGCCTAACTATAGATTCGAATGCTACTTATATAGTTTTTGACGATATTTGGACAACTGGAGCCAGCATAAAAGCAGCCGTAAGACTGCTTAAAGCTGCTGGAGTAAAGAAAATCGTGGTTGCGATTTTAGCTGTGAGTCGTATCGAGGAAAAGTGAAGTTTTTTCGGAATCATTCTCGGACTTATTGTCGGATGAGCTTGGTAGTGCGGTTATGACGAAATTTACGATCGCAAATGCTAAGAACGAAATGATCAAGCCTATTATAGCGTACAGGACGGTGTTTTTTGCGTCTGTAACTTTCTTGGCGTCACCACCAGATGTGACATACCGTATACCGCCGATGATTAGCATTATTACAGCTATGATACCAACAATATACAGGACGGTGTTTGTAACTTGTTTGAACACGCCGTTATCACCGAATAGATCCCTAGGGCACCCATCGCATCTAGCTGCCTCTGCGCCTTCTTGCAAGGTGAGCGCTGATGCGCTATTATTTGTTGCAAAGACAGCAAAGGCGATCGCTAAGATTATAATTGGCAAAACCATTTTCAAATACTTTTTCATGCTGTAATTATACCACATGTTTTGAAAAGATCAATCATATGCACTAAATAGTTGTAGGCCCCGCTGTCAATGAAATACTGGGCGTTTCATTATTTTTTGGCCATATGACTGGTGTTTGTTACCTCGTGATATTCTTTTTCCGTATTTACATTCCAAATGTTACTTTTGTCAGTAGTGCCGTTCATAATATTTTTTACGGCTTCAAACGAGGTACACATGGAATGGTCTAGGTTGTTGTATCTGTGTTGCCCGTTTCGCCCTACTAAAAACAGGTTGGGGATGGCGTCTAGATATGCCCTGAGGTCATTTATCTGACTATATGTATCAAAATACGCTGGATAGGCTTTTTCTACCCTTTCTACGTGAAAGTCTATTGCATCAGTTTTGTTTATGATTATGTTGGATTCTATGGCCTCTTTTATTGCTATCTCTGCAATTTGATTATCTGCCATATGCCAGAATTTATCTCCTTGGTTGCAAAAATATTCTAGCCCTAACCAGACAGTATGTTTTGGGTCTTTCACGAGATACGGAGACCAATTGTTGTATATTTGCATCCTGCACATTTTTATATTTTTGTTGTGGACGTATATCCAGTTATCTGGCACAATATTCCCCAATGTTTTAACGTCTGTTTTGTTTTTTAACGCTAGTTTGTTGGTGAGTATTCCTACTGTTATGAAATCACGATAAGGCAAACCTTTTGCGATTGTTTTATAACGTTTTGGAACTTCATCCATTGACGATATAAGATCTTTGATTGGCATTGATGATATAAAATAATCGCCTTCTATAGTGATGTTTTTACCATTTTTACGATAGACTATTGCCGTGACTTTGTTGAGATTATTTCTTTTTACGCCGATCACCTTGGCGTTTTTTATTATTCTACCGCCCATCGATTCTATTTTTTCCGCGGCCGCTTCCCACAATTGACCAGGGCCTAATTTGGGATAGGAAAATTTTTCTATAAAAGATGTTTCAGTCTCTTCGCGTTTAAGATGGAGTGTTTTGCCTAAAATATCTTTTGTTATTGCCGCAATGGAAATGCCTTTCACGCGTTGCGCACCCCATTCTGGTGAAATTTGCTTCGGGTGCCTACCCCACAATTTTTCGGTATAGTCTTCGAAAAATATTGAATAGAGTTTTTTCCCAAATCTATTTATATAGAAGTCTTCCAGCGACTCTTCGGAGCGCTTACTTATGCTGCTTTTGAGATAGCTACAACCTATAGCCAAAGTATTGCTAAGGCCTAAATTCTTTATTGTTGAGATCTTAAAGCTTAATGGATAGTCAAAAAATTTTTGATCGAAGAGAATACACGACAAACGATGGCGATACAGCATTACTAAATCCTCTTTTTCTGGGTCTGGGCCACCTTCTTTGATGGCCGATGTGCGCCCAAGCACCTTATCGTCGTATGCCAACGAGCCCTGCATTGGCATAATTTTTTCCCACCATTCGTTAACTTCTGGTACTTTTGAAAAAAGCCGGTGCCCGCCCATGTCCATGCGGTTGCCTTTGTAGTCAACCGTCCGCGAAATTCCGCCAATGTAATTAGATGCTTCCAGCACTATCACGTCATAGTTTTTTGACTTGTCTAATAGCTCATACGCCGCAGTAAGTCCAGCTGGGCCTGCTCCTATAATGATGATTTTTTTATTTTTCATTTATGAAAACTTTTTTATAGATTATAGTTTCGGAGTTTTCGTCAGAATAAAGTATCTCGTACTTTTTGTCATCTAGTTGATACGCTGGATCGTCTTTGCTTCTGACGAACAGATAATCAAAATCATATTTTGCCAGCATTTCGTCCGTAGTTATTGTTCTCGTTATGTAATCAACGTACTCTTGCAGTATGTCTTCTTTGCCATTATTGTTTTTTAGGAATACCTCTGCACGCGGGTCTAGATAACTTTTGTAGCCTCGAAACTCCACGTAGCCACCATCATTATATCCAGCGTAAATTTTTAGGTCATTTTTTGAAAGGCTGGATTCTTCGACTGATTTATCAATTGCATTTAGCCCCTCAAATGATGCTCTGTCTGGATAATTATCTAGACTTGGCAATAGCACCGTCATGCAAACTATAAAACAAGAAATTGTGATCGCGCCGCCCCATAGAATTAGTGCATTGCGGCCAGTTTTAGAGTAGACTATGTTTTCGATCTTAGTTTTCTTATAGGCTGCAGCTATGGGCATGTATGCTACAAGTATAAGCTCGCTCATTCCTTTTATCGAATTGATGCCTAAAGCCAAGAACCCAAAGAACATCAGTAGGTGTCGCATCCTAATATCTCTTTTGGTGGGTCCATAAATGCACAGAATAAGGGTACCAGCGATCATTATGTACAGCATTACCCCGAATATGCTTCGAAGAGTGAATGGTTTCATCTCATCGACTAAGCTAAAGATAGGCCCGCCGCCATAACTTGTGAATATATAAGTTACCATATTGACACCATAAGGATTAATCAGCCCAGTTAGTAACATCGCTATAGCCGCTATTATCAGTGGCGTGGTTTTATATCCTTGTAGATGTATCTTGGGGGCCTTAACAGAATCGATAATATATATAAACATTACTAGAATTAACATCCACCACACGGATGCATGCATATTTATTTGAATTAGTGATATCAATGGTGTAATCCATAAGAATTTAGTTTTCTTGGTTTTGACATATAGTTCGAGCATGTATATGAGAGCTAAAAACAGTACATAGCTCACCATTTGTGCCCTAGTAGTTACAAAGCCAAGAGCAAGGACCACATCTGATAGCACCATCAGCACTAATGATAAGTTCTTGTTTTTGTCGCTGAGGAGTATACATATCTTGTAGATTAGGAGACAGATAATGAAGTTAAGCGCCAGCATCATAACATACAGCCCAGCGGGCCCCGCAACGCTGTATATTAGCCAAAAGCATGCAGCGAATCCATATTGTTGAACCGTAATTGACAAATCTTGATGCATCGATAATGCGTCTGTGTAAAATAGTCCATCATTAACTATGTGTCGGCCTTCCGCTAAGACAAACCACGAATCATTATTTATAGATTGAGTGAAGAGCAATACAAACAATGCTGGCAGTATGAATACAACTATATATTTCAGAGTTTCAAATCTCCATATTTTCTTCCACATATTTATTATGGTACTACAGAAAAAGATAAAAATAAACCGCTCAACAATCAAGAATCACTTCTGCGTAAGGTTACATTATAGTATTTGATAAAAAAGAGGGGGCTTCGTAATCCCTTGGCCCTTCCTTAAAAATAATTCCAGAAGAATAAATTCTTCTGGCCTTATTTTGGCGGAGGGTGAGGGATTTGAACCCTCGCTCCAGATTGCTCCAGACTATCTCGTTAGCAATGAGACCCCTTCAACCACTTGGGTAACCCTCCGTGTTTTTATTCTATCACATTTTTATTGTTTCTACAAAATAACATGTTATAATGTACTTATGGAAAAAGCTAAAGAACTCGTGTCCTGGGAGGCTGCTGAGTATATTAAGCGTAGTAAAAATGCTTGGTGGTATGTGGGGCTTTTTGTGGTTGGTGCAGGGTTAGGTGCACTCTCAATTTACTTCAAACAGTGGACTTTTTTTGCTCTAATTATAGTATGCATTATCGCCATTTGTGTGACCAACTTTCGCCCTCCGCGCAAGATTCATTATGCGCTAAACAGTACTGGCCTCGTGGAGGGAGGTAGGCTCCATAAATATGATGATTTTCGTGCATTCGGTATTCTGAAAGAAGGTTCTCATTTTTCGGCGATTCTTATTCCTAAGAAACGTTTTGCTTTGTCTGTGAAGGTATATTTTCCAGAAACCAACGGCGAGGCAATAGTAGACACCCTAGGCGCTCGCCTGCCTATGGAGGACGTAAAATTAGATTTTCTTGATAGGATTGTAAACTTCTTGCGTATTTAGAAAGTCTGTGATATTATAGATATAAGTATAATAAGTAATAAAATATAAAGGTGGGTAAAAAGATGGACCAGAATCAAACCGTAGACAATGATTTGCAGAAAGCGATCGATGATATCACTAATAATACAAATATAGACCCTGTTTTTTCGGACCCTGTGGCGGCTCCATCTTCTATACCAGAGGGTGATACTGGCGAATTAGATGATCCGATAGGGCCTTTTACTACTACTCCCGAGGTTCCTGTTTCTGCGCCTATGCAGGATGCTGCTGGCTTTATCCCTGAACCAGCCGTACCGCAGTTTGGAGATTTTGGTGCCTCTACGGCAGATGCTGCTGCTTTTAGTAGTGAAACATCGCCTAGCGCGGCGCCCGCCATGCCCGATACCCCAGTTCCTCCTATGCCTGTGCCACCTATGCCAGCTCTAGAGGCTGTTCAACCTTTGCCTACGCCTGATTCTCAAGGAGTTGTTGCTAATGTCCCCGAGCCATTACCGCAGCCACCTGCACCAGTTCCAGTACAGCCAGAAGAAATACCTGCGGCACCTATTAATGATGTACAACAGATCAAAACTGCCGCATTGAGAGATTTAGTTCCGCTTATTGATCGCTTGAATATGACTCCTTTGCAGCGTTTTAATATTTGTCATAATGTCTTTGAAAGCCTGAAGGATGACAGCATTGCTGAGCAAGTTTATCGTGCTGCATCTGCTATACCTGATGATACCGAGCGTGCCGAAGCTTTACTAAGACTTGTTGAGACTATAGACAAGGTCTAGTACTAGTTAGATTACCTCCTCCACAAAATACCTCCTAGCGGAGGTATTTTGTTTTATAGATAGTTCCGCCCCACTGTTTGCGCTATGCTATACAATAACTAATTAGGCTTGATAGGCTAAAATAAAGATCTAGCCTATCAGTGCACAATTATGGAGTCAATAGTGATCTCTCTAGTACATGCCACCCATGTCTGGAGTGGCAGGCTTCTCCTCTGGTATTTCACAGATTAGAGCGCCCATAGTGATAGCTGTAGCTGCTATAGAGGTGGCGTTTTTAACAGCTTCTTTTGTAACCTTAGCTGGATCGATTACGCCAGCTTTCTTTAGGTCTATAATCCCCTTCTCTGGGTCCATAACGTTAATACCATAGCCTGGTTTGCCTTTTTCCACTTCAGCAAGTAATGCCTGAGCATTAAGGCCAGCGTTCTCCATTATGTGAATGAATGGAGCCTTCAAGGCATTGCGAACAATTTTCGCGCCATCATTATCGATAGTTAGTTTATTGGCCAGATTAACTAGAGTTACTCCGCCACCAGTGACGATCCCTTCAGCTAAAGCTGCCTTAGTGGCGGCTACGGCATCATCCACACGGAATTTCTTTTCGTCTATTTCTGTCTCGGTAGCTCCGCCCACTTTGATCACTGCGACTTTGCCAGAGAGTGCTGCTGCGCGTTTTTCTAGTTCTTCTCTTTCGTAGTCGGATTTTGCGATATCGGCCTGAGAGTTAATAAGCTTAATCCTGTCGGCTACTGCTTTAGCATCGCCTGCGCCTTTGATGATGGTGGTCTCGTCCTTAGTGGCTATCACCTTTGCAGCGGAGCCCAAGATCTCAAGCCCAGATTCTTCTAGTTTTAGACCCTTATCGGCGGAGACTACTGTAGCATCGGTAAGGATAGCGATGTCTTCCATGATTTCTTTGCGTCTATCGCCAAAAGATGGGGCCTTTAACACTAGAGAGTTGAATACTCCTTTCAATTTGTTGAGTACCAGCAGCGACAAGGCTTCGCCTTCTACTTCTTCGGCGATAATTACTAGATCTTTTTTGCCAGCTTGTGCACATTTTTCCAGTAATGGCAAGATGTCGCTCGCTGCTGATATTTTCTTATCGGTGATAAGAATTAGAGGCTTGTCGAATACCGCTTCCTGGCGGTTGACATCAGTTACAAAGAACGGAGATGAATAGCCCTTGTCGTAGCTAAAGCCTTCTACTATTTCCTGCTCCATTTCTAAGCCTTGGCCAGCTTCTACCGTGACCACGCCATCTTTGCCGATCTTGGAGATGACTTCGGCTATCATCTTGCCTATCTCTGCGTCGCCAGCCGAGATAGTAGCAACTTCGGCCACCTTTTTATCGTCGCCTTCTATTTTTTCGGCCTCTTTGTCTATGCTGGATATTATTTCGGCTCCAGCTTTTTCGATACCTCGGCGAAGTTCCATGGGATTAACGCCAGCTGCTATTAGCTTGTTTGCTTCATTCAGTATGTTGTATGTTAGCACTGTTACAGTGGTAGTGCCATCGCCTGCTACTTTGTTGAGCTTTTGGGCGGCTGTCTTGATGAGTTTTGCACCTACGGCTTCGCCTAGAGCTTCGTCTTTATTAGGTAGATCTATTGCTTCTGCCACCGTCACGCCATCATGAGTAATTACTGGGGCGCCATATTCTTTTTCGATAATTACATTTTTGCCCTTTGGGCCAAAAGTAACTTTAACCGCGTCGTACAGTTGCTTTGCCCCAGATAGCACCTTCTCACGCGCATCTGCTTCATAATAGATTTTCTTTGCCATATTGTTTCTCCTTTATTAGTTTTGCACAGGTTTTCAACAACCTACATGGTTGCCAAGATATCTTCTTCTTTTAGGATAATATAATCAGTATCGTCTATTTTGATCTCTGTAGTGGAATATTCTTTGTATACGATTTTATCGCCTTTCTTTACGGCTTTTGCTTCTGGGCCAACCGACTCTACTACAGCATAAGCAGGTTTTTCCTTGGCTTCGCCAAGTAGTATACCAGATTTGGTTTTTTCTAGTGGCTTCTCTACTATAGCCACAACTCTGTCTTTCAATGGTGTAAGTGCCATATTAATATCTCCTTTTCTGCCACCATTATAGCACAAAAATTAGCACTTGCAAGCCTAGAGTGCTAATTTCTTTATTGTCCAATACTTGATAATGGCCATGGTTTGACATCGTGCTGGCTGCTTATTGTATTTGCTACACCATTCATTTACTGCCTTTTCCACTCCAGGCAAAGCCGCATTGCAATAGTCGTGCACTATAATAATGCCGCCGTCAGCCATTTTGCTTCCTATGGCGCGGAGCGAATCCCTGATTGATTCATAAAAATCCCCATCAAGGAAAGCAAATGATATTTGCTCTGGCATATCCTCATCTTGCAGTTCGTTAAACCATTTCTTCGTGATGACTGGCACAGGCAACCCAGCGCGGAGAAATCTCTGCTTGACTTCTTTTTTAGAAACGAGTAATTCCCCTGCCCGAAAATCCTTGCCTAGCGCTGAGCTATCCTGCGCAGATTTTTCTGGTAGCCCCTCAAAAGAATCGTATATCCATAGTTTTTTTATATAATCATCTGGCGCTGAAATATTGAATTCTTGCACAACTTCAGCTAATAGTAGCGATGTGTCACCTTTGTAGCACCCAAGTTCTACAAAATCCCCCGCTACCGCCAAACATTCTCTGGCGGTAGCAATGATTTTTTGAGTTTCTATCTGCGAAACTTGGTCGTTATGCCACGCCATCCAGTAATTCGCCAGCTTTTTTGATCATATAGGCGGCCTCGTTGGTAGGAATGATATAGATAGGCTTGGAACCCTCTTCGGCCACATTGGCGTAGCCTTTGGATTTGTCTAGCTTTATGTCGTTTTTGATCTTAAAGCCCATAAATTCTAGCTTGGATATGATGGAATTTCTTACTGGGATGGATCTTTCACCAATGGTAGCAGTAAATACTATAGCGTCTATGCCACCCATTTTGGCGGCAAACTCACCAATTTTGCCAGCTACACCATCTATGAATAGATTGTAGGCTGCGGCAGCATCGGGATTGTCTTCTTCTGCTCCAGCGATAATCTCGCGCATGTCATTGGAGCCAGCCATTGCCTGGAGACCAGATTGCTTGTTCATAAGCTTGATAGCCTCTGCGGCACCTAGCTTTTCGCCGAGTAATGCACCAATAGTAGGGTCTATTGAGCCAGTCCTGGTGGAAGACATCAGGCCTTCAAGTGGGGTCTCGCCCATAGAGGTGTAGGCTGGGGCACCATCGATAAGCGCCGTCACCGAACAGCCAGAGCCCAGGTGGCATACCACCATTTTCTTCTTGAGTAGGCCTAGCTCTGGGATACGCCCCATCATATAACCATAGCTAGCACCGTGTGCACCCCAGCGGCCCAGGTCGAATTCTTCTATGACCTCACGCGGGAGGGCGTAGGCCGTATCTTTACGACTATCTTTAGTTAATGCCTCAGAGTCGCTCATTACCATTACAGGCACATCTGGGAAAGTATCGCGCGCGTTTTTGATGCCGCGCTCAGTGCCTGGTACATGTAGAGGATTAGTAACACGTACTTTCTCAAGTTCTTTTAGAGTATCTTCGTCTACGATATGATTGGCGGAGAAGTATTTCCCTGCCGCCACTACGCGCACTAGTATACCATCTAGTGGGTGAGCTTCATTGATAAAGCCTTCTTTTTCGAATATCGCTTTGGCTTCTTTGAAAGCCACATCTAGTGAATCCCAGGTCTTATCTATCTGCTCTTCGCTACCGTCTGCGCGAGTGATGGTGCATATGAATTTTTTCTTGCCGCCATCTTCTACACCCTCGAAATATAGTGAGCATACTTCGTCTTCACCCTCATAGAGAGAAAACTTTTCGCTACTAGAGCCAGAATTAAGCACTAAGAAAATTTTAGTAATATTTGTCATTTTTTAACTCCTTTTTGTAATTATACCATACCGAGGTAATGAATGGCGATGCTGGATTATCACACGGTTGATGAAAATCACAGAATGTGTTATTATAATATGGTAGGCCCGCATTTTATGCGGATTATTTATGTACTTTTAAAAGGAGGTCTATGCTATGGACACAAGTGCTTACCATTCACCATTCGACGGACGCTATACTAGCGCCGAAATAAACAAAATCTTTTCAGACGATCGCAAATTTTCTACCTGGCGGCGCCTGTGGGTGGCTTTGGCAAAAGCCGAGCAAGCCCTGGGGCTAGATATCTCGGACGAGCAAATCGCCGAGATGGAGCAGTATGTAGACGACATCAATTACGATGTGGCTAATGCCCGCGAGAGAGAGGTTCGCCACGACGTAATGGCGCACGTGTATGCTTTTGGACGGCAGGCAAAATCTGCTGCTGGCATTATCCATCTGGGCGCTACGTCTTGTTATGTAACAGACAACACCGATATCCTCAATCTCCGTGATGCCATCAACCTGGTATACGGTAAACTGTTGGGAGTCATTCATCTCTTGGCAAATTTCGCGTCTGCAGAAAGAAACTCACCCATCTTGGGATCCACCCATTATCAGCCGGCCACGCCTACCACCATCGGTAAGCGTGCTTCCCTGTGGCTGCAGAATTTCGTGAACAATTTCGAGGAGCTCAAGTTTGTCCGCTCCCAGCTTAAGATGCTGGGTTGCCGCGGCGCTACTGGTTCTAGCGAGACATTCATGAAGCTGTTCCACGGCAACGAGACAAAATGTAAAGCGCTGGATGCGCTGATTGCCGCGCAATTTAATTTCGGCATCGTAAGTCGGGATTCATTCGATCCCGACGGTATACAGGCTTTTGATACGGACAACGCGCGTATCTTCCCAGTGTCGGGTCAGACTTACCCGCGAAATCTGGATCTGCAAGTGATAAACGCGCTTGCGGCTATCGCGGCATCTGCCTACAAAATGGCACAGGACATCCGTCTGCTTCAGCATGATAAGGAGATGGAAGAGCCATTTGGTAAATCTCAGATCGGCTCATCCGCTATGGCTTACAAGCGTAATCCTATGCGCTGCGAGAGAATCTGCTCTATTGCAAGGTATGTCAGCGGACTGCCTGCTATGGCTTGGCAAACTGCCGCCACTCAGATGCTGGAGCGCACTCTTGACGACTCGGCTGGCCGCAGAGTTTACATCCCCGATGCCTTCCGCGCTACTGATGCAATATTGAGATTATGCAGTAATGTCACGAACGGGCTCGTGATTAATCGCGGCATTGTGGCAGCACATCTTGACGCGGAGCTGCCCTTCATGGCCACCGAAGCTACAATCATGAAAGCCGTAGAAAAAGGCGCCGATCGTCAGGTTATGCATGCTAAGATCCGCGACTACTCAATGAGGCTCAGCCGCATGGTAAAAAACGGCGAGATCCCCACTAACAGAGTCAAAGAAAAAATGGCGTTCTTTATCCACGACGACCCAGATATCCCGCTATCCTGCGAAGATTTTTATAATCTGCTTGATGCGTCAAAGCTGATCGGTCGTTGTCCCAGCCAGGTAGACGACTACCTGAATACCGTTGTGGATTATCTGCTCCTGATGAACGACGACAAAATCATCATTGATTCCACAGTCAAAGTATAACCCCCGCACAAAGTGCCGCCTGCAAAAGCGGCACTTTTTCTATGAATAGTAAATATAGAGAAAAAATGGTATAATTACAGATATGAGAATATTAGCGAATAACTTACATGAATTTTTGGGTAAAAAAGTTACCGTAGAGGGCTGGGTAAATTCCCGTCGCGATCACGGTGGACTGATATTTATAGATTTGCGTGATCATACTGGCATTATCCAGCTGGTTGTTACTCCGGATACTGCCGAGGCCTTTCACCTCGCCGAGACTGTCCGCGACGAATTCGTCCTGAGGGCCACTGGTACCATGCGCGAGCGCGCACCAGAGCTAGTAAATCCTCACATCCCTACTGGCAAGATAGAGCTTGTGGTATCCGAGCTAGAGCTACTAAATAAATCCGAGCCATTACCAGTCAATACCCACGACGATGGCGAAAAATCTTCCGAAGAGCTCCGGCTCAAGTATCGCTATCTAGATCTTCGCCGCCCCAGCATGCAGAGGCTATTGCAACGTCGCTCAGATTACTATAGATTTATTCGCGAATACATGTACAATCACGGCTTTACCGAGATCACTACACCGATATTAGCTAATTCTTCTCCAGAAGGCGCACGGGATTTCTTGGTGCCATCTAGGCTGCACCCAGGTAAGTTCTATGCCCTGCCACAGGCGCCGCAGCAGTTCAAACAGCTGCTGATGGTAGGTGGCGTAGATAAGTATTTCCAAATCGCACCATGTTTCCGCGATGAAGACCCGCGTGCCGATAGGCTCTATGGGGACTTTTACCAGCTAGACATGGAGATGGCTTTTGTAGAAGACGGCGAGATCGTGCGTCAAGCTATAGAGCCATTATATATAGACCTAGCTACTAAGTTCGCTGGTAAAAAACTAGTGATTAATTCCAAGCCTGCCAAAGCTTATATTCCAAAGGGTGGTCAGGTGCCACGCTTGCCATATGAATTCGCAATGGACACCTATGGTGTAGACAAGCCAGACCTTCGCTATGGCATGGAGCTGATAGATCTTACCGATGCATTTGAAAAGACCGAATTCAAGGTCTTTAAGACCGAGTGTGTAAAAGCCCTCTGCGTAAAAGGTGCTGCTTCCCTTACCCGCCGCGAGATAGACGAATTCACCGCCCAGGCTCGCAAGCTTGGTGCTGGTGGTTTGGCATATATATTATATGTAGATGGTGAGGCCAAGTCTCCTATCGCTAAATTCCTTATAGACAAAGAGCTTGCCGCCATCAAAGAGCGCACTGGTGCTACGGATGGTGATGCAGTATTCTTCGGCGCCGACACTCGCAAATTGGTAAACAAGGTCCTGGGGCAGCTGCGCATTGCTTTTGCTGATCATTTTGGGCTGAAAAATCCAGACGAGATAGCCTACTGCTGGGTGATGGATTTTCCTTTTTACGAATGGGACGACGCTAACCATAAGCTAGATTTTGGGCACAACCCATTCAGTATGCCAAAGGGTGGCTTGGCTGCGCTAGAAGCCGCCAAGACCGACGCCGACAAGCTAGCGATATTGGCAGACCAGTACGATATGGTGATGAACGGCTACGAGGTGGCGTCTGGTGCTGTACGTAATTACAATCCAGATATAATGTACAAAGTGTTCAACATCTTAGGCTACAATAATGCCTATGTAGAGGCTCGCTTTGGTGGTATGTTAAATGCATTCAAATATGGTGCTCCACCTCATGCTGGCTGTGCACCTGGGCTGGACCGTATTTTTATGGTGCTAGAAGGCGTAGAAAACATCCGTGACATAGTGGCCTTCCCTAAGAACGGCTCCGGTGTAGACCTAATGATGGATTCCCCGTCGGCGGTAGATCAGGCTCAGCTAGACGAGGCTCATCTCGCCATCATCCCAGAAGAGGATTAATATGGGTAGATGTGACGTATGTGGCTCACCCCTAGACCCAGAGGATGAATATATCCATCTCTGCAAATTCTGCCAAGAAGACGATCTTGACGAATGGGAGTAGTAAAGCAGATATTGGACGTACTACATGATTCACTATATTTAGAGAATGGAATCCCCGAAAATAACAAGATTTGGGGAATTTGGGAGTGCGATTGTGGATTTTGCGGGAGAAAATATAGCGGCGAGGCCGCTATATTTATGTTGTGAGCTGGTTATTACTGGGCTGGAGCCACACAGCGAACTGAGGCGCCATCGACCATATTGCTGATATTGAAGGGGTTAAATCCGGAACCTCCGATATACAGAACGTATATATTGCCGTTACTATAGGAAGTAGCCGTCCAATAATTACCTGTCTCGCCTCTATTATAAGCTGAACTGGTTTGATAGCCAGAATAGACAAAATTATTCGGGAAGGAGCGCCATTTGCTAGAAGCTTCGGTCGTCTCCCGACGACGACTCCCAGTACCGCCCATAACAACATCTAGATGCGAAAAGGATCCATCGGTTTCTGTTTCATTATTTGTTGGCAAGCTCCAGCCAGCCGGACAGATATCGCCAGCCACCGTAGCATTGTTAGTACTCTGAACACCATTCCCTGCCGTAGCCGAATACCAGTTGTACATATTGCCATAAGAATACCATTGAAATGCTTTGGTACTATCACTACTGCCATTATAGCTAGCTATCGTACCTTCTCCCCCAAGATTGGTATTATCTGCATTTAGGTAGG
>JAEEGL014028344.1_pt1 | contig 20277 bp, 30 predicted proteins | sample 9134231 | NCBI WGS metagenome assembly JAEEGL01 (sample SAMN16246548, study PRJNA631951) | gut metagenome | biome: gut microbiome; feature: rumen; material: fiber-attached | host: Bos | place: Iran: Karaj | collected 2018-10 | reverse complement strand
ATGCCAGAGATAATGAAGTCTGAGAAATGTTTAAGTTGCAAATATTGCTACGCAAGCTGTAGAGAGGAACCTTGCGTGGAATGTGTTCATTGTCTTGATATTTCCGGACAGGAAAAGGAAGATGCATACGATTTATATGAGGAGGAGATGTAATGGTTAGAGTATTATATCCGTGTGACCCACGTAAAAACACAGAATGCAAGAAAGATTCCTGTGGAGCTTTTTGTACAATGACGGCGAATAGGACTTATGCAAAGGACGGATTTCTCTTTAAGGATTTAAAGATAATCCCAGGAAAAGAAATAACCTTTGAGGACTATTTGTTCTTAAAGGCTTTAGAGATGGAGGTAAAGGAATGAACACAGAAACTAAAAATTTCGAGCAGCAGAGAAAGATATTAGACTCTGGGGCTCGTAGAGAATTTGAGACTGGAGCCGTAAGAGATATCCAGGAAGGAAAAGGACGTTGCGATTTACTGCCTTTAGAGGTAATAGGAGACTATTTAATGTCATCTAAGGTAAATAGCATTGACTATCAGACAGTAGCTAATATCCTGGAGAATATTGACTATTATGTCAATTATGACGGAAATATTCAGAGAATTCACACGGCCATCAGGTTATTCGTCGATATGAAAAAGTGGTCACCAATAGGTGCAGTCCTCGAAGTAGCAAAACATTACGAGGAAGGTGCCAAAAAATACGCAGAGCGTAACTGGGAAAAAGGAATTCCCTGTCACTGTTACGTAGACTCTGCAGTAAGGCATCTTCTTAAGTGGCTTGATGGATGGGATGATGAACCTCACGACAGGGCATTTCTTTGGAATATGTTCTGTTTGCTATGGACGGTTCAGCATAAATCCAATCTTAATGACCTTCCGTTTTATGTAAAGAGAAGAGAGCAAATGCTCGAAGAAGCAAGCAAAGCAGAAGACAAAGAGTGGGGCTCTCCTGAAGAAAGAAACCTCAGAAGAGACATCATAGAATCGGCAGAGTGCTCAAATAGAATAATGAAAGCAATGGAGGAAATGAAAAATGGGAAACGTGAACGATGACAAGATAGTACGCTATGACAGGTATTGCAAGACTTGTAAGCATTGGAAGCTTGACCAGGCAGAAGAGCCTTGTAACGAGTGCTTAGATAATCCGACTAACTATCATAGCAGAAAACCGGTAAAATATGAACCGGCTGCAACTGCTAAGAATAAAAAGGAGGTGTAAGCATGGAATTCTTCAAGGTATTTGATGAACTCAAGACTACAGCTCCTGGTGTTTCAATGGAACTCAAGTATGATAATATAGAAAGGATTTGGAAATTAGAAGTCTGTAGATACGAGTATACTATATTTAAGATAATAGGAAATAATCTGGATTTGCTTCTGCAGAATGCTTATAGTAAACTCCAGGTTCACAGATGGGAGTTGACGAGATGATATATACTATAATTACAGTAAGTCTAATGTTACTCGAGTTTCTTGGAATGATCATATTCTTTGCCATAAAATATCCTTACGCAGGTAACGTAGTTATTGATATACGGAGAACCGCGGAAGATAGTATTTATGTCGAGTCTCCGAGAAATCTCAATGATTGGAAAAAATACAAAACTCTCCGGTTTGACGTCGAGATAAAACAGGATTTCACTAGAGACGGCAGCAGACCCGACGATCCCAACTATACTGGGCAGACGCTAAATAATATAGGTACATAATGCCGAAAGGGCAGAAGGAGGAAAATAAAATGGCAAAGAAAGAAAAAGAGAAAACAAAAAGAAAAAGTTTGAAGGAAGTTGAGCTCGAGTATCAGGAGTTTATGTCTTTAAAGATTAATGAGGCAAAAGGAATGCATATCGGTAGTCGTGAGGCTACAGAAGCAGCCAACGTTGTTGGAACATTATATTCTAAGTATGTTGAGGCAAAGATGAAAATTAGAGAGTCTCAGATTCACTTAGGAGAAGCAATAGTTGGTGCAATAGGCATGGGAACGGAAATCGGTATGCATGAAAGAGATGTGAGAACTTGTCTCGGTTTAGAGACCATTTATCATTCTGGTAAAGGAGAGATAGCAAATCTTCGCAAAGATTTCAAGCCAAGGAAATACCTTAAGTAATTGATAAACTAAGGGAGCTTATATAGCTCCTTTGAGTTTCGCGAAAATCTTCCTCTTTATAATGGAGATACCAACCAATAATTGATACATTATAAGGAGGAACATACTATGACTATTTTAATTATTTTAGCAGTATTATTGGTAGCAGCAATGACGTTTATGGCGGGTATAGTCGCCATACTAGAAATCGCTTGGCCGTTTTTACTGGCATTTGGAGCAGTAGGTTTTGGAATTTGGTTATTAGATCGGTTAGGTATTCTCCCGAATAAGGATGAGAGACAAAGAAAACGTAGCAAAAAGGGTAAGAAAAGAAAATAAACCCTTAAACACAAAGGCTACGGAGAGACTTATGTCTCTCTCCTTTTTTCGTGATATTTAAGGTCATTATAATGAAGGAGGTGATCATAATGACTTTAGGAATGATATTAACGGTTATCGTTATTGTCTGTACAGTAGTAGGAGGTGCAGCAGGATTGGTAAAATCCATATTTGTAGATGCACCAAGAGATTTGGAACTGGAGAGGCAGTACAGAAAGGTAAAACCTAAAGCAACACCAAAACCTCGAAAGAGGTCTTATGAAGTAATATACAAAGATACACGCAGACGTAAATAAGTCTGCAAGGCAAGGGAGATTAGATGCTCCCTTTAGCTTTCGCGAAAAAAGTACCGCTGTTAATGCAATTATATTTAATCGAAAGGAGTATAGTAATGGAAACAGCAGTAACAAATGTAACAAAGAAACCACTTAAAGTTAGGATTAAGCAGAACTATAATCTTAACAAACCTAAGTATTTACAGAGAGCTGGATATGTAGGTATAGGGCTTACAGTAACATCATCTGTATATGCCGGCTATAAGATGCCGAAGGCAATAGCTAAGGCAAAGAAGGAAATTAAGCCGGAGGATTCCAAATGGAAGAGATTTTGGAAATACTTCAAGCACACGGCTCCTGTAGCAGCGCCGGTATTGATAACGGCAGCAGGAACAGTTGTAGCTTTCAAGGAGGCTGACAAAGAAAAGAACAGGCGTTTCGCTCTCGTGGCAGCAGCTTATACCTCATCACTTGCTGAAATTAACACATTGAAGCAGAAGGTTGAGGAAGTTGCAGGACCTAAGGTAGCCGAAAAGGTCAAGAAAGCCTGTAGAGACGAGGAGGTCGGTAAAGTTGAAGACCCTGAGTCAAAGCAGAAACTTGAGGAACAGAGGTCGGCAAATCCGGAGTCACAGTCATTTAAAGGTATGATGATGCCTTATTATGACCCGATGTTACAGAAAATAATCTGGACAACTAGGGACAAACTCGTTGATATTCAGTGTAAAATGTTGGCTTATCTGGAGTCACATGATGAAGTCGACATGAGTATAATGTATGATGAACTCGGAATCAACAAACCACTTCCTGAGTTCGCATATGATTACGGATGGCGTGGATATTCTGTACAGGAAAGAGAGTATCTGCGCTCACAGATGCCTAATGCGTTCTTTGATGTAAATGGAACTACATCTGAGACAAAGGATGGCATTCCGTGCATGTATATAGAGTACTTCAATAAGAAGTTACTCACACCATTTTGAGAAAGGAGGACTCATAAATGAACAGAAACGGAAAGGCAGAGGCTTTGTTCCTCGCAGCGCGCGACGCAAAGAGGGGTGCAATTGCTACCAATTACAAAGAGCGTGGATTGATGTTTAAGTCAGTACCGGCTCGTAAAAAATTTAGAAAGGAGAAGTAAAACACGCCTAACGGCAACGTTTTCACAAAGGTTCAAATATGAAGGGATTATTGATAAATTGCCCTTCTAAGGAAGCAAGGGAGGATTTCTTAAAGTCCTTCCTTGTTACTTGCAAGAAGAGCAAGACCCGTGAAGGGATATTCACTTTCTCCGATGATGGGGAAAACATTCAATGCATCGAGATATCCGATGACACAAATGGAGCAATCTCTGTGGCGTTGATAATGATAAAAGAGCATACCACTATAAAGATTAGTGGAGTAGGACACTGTCGCTTAGACCCGGTTGTAGTACCGGAAGGCGCTAATGTTATAATTGGCGCAACATTATAAGGAGGTATTGATAAATGAGAGATTATTACAACGAAAGAAGACAGCCCAAGCCTAAGAAGAAAATAGGGTTCTGGGGATATTGTGCAATCGCTGCATCAGCAGGAGCAGCAGTAAAGATAACAAAGGCAATCCTTAAGAGCCGTGAGAAGGAAGCAAAGTATCGCGGTAAGGATAGGGATATCGATGACGAAGACATAGACCAGGAGGATGACCTATCCTTTGAGGTCTACAGAGGAACCTTAAAGCAGGTTTTACGTGCTCGTAAGAGCGTTATAGAACTGTTCGATTTATATGGATGCTGCACATTAGCAGAACTCCGTGATATAATGAATCAGGAATTTGAAGACAATGATATTAACAGGGTATTCAATAAGGACTGTAAGTTCAGAATAAGATTTGAGGACGGTAGATACGTATTGATATCCCAGCCGCCTGTTGATGTTACACCTATATATGCAGAAGACGTAGAAACTGTAGAGACGAAAGGAGAAGATGATGAAGAAAATTGACCCGGAGAAAAAGAAGAAAGCTAAAAAGGTAGCTAAGGGCCTGTTGATATTTGGAGCAGGTGCGGCAGTAACAGTAGGTGGTCTTATGGTAGCTGCTAAAGTTGATAATATGAGAACAATGGCGTTTGGCCGTGGTTATGACCAGGCTAAGAAAGATTTGGCTGACTTCAACTATTGCCACATAAAGAATGATGTAACCGATAAGTTCATTGATATGGCAGTAAAGGATTCTAATACTGTTAATTGTATCCCGAAGATTGGTAACAGAAGTAACGGTAAAGAAACCTTTGCTCATATCGTAGGGCAACCTAACGAGCTTGAGTTCGTAAAGAGACTTTGCAAGGATTCAGCAGTAAAGGAGCAGATAAAGCTTATTGCAACTACAGAGAATCTTGCAGATGTTAAAACTTTTTAGTCGTGTAATTTAAGTGTTGCTTTATGCAACAGATTATTGATATTTCGAAAGGAGTACAAACATGACTAGAAAAGAAAAAATTAAGGCCTGGATGGACGATAAAAAGGCTGCAAGAGAGCAGAGAAAAGGAGCTAGAAGGGAATGGGTAAGACAACACCCGAGAGAGGCAACCTGGTTAGCCATTATCGGAATCTCAACTGCAGGCAGTGTCGCAAAGACCTATATTAATTATAGACTTAGAACAGCAACACAGAAGCCTAAGCAGATTTGGGACCCGAGTATGGGTTATCATCAGAACTTGAAGAAGCCTTTAACTCCGGAGCTCAAAGCCGACATAAATCGTTTAACAGGCAGAGGGTATACTCGTCATGAGGCCCTCGAAATGTTAGGATTAATCTAATGCAAAGGGGGTTTATATGCCCCCTTCGTTATTTTTTCGGTTTCCTTTATGCAGAGGATAATAAAGTCCTCAAAGAAAGGAGAACAGAAATGATAAGCGGTAGTACTATATTAATATTGATAGGGATTCTCTTTATAGCATTAGGATGCTCGGAGAAAAGAAAAGAACGTAGACAGGATGATTTTAATGACTGGTGCTACGATAACATCCAGAGAAGTAGAAAGAGAAATAAGAGAAGAGGTCCCAGAAACAGGTAGTATACAAGAATTTGGAGAGTGAAAAGCTCTCCTTTCTTTTCTCGCGTAAATTAACAGAGCTATAATGGTACAGAAGGCTCTGATACTAAAAATTATATTTTAAGGAGGAAACTTACATGAGTGAAGTTAACAACATCGACGTAACAGCATTAGCTGAGCAGGTAGCAGAAGGAACCGCTGAAATAGTGGAAGCAAAGAGCGTTAAGCGTGGTTTATCAACCGGCAGCAGAATCGGCGACGCAGCCGTATTATTTGGAACTGCAGGAGCAGCCGCTGCATTAGGCGTAATCTTTGGCATTAAGCACGAAAGAAAGAAGTGGGAAAGCTTTGAAGAGGACGATGATTTCGAAGAAGATGATGATTTCTATTTAGATGATTCAGAAGAGCCGGAAGACCAGGAGAAACCTGAAAAAGTAGACGGTCAGGTTGAAGAAAAGTAAGTCTACAACACCATTGGGAGTTTAAAGACTCCCTTTGGTTTTTCTTTTTCAATTATATTTAGAAAGGAGCAAACGATGATTCAGGAAAACAATGTAGTTCCGAGAAAGGCTGTTGATATTATGGATGATACGAAGCCTGAGGCTGCAGTGGTTGAGCATAAGTTCGAAGCTGTGGTAGACGGTGGAGTATCCCTGAAGAAGCAGTCAGGAATCGGAAAGTTTTTTAGACAGTTATTTGCCGATGACATGCGTACAGTTCGTCAGACATTCAGAGAGGATGTATTGATACCTTTTGTGCAGGATGGTATCTCTGGAATCTTCCATGACGGTATAGATTTATTGATATATGGAAATAAAGGTTCCAGAAGGTCCAGTAGAACTCGTGGTATGTTCGGCAATATGAAGACCAGGTATAATGATAAGTATAAGTCATCTATAGAAGGCAGCAGGATAAAGCGTAGAAGCGATAGAGACGAAGATGATGATGAGGATGAAGTTGAAGTATTTGACGGTAGTCTTCTGAAGTTCACAGGTTCTGATGCCCGTCTTAAAGCTGAGAGGGTTTTAGATACGATGACGGATGCATTAGACCAGTATACGAGTGTGTCTGTTTCAGATTTGTATGATATTGCTGGTGTAAGCAACATAGCTGGTGATTTTACAGATAAGAATTGGGGATGGACGGACCTTACAGGTGCGAAAGTACGCCGTGCACGTGGCGGTGGATACTATCTTGACCTTCCTAAGGTTGAAGACATTCGTGACATTTAGTAAGGAGGTATTGATATATGGCCTTACAGGAAGACTTAAAGTGGCGCAGATTCTGTAAAATGGTATTAGATGAGTGCGCTACAAGACGAATCTCCTCGGACGCGGAGGAAACAGAGTTCTTTGTGAACTCAAATAGCAGTGAGTTGAATCTTCTCATGTATAAGCATATGGGAGAAGATACAATTAAAAGGAACTTAACGTACTCTAGAGACGATGAGTTCTATACTCTCTTAAACGAGACTATTGTTAAAAATATATTTAAAGAAATAACGGAGGAAAAATAAGATGGGAAACTTTAAGATGAAGTTAAAGGCATTTGGTGGAAAGCACGGAACGGACATGATGTGTTACGGTGGATGCGGAATGATAGTTCTCGGCACCGTATTGACCTGTAGAGGCGTTTTAAAGATTAATGCCGAAGCAGAAGAGGATACAAAGCGTATAGAGGCTATAAAGGCTAAGTATGCGCTTACAGAGGCATCTGAGAAGCCTAAGAAAGGTGGTAAGAAGAAAAATGGAACTAATAAGTCTAATCGCAAGTCTTCTGGAAGGAGTATTAAGCTTTCTGGTGAAGGTCGTAAAGCTCTGCATAGGGCTTATCTTGGCACTTTTGGTCGCTATTGTCGTCATCTTGCTCCTGGTGTTGCTCTAGAATTGGCTGGCATGGGCTTGAATATTGCAGCACATAAGACAGAAAAGGCTGGAAGAATCCAGATGACAAGTATCGCAGCTGGATATGCTGCATCTTTGGCAAAGTATCGTAAGAAATTTGCTGAAGAGCATGGCGATGAGGCTGAGAAAGAATTTTACTACGGCGTTGAGAAGCAGAAGAAGGAAGAAACCAACGAGAAAGGCAAGAAAGTAACGAAGGAAGAGAAGCTTATCCGTAGGGATATTGATACATCTGACTTTGCAAAGTTCTTCGGAGTTGACTATTCTGATGCTGCAACAGGCCTTATTGAGGCAGATTTAGTATTCTTAAAGGGTGTAGAGCGTACCGCAACACGTAAATTGTGTGAAGATAAGTGGCTCACCCTTAATGAGCTGTACAAAATGCTCTGTTTAAAGGACGCCGCAGGCCAGCGTTATGGCATTAGAGGTGGAAATAACATCGGTTGGGTATATGATAAAGACAATCCTGAGAGTAATTTCGTTGATTTAGGCCTCTATGCAGCCGAAAAGGTTAATAATAGAGACTACATCAATGGCTATAATGATGTCATTCTCCTCGAACCGAACGTAAATTGCCTTGACTTAAGCTCTGCAATGTGGGGTTTAGACATGAAAACACCGGATAAAGACTTATTTCGTGATTAATAATAAGTTATATTTCGGTAACCAGGACGAATTTTCGGAATTGGGGACGTGTTTTTACATGTCTCCTTCCGATTTTGCCGATGATGGGCACCATTTTAATTATATTTTGGCAGAGGAGGAGTGAAAATAGTGGTAGATGTAACAACTTTAAGTGAAGAAGACCTGAAAATGGTCTTAAAATACGTAATAAAGCACAACACAAAGCTCTATACTGACGTTTTAGTAGAGGAAACCAACGAAATTAGGGCAAAATTAGGCCTTATAAGTGGTGAATTTGCTAAAAGAGATGGATATTTAGGCTATGTTGATGGTGAAGGGAGGTTTTAAGTTGAATAAAGGATTGATATTTGGTCTTGGCCTCGGAATTGGAGGCGGAATCGGCACCGGAGTGACAATTTTGGTGCTGAAAAGGAAGATAAACAGGCAAAAAGACGAAGAAATTGATGAAGTTAGGGCCTATTATAAGGAAAAATGTCAGAATTGCGACAAAAAAGCGGTCACTTTAGAGTCAACTGAGCCTGAAAAAGTAACAAAAAAGGCTGAAAAACAGGAAGAAAAAGAGGCCAGTTTGACCGAAAAAGTGGGTTTAGCGGAGAAAAATACGGCTGATATTGGCAGAAAAGGCATCACAAATAGCTCAATTGACTATACAAGATTTGCTAAAAATTGTGAAAAATACACCGGAAAAACAGCTCAGGAATTGTTCCAGTTGCCTCATGAAATCACTGAAGAAGAGTTTGATGAAGACGATGGAGCAGAGAAAGTTATCCTCACTTACTACGAGTCAGATGACATAATTGCGGACATAAATGACCGTATTTCTGACTATACAGCAGAGGATTTTGGGTATGAAAACCTGTCTGCATTCGATGATTTTAACGCAAAATACTTAAAGAATGAGAAGACAAACACCAAGTTTAAGATAATTTATGAAGGTACTTTAAGCTATGATGAAGCTACCGGAGGGGTTAATTTGAATGACTCGTGAAGAGCAAAAATACCTTGATTTCCTTGTGAAAAGCGTTGAGCTTGACAACAGAACAAGTGAATATTCTATGCTCTTGGAGTACCTTCATACGAAGAGATTTTACCCTAAAAATGAGTTTTCTCTAGACATCGACAGGGAGAAATCGGGAGTCGAAATGAGGGAAGAATATGCCTTTAAGAACATTGTCGGGCCATCCAGAACAAGGTTTTTGAGTGGCCTGAAATGGGATTTAGAGGGTGGAATTTCGACTCTAGAGTTCCTTGTTGCCCTGTCAAAATCTATGTCTGAGACGTTGTTTTTTGAGCCTAGATTTGGTCAATTTTTCTGGTCTATGATTGATAATTTAGGGTTAAATTGTATGTCAGATGACGAGTTTGATGAGGCAATTGTTGATGATATTTTAGCAAAATTGTGGAGCCATAAGTACTGTAGAGACGGTTCTGGAGGCGGTCTTTTTTATGTTCCGAACAGCAAATTTGACATGAGGAAAATTGACTTCATGTTACAGGCAAATTTATGGATTTCTTACAACTTTATAAGGGCTTAAAATGGGTAAAAATTCATCCACAAAAATTGCAATTTTTTGAAACACTGTTTTTGGGGTTTGAGAAAAATGACCAAAAATGGCGATTTTTGAAAAAATTTGTGGATTTGTTAAGTATTTGTTAAAAATTTGTGGAGGCCTCAAACGCCCTATTTATGCGGGTTTCCGGGTTTTCATCCACAATTTAACAAATTTTTTATATAAATTTAATATAGAAAAATTTATTTATATAAAACTTTATGAAAAATTTTTGTTAAATGTGGAAATGTGGTTTTTCAGGTATTTTTTGTAACCGTAAAAATACGCTAGAAAGGAGGTACTATGGGCTTAGATTTTGTTAATATTATGACAAAAACTGCAAGGTCTGTAACAACTATCTATCCGGAGTTTGATGTTCATAAATCTAAAGACCTAATGGTGAAGGGTGGAGAGTTTTATGCAGTATGGGATGAAGAGAACAGAATTTGGTCGACCGATAAGTTCAGATGCTATGAGTTGATTGATAAAGAGGTCTATGCTTATGCAGATAAACTTAAGAAGGAAAAACCATATTTGGAAATCAGTGTTCTCGATTGCCGTGTCTATGGAACCGGAATCGTAGAGAAGTTTATTAAGTATGCCAAGGCAATTGGTAATTCATACAAGAGTCTTGACCCAAAAGTTTCATTTAGTAATACAGAGTTAACAAGGAGCTCATATGCGAGTTTCAAATTAGACTATCCACTTGAAGAATGTCCTATCGATGGATATGACGAACTGATGTCTACTTTATATTCTCCTGAAGAAAGGCAGAAACTTGAGTGGGCAATTGGAAGTATAGTTGCCGGAGACAGTTCTAAGATTCAGAAGTTCTTTATATTGTTTGGAGATAGTGGAACTGGTAAGTCAACATTCCTGAATATTCTTCAGTGGTTGTTTGATGGATATTGCTCTGCCTTTGAAGCAAAATCATTAGGACTAGGTGACCAGTTCGCAATGGAATCGTTTAAAGATAATCCTCTGGTCGCCATTGATAATGAGGCTGACTTAAGTAGAATCTTTGATAACACAAGGTTGAACAGTATAGTTGCTCATGAAAAGCTTGTTGTAAACGAAAAGCATAAGAATAAGTATGAGATGAAATTTAGGGCTATGCTATTTATGGGTTCAAATAAGCCTGTGCAGATGACAGACAGCAAGACAGGTTTAAAGCGAAGGCTGATTGATATTAGTCCTACAGGCAATCTTGTTCCAGTAAAACGGTATGAAGAAATAATGGATAAGATTCAGAAGTTTGAAAGACCTGGAATAGCTTGGCATTGTCTTCAAGTATATAATAGTCTTGGAATATCTTACTATAATAAATATGAACCAGTATTGATGTTCTATAGGACTAATGCTATGTTTAACTTTGTTGAAGATTCATATCCGGTATTTAAGAATCAGGACTACACAACTCTAAAACAAGCATATGACATGTATAAAGAGTATATGCGTGATAACATGCCTAATGCTACCCTCATGACCAAAATGAACTTTAGGGATGAACTCGATGCATATTTTCAAGAACACAAGGACGAAGGATGTATTAATAATGTCCATGTGAGACATCTCTATACTGGATTTAAGAAAGAATTGTTCGACAAGAACAGAAATAAGAAACCTGTAGTATCTAAGAATAAGGAAGTTATTGATAATTGGCTCGAGTTAAAGAAGTGGAATGCTGGAGAGCCTAATATTCTTAATGAATATCTTAAGGATTGTAAGGCACAGTATTCTACAAAGACAGGAACTCCGAATGTATCTTGGACAACCTGTCGGACAAAGATGAGCCAAATCGATGCTTCTAAAGAACATTATGTTTCTGGGCCGGATAACTTAATAGTTATTGACTTTGATATTAAGAATGCTGATGGAGAAAAGGACTTTGACCTTAATCTTAAAGCGGCATCAAAGTGGCCTAAGACTTATATGGAGACTTCAAGGTCAGATGCAGGAATACATTTACATTATATTTATAGTGGAGATGTTAAAGAACTTGCACATAAGTATGATGACAACATTGAGGTTAAAGTATACACAGGTGGTTCGGCACTTCGTCGTAAATTGATTAGGTGTAACAATATTGATATTGCAACCATTAGTTCCGGACTACCTTTAAAGGAAAGGATGGATAAAGTGGTTGGAGAGAAAGTAATAAAGAATGCTACTGGAATCCGTCGAATGATAGTTCGTAATTTGAATAAAGAGTTTGGTAGCACAACAATCTCCATGCACTTTATTCAAAAGATTCTGGATGACGCATATGAGTCCGGAGTCAGTTATGATATGACAGACTTACGTCCGGCAATCATGGCATTTGCTGCTAATAGTACACATCAGGCAAAGCATTGCATTCAACTTATTGATAAATTGAAGTTTAGAAGTGCTGACCTTGAGAATCTTGACTATAGCACAGATATGCCGGATAGTAAGGAAGCTTATGAATTATATTTGACAAGGCCAATAGTGTTCTATGATGTGGAAGTCTTCCCTAACTTGTTATTGATAAATTGGAAGTTTGAGGGAAAAGAGAAGCCAGTCAACAGAATGATTAATCCTACTCCTGAACAGGTTGAGGAATTGACAAGATTTAGATTAGTAGGATTTAACTGTCGAAGGTATGATAATCATATCATCTGGGCAAGAATGATGGGATATACAAATGAACAGTTATTCCATCTTAGTCAAAGGATTATTGCGACAGATAAGAAGAGCAAAGATAAGAATTGCTTCTTTGGTGAAGCATGGAATCTGTCTTACACTGATATTTATGACTATGCAAAGACAAAGCAGAGTCTGAAGAAGTGGGAGATTCAGTTACATATACATCACCAGGAACTTGGTCTTCCTTGGGACAAACCTGTACCTAAAGACAAATGGGAACTTGTTGCAGAATATTGTGATAATGATGTTATTGCAACAGAAGCTGTTTGGAATGAAACTCAGGGTGACTTTAAAGCAAGACTTATGCTTGTCAAGCTTGTATCTGCGATGCAAGGTATGGATGCAACTCCGAATGATACAACGAATAGCTTGTCTACTAAATTGATATTTGGCAAGAACAAGAATCCTCAGTCAGAGTTCGTTTATACTGACCTCAGTGAAGAGTTTCCTGGCTATGAGTTTGATAAGGGAGTATCTACTTATAAGGGATTCGAAACTGGTGAAGGCGGAATGGTTTGGTCTGACCCTGACATCTATGGATATTCTAAGACATTTGATGTTACATCAATGCATCCAAGCACAATAATAGCTTTGAATCTGTTTGGCGACAGATATACTAAGGTATTTGCAGACCTTGTTGAAGTTCGTAAAGCAATTAAGCATGAAGAGTTTGAAAAGGCAGCAGAATTGTTTGATGGAGTTCTTGCAGAGTTCTTAACAAACAACGATGATGCTGCAGTAGTGGCAGATGCTCTTAAGATAGTTATTAACAGTATTTATGGTCTTACAAGTGCATCGTTTGATAATGCATTTAGAGACCCTCGCAATATTGATAATATTGTGGCTAAGAGAGGAGCTCTGTTCATGATTAACCTTAAGGAAGAAGTTGAGAAGGCTGGATATAAGGTATTCCACATCAAGACAGATTCTATTAAGGTTGAGAATCCTGATGAGAAGGTTGAGCAGCTCATTATGGATTATGGTAAGAAATATGGTTATGGCTTCGAAGTTGAGCATGAATGGGAAAAGATTTGCTTGATAAACGATGCTGTATATGTAGGAAAGGTTACCGAAACAGACAAAGATTGGCTTAAAGCATGCAAGAAAGCAAAAGAGAAAGGAAAGCCTGAACCTACAAGATGGACAGCAACAGGAACTCAGTTCCAGGTTCCTTATGTCTTTAAGACATTGTTCTCGCATGAAGAGCTTGAGTTTGAAGACTTATGTGAGACAAAGTCAGTTACATCTGCTTTATATTTGGACTTCAATGAAGATTTACCTGATACTACTGTTTGGGAAGCTCTTAAAGCAGCTAGAGCAACTAAGGAAGATGACAGAAGTCGTAAGATGAAGACATTAATGGCAGAATACGATAATCTTACTGATGAAGATATAGAGAATAAGATAGCAGAAGGCCATAATTATGTCTTTGTTGGAAAAGTTGGTTTGTTCTGTCCTGTTAAGTCTGGTTGTGGTGGAGGAATCTTATTAAGAGACCAGAATGGCAAGATGTATTCTGCAACAGGTGCTGATGGGTTCAGATGGAAAGAGGCCGAAACCATTAAGACACTTGGTCAGGAAGATTGTATTGATATTGTATATTATGAGACACTCGTATCTAAAGCAATATCGGCAATAGAAAAGTTTGGGGATTTTGAGTCCTTTGCGGACTCTCCCCTTGATAAAGTCGCATAGTCGAAAGGAGAAATAGCATGAGCGAAATTAAAAACATCGTAGCAGACAATGCTACAATCATCTGGAGAAACTTTGCAGGTAATCCGGATAACTTTAATCCTAAAGGTGGTAAGAGACAGTTTAATCTCGTAATTGACCCTGATGATGTTGATGACCTTATTGATGAAGGTTGGAACATTAAGCACAGAGACCCCAGGGAGGGTGTCGATGGAGATACTTTATATTATCTTCCGGTTCGTGTTAACTATGAAGGTAAGAGGCCTCCTAAGATTTACTTGATAACTGAGAGAAAGAAGAAGAAGACTCTTCTGGATGAGTCGACAGTAGCAGCTCTGGATTATGCAGAGATTATTAATGTTGACCTTGTTGTATCGCCTTATCCTTGGTCGTTTAACGGCAAGTCTGGAATCTCAGCATATCTTCAGACAATGTATGTAACCATAGCTGAAGATGAGTTTGCCGACAAGTATGGCGACTATGATGAAGAGCCTGACGAAGTTGCATTTGGCTAATTGATATTCTGGGGGCGTCTCTACAGGCGCCTCCTTTTAAGGAGCTAGTATGGAGATTAAATTATATCCTGAGCAATTAGAAGCAGTTAGTAAGATGAAGAATGGCTGCATTCTATGCGGCGGAACTGGCTCTGGAAAGACCAGAACATCTTTGGCATATTTTCATCAACTGATGGGAGGGACTCTAAAACCCTTTACCTTCATGAAGAACCCCATTGATATTTACATCATTACTTCTCCTAAGAAAAGAGACTCTGGAGATTGGGAAGAAGAAATGGCTATGTTCCGTTTGGGAGTTGAAGAGAACTATTACAAAAACAAAGTAGTTGTCGATAGCTGGAACAACATAAAGAAGTATATTGATATTAAAGGGGCTTTCTTTATCTTTGACGAACAAAGAGTCATAGGCAAAGGGGTTTGGGTTCACTCATTTCTAAAGATTGCTAAGAACAATCAATGGATATTACTATCTGCTACACCAGGAGATAACTGGACTGACTATGTTCCAGTATTCTTGGCAAATGGGTTCTATAAGAGCAGATATGAATTCGAACAGATGCATTGCATATTTAGGTATATACCTAATGCAGCGTATAAGAAGATTGACAGATATGTTGGAATTCCAAGATTGATGAAATTAAGAAACAGCATATTAGTCGATATACCAATTGAACGTCAAACAGTCCAACACCACATTGATATTTTCCATAACTATGATAAGGATGGTTATAAGCTTTTGGTGCAAAAGAGATGGAATGCTGAAAAGAGTAAGCCAATAGAAAACGCAGCAGAACTTTGCTATTGCTTGCGGAAGCTTGTTAACAGTGACCTCTCTAGAGTTAACTCACTCCTTGATATTCTTATGGAAAAGAAGAAGGTTATTGTGTTTTACAATTATGACTACGAGCTTGATATTCTTATGAATATTCCTTGGCCTAAGAATGTAGAGGTTGCTCAATGGAATGGTCATAAGCATCAAGAGATTCCTAAGTCGGATATGTGGATTTATCTTGTGCAATATGCGGCTGGTAATGAAGCGTGGAATTGTATTGATACTGACACAATAGTTTTCTATAGTCAAAATTATAGTTACAAAGTAATGAAGCAAGCAAGTGGGCGAATAGACAGACTTAATACTAAGTTTATAGATTTGTGGTACTACCATTTTAAGTCTAAAGCGCCTATTGATATTGGTATAAGCCAAGCTATAAAGAGTAAGAAGAGATTCAATGAAGAGAGATTTGTGAAATGGTAGGCCCTCGCGAAAAAAACGTGTACTATAATGAAGGGGATGAGATGCCGTTGAGTAGGTATTTTATATGCTCCTTTTACTTTTCGCAAGGAGGTGAGATGATGAAAGAAAGTCAGTTTCAAAGTGGATTGATAAAAGAGCTTAAAGTTAGGTATGAAGGCTGTGAAGTCTTTAAGATGGACGCTAACTACAAACAAGGCATTCCTGACTTATTGATATTATTCAAGAAGAAATGGGCAATGCTTGAAAATAAGAGAAGCTCTAAAGCATCGCACCGACCTAATCAGGATTTCTATGTTGACAAGTTCAACAAGATGTCCTTTGCCAGATTCATCTCTCCCGAAATAAAGGAGGAAGTACTAAATGAACTGGACAAAGCATTTGGAATTAAAAGGAACACACGCACCGTTGGGAGCAAGTAATTATCATTGGCTTACAGATGATGAAGGCGAACTGCAAAATAGATTCATTTCTCTTAAAGCTAAAGAGAAGGGGACTAAATTGCATGAGCTTGCGGAACAAATGATATTACTTGGAGTAAGAGCTGAGAACACAGATAAGACGTTTAACGCTTATGTAAATGATGCTATTGGTTTTGGCATGAGGCCAGAACAGGTTCTTTATTATTCCGATAATATATATGGCACAGCTGATGCCATTAAATTCAGTAAAGGTCTTTTGCGAATTCACGATTTAAAGACCGGCACTACCAAGGCTTCCGAATTACAGCTTTATATTTATGCTGCTTTGTTTTGCTTAGAGCATAACCAGAAGCCTGGTAAGATTGATATGGAACTTCGTATCTACCAGAATGACGACATTCGTATTTATCATCCGACTGCAGAAGAGATTGCTCCAATAATGGACAAAATCGTTTGGGCGGATAAGATAATAGAAAAACTTAAAAGGGAGATTGAATAATGAATTACGAAGACATGGATGATTATGACAAAGAACTAATCGAGTCTGAGTATGCTGACAGTAGTATTGATATTCAACACTATGGAACTCCCCGTCATTCAGGGAGATATCCTTGGGGTTCAGGAGATAACCCTTATCAGCATAACAAGAATTTCCATCACACTTACAATCGTCTTCATAATGAAGGGGTTTCTGATAAGGAAATGGCACAGATGTTCGGCTGTTCTATTGATGACTTAAGGAGAAGAAGGTCATTAAGTTCTTCACAGGAAAGAGCAGAAATGGTTACCAGAGCGCAAAGACTTAAAGCTCATGGCTATGGTGCTACAGAGATAGGTCGACTTATGGGCGGCATTTCCGAGTCCACAGTTCGTGGATATTTAAAAGAAGGTGTTCTTGAAAGAGCTAAAGCTTCGACATTGATTGCAGAAAGCTTAAGCAAGAACATGAAAGAGAATGGTGGCTACATTGATATTTCAAAAGGTGCTGAAAGAGACATGAATGCTTCTAGGCCTAAATTTGATGCCGCTATTAAACTTCTTGAAGAGCAGGGTTATACAACTGCTACAATCAATGTAAGACAGATAACTAATCCTGGGCAGTTTACAAAGACAAAAGTTCTTATTCCACCCGGACAAACCAAGAAAGATGTTATTGATAATTTCCAGGACATAAGGCCTGCAAACATCTATGTTGCTGATGAAGGCAACAAAGTTTGGACACCGGAATATCCTAAAGCTATTGACAGAAGCAGAGTTGCTGTTCGATACAACGAGGATGGTGGTATTGATAAAGATGGAGTTATCGAGATTAGAAGAGGTGTTCCCGATTTAAGTCTTGGCAATTCCGATTATGCACAGGTTCGTATAGCTGTTGGTAAGAACATGTATGCTAAAGGGATGGCTGTTTATTCAGATGACCTTCCTGATGGTATTGATATGTTGGTTAATACTAACAGGCATCGTGGAGCTCCCGACTTAAGCGAAGGTGTTAAAGAAGGAGTTTTCAAAGAGATAAAGAATGCAACAGATGCCGATGAAGCATTTGGAGCTAAGATAAAAGCTAATGGCCAGTATCACTATCAGGATAAAGATGGTAACTGGCAGTTAGGTATAATTAACAAAGTTAATGACCAGGGAGATTGGTCCAATTGGTCAAAGACTTTGTCGAGCCAGTTCTTAAGTAAGCAACCTATTGAATTGATATCTAAGCAGCTTGACATAACGTATGCTAAGAAGCTTGAAGAATATGAAAAGATAAGTAAGCTTACTAATCCTGCTGTTCGTCAGAAGCTTCTTGAAGAATATGCAGGACAATGTGATGGAGCAGCTGTTGATTTAAAAGCAACTAGTTTGCCTGGTCAGCAATCGCATGTAATTATGCCAATTAATTCATTAGGTGAAAAAGAAGTATATGCACCTAATTATGAGGATGGAACTCAGGTTGCACTTGTTAGATATCCTCATGGGCACATATCTGAGATTCCCGTACTTACTGTAAATAACAGCAATGCAGAAGCACAAAAGGTTTTAGGAAAGAATGCTCCTGATGCAGTAGGAATAAGAAAAGAAGTTGCAAACCAGCTTTCTGGTGCAGACTTTGATGGCGATTCGGTAACAGTTATTCCATTAAGCAGTAAAGTAAAGATTGCACATATGGACACTTTGCCTGAATTGATTGGATTTGACACAAAAGAAGCATATCCTTATGTCGAAGGAATGAAGGTGTTAAGTAAGAAAGATACTCAGATGGAAATGGGTAAGATTTCTAACTTGATTACAGATATGACAACTAAGGGTGCTCCTTCTGAAGAAATAGCAAAAGCTCTTAAACATTCAATGGTTGTTGTTGATGCTGCTAAACATAAGCTAAATTATAAGCAGTCAGAAATAGACAACCAAATCAAAGAGCTTAAAACTAAGTATCAGGGTGGTCCTACAAAGGGTGCATCTACATTGATATCCCAGGCTTCTGCACAAGCTCATATTAATGAACGACAGATGGCAGTACTTGATAGTAAGACTGGAGAACTTAAGAAAGCTTGGAAACCTGATTCTGAAACTGGTAAGCTTGTTTACATGGAAACTGGCCGTCAGTATAAGAAGTATTTAAAAGACAAAGATGGTAACCAGCTTTATGATGAGAATGGCGAACCAAAGTATGTTTGGAAGAACGCTACTCAAAAAGTTAAGAGAATGGCTTACTATGAGGATGCAAGAGTGCTCTCTTCAGGAACACCTAAAGAAGAGTTGTATGCAGACTATGCAAATAAGATGAAAGCTCTTGCTAACAAGTGTCGTAAAGATGCCATGGACATAAAGCCTGTTCCTAAGGACAAGTCTGCTGAAGAGTACTATAAAGAAGAAGTTCGGTCTTTAAACTTAAAGCTTGACAAAGCACTTAGGAATGCACCTAAGGAAAGGGCAGCGCTCATCATAGCTAACGTTGCAATGAATGCTCTTATGGACAATGACCCTGACCTTACAAAGGAGCAAAAGAAGAAGCTTGCTCAAGTACAGATGAATAGAGCCCGTCTTCAGGTGGGTGCTAATAAATCTGATGTTATGGTCAATATTACTCCTAAAGAATGGGAAGCAATTCAGCATAATGCTTTGAGCACTGCTAAACAGAAGCAAATACTTGACAATTGTGACATGGATGTAGTTAGAAAGTATGCTACACCTAATGAGACCAAAAAGTCATTAAGTTCTGCTGAAATAAACTCTATAAAAGCTATGGGCAAGTTCTGGGACAACAGTAAGCTTGCTAAAGAGTATGGAGTTTCTGTAAGTACAATTCAGAAAGTTCTTAGTGGCGACTATAAATAAGGAGAAAGGAGGCAATATTTTGTATGGCATTTTTCTTAACAACTTTAGATAATCCTTACAATCCAGCTACTCACTACGATGAGTGGTACAATTATGACATTAGAAAAGGTTATGATTCTTGTGGACGTCTTGCACGAGTTGCCCCTTCTTCTAATGACCAGCTACCAGAAGAGTACACAGATTCTTTAGTAGAAATAGCAATAGATTCTTTAATAGATTTAATGCCAAATCTTTATACTAAAGTTTCTACAGATTGTTCTGATGAAGAGTTTGTGAAGCTTTATGCTGTTAATTCTAAGAAGTTTAAAGAGTTTGCAAATGCTGGTGCCTATTAACGTGACTGTTTGTTTTCATTTTTAATACTCTCTTTGTCCCTTGAGATTTCGACAGGAAATTCTTTAGAACTTTTTAGACATAAATTCTTTAGAAAAGTTTTGAGAATAATTTTGTAGAAAGTTTTTGAAGTCAGTCTCTACACACTGAGCCCACCTCGTGGACCCACCTATGGAGGCTGACCCGTGCTCAAGGGCATAGGGGGGGTCTAATTTATCAAATACCCCCCTTTGCAT
>JAEEGL012537014.1_pt1 | contig 20277 bp, 15 predicted proteins | sample 9134231 | NCBI WGS metagenome assembly JAEEGL01 (sample SAMN16246548, study PRJNA631951) | gut metagenome | biome: gut microbiome; feature: rumen; material: fiber-attached | host: Bos | place: Iran: Karaj | collected 2018-10 | reverse complement strand
GGGCCGACGACGGCAGGAGCATCCCCATCATGACCATGGGGCCCATCTGCGTCACGCCGGAATTGCAGCGGCAGGGCTATGGAAAGCTGCTGCTGGACGAGTCTCTGGCGCGGGCCAAAGCCCTGGGCTGCGGGGCCCTCTGCTTTGAGGCGAACATCCTCTTCTACGGAAAGAGCGGCTTCCGTCACGCCTCGGAATTCGGCCTCCGCTACCGGGGCCTCCCGGAGGGGGCCGACGCCTCCTTCTTCCTCTGCCGGGAGCTGAAGCCCGGGTATCTGGAGGGCGTCACCGGCGTGTACGGCCCGCCCCAGGCCTACTACGTGGATCCGGAGGAAGCGGAGGCCTTTGACAAGCAGTTCCCGCCGAAGGTGAAGCTGAAGCTTCCGGGCCAGCTGGAAAAATGAACGAATGAAAAAACGCTCCGCCGCCGACCCTGCCGTCGGCGGCGGAGCCGCTTGTCTCCGCATCAATCTCCCTTATTCCGCTGCTCCCGCTTTTTCCGCCGCTGCTCCCGGTTGTCCTTTTCGGACTCGAACAGCTCCACCGCCGCGTCGGTGAGCTCCCGGTCCCAGGTTTTCCCCACGGGCCCGGCCTTTTTCATCCAGGGGCAGTAATCGGCGTAGTCCTCGTCCAGCACGACGTTGTAGGGCGGGCTGTAGCGGTCGTTCACGTGGGAGTACAGCCGCCGTCCTGAACTGATCAGCTTTTCCGCCTCGCTGTCGGGCATGCCCCTGGAGAGACAGCCGAACACTTCGGCGGAGATCTCGTACAGGTCCCAGGAGCCCTGGAACATGACCTCGCCTCCGTACAGGCCCTTCTCCTCGTTACAGCAGGCCTTCCAGCCGGTCCCTTCCTTCATTTTCATCTTCGCTTACCCCTTGTGCGCTCACTCTTTTTCGATACTGACGGTGACCTTTCCGCCGGTGCTGCCCACCGTCGTCACCTGCAAAACGTAGTCTCCCTTTCCCAGGGGGAGCGTCGCTTTGTCCCCGGAGCTCACCTTAGCCATAGCGATCACGTCGCCGACGATGATCTCTTCGCTGTCGTCATCATCATGGAAAACCGTCGCCTCCGCGAATTCGATCTGCACCTCGCCCTTGTCCAGCGCGGCCTCCACCACGGCGACCCTGCCCTTGCCCACGGAGATGGGGCTGGATTCCGCATAGGCGCCGTCCGCGGCGTCGTTGATCTGGATCGTCGTTTTGCCGGGCGTGCCTGTGAACACAAAGGTGGCGCCGTCGCAGCCTGCCAGCAGCAGGACCAGCACTAAGCTCAGGAAACATACGATTTTTGCCGTCTTCATTTCTTCCTCCTAAATATGTGCGTTTTCCGCCGGGATCTGTCCCAGCTCCGTGTAGATCATGCCGTTTCTGCCCCGGTCCGAGCGCATGAGGCTGAAGAAGTCCACGGTCATGGCCGCCTCGCCGATCTCCACTCCGGCCATCTCGCCCCGGGCCTTGCGGAGCAGGGTGACGTGGGGAGAGAAGCGCTTCCGGTCGAAGGGAATATTACCCTCCGCGAGAGCGTGCCGTATCCTTCGCGCCAGGGCAGTGAGGGGAGGGGAAGTCCTCATCCCGGCCCACCACAGGTCGCCGAAGCGGCCCATGCCCTCCAGGGACAGGGCAAAGGGGGCGAAGGATACCTCCGCCAGCGCCTCCAGCACCGGCTCCGGGGCCGGGTATTCCCCGATGAAAGCCAGCGTCAGATGCAGATTTTCCTCCGGGGTAAAGCTTCCCCGCACGCCCCGGTCGTACAGCTCATTCTGCGCGTTGATCAGGGCGTCCTTCATGGGTTTTGACAAATTGATGGCAAGAAAGAGTCTCATCATACGTTCCAAAACAGAAGTGGTGTTGATCTGCATTCTGTGGCCCAATATACCACAGCAACAGTGAAAATACAATTCCTGGAAACCAAGTCCCAACGGCGTACGGGCCGCGGGGGCGCTTCCCTCCGCCGCGCCGCAGCCCTCTCCCGGGGATCAGTCAACGACCCGGAGAATGGAACCGGGTCTCGGCTCCTCGACGATGCGGCTGTGATCGTCGTGCTCCCTGGAATCGCTGATCTCGATAAAGCACAGCCTCTCCCGGTCATAATCCCAGTGGGGCACGGCGTACCAGAAGTTCATCAGACGGACGTGGGCCTGCACCTGCTCTTCCCAGCGCTCCGGCGGGAAACCGTACCTGAGATTGCGAAGGTAGCTTTCAAAGCCCGGGAGCCGCGGATCCTCAATGGCATTGTAATCGTATTGCCGGTGCTCGATATAAAACCACGTTCCGTTTTCGGCGTGATCCCGATAATACCGCCAGGTTTTGGAATGATCGGCTTTGCCGACGTAGCGGCAGATGACCTCCAGCTGCCAGTAACGCAGGTCCTCTTCGCTGTTTGCCTGATATACCACGGTGTCCTCTCCGCCCCGCTCTCCCTCCGACATCACGGTCAGGCCGTCCAGATAACAGCCGGAGAAGTGATCCAGCGGTTCCTCTGCGCAATCCTCGGGAAGATGCGAGCGCATCCAGGGTTCATCGATCCTCATTCTGTACACACTCCTGTCCTTCTTCATTGCCGGGATAAAGGTATTCCTCTGCCTTCCCGACCTTCAGGGTCCTGAGATGCCGCTTCTGCTCCTCCGTGAGCCGATAGCTCTCAATGCCCTTCTGAATGGCCTTGTTGTGGGTCCGGGGCTCCAGGCGCTTTTCCTCCAGATAGGGGAGCGAAGCGTCGTACTGCTTGGCCAGGGCCGTCGCAAAATACCAGGCGACCATCATGCGTACGTAGTATTCCTCCGAGCGGACCGAGGCCGCCAGCTCCGCGTACTCCGGGCGGAACCGCCCGTCCAGGAAGTGCTGCATCAGCATCCCGATGGCGAAGCGGACCGTATACGTCCGCTCCGACCGGATCCACCTGCGGATATGGGGCAGCAGCCTCTCCGGCTCCTTCTTGAAGACCTTTGGGGAGAGCTGGTCGCAGGTGGCCCAGTTGTCGATATAAGGAAGAAATGCCTCCACCCTGGCAATGCATTTGTCGAAGTCCTTCTCCAGGGAGATCACGAAGGCGTGGAGCTGCATCTCGTCGAAGTACCGGTGGGGAAGCTCCGCGAGGAAAGCCTCCGCGCCCTCGTCCCCGGACAGCACCCTGGCAAAGGCCCGGAGCTCCGGCGTCCTTACGCCGATGATCCGGTCCGGCTCCAAAGTGGGGATGAGCTTTGCCTGCATGGCGGCATATTTCCCGTCCCGCATCCGGAACAGCTCCGCCGCGATCTCTTTTCGGTCCATTTCGCGCTGCCTCCGTTCTCCGTCAGTCCTGCTTATGCTTATCCATGACCAGAGCTTTCAGCTCTGCCTTCATCCGGGTCCTGTTGATCGTCAGGCCGCGGACGACGCGGTACAGCGGCAGAAAGGGGAGGAGGATCGGGCATTTGACGAACAGAGGAAAAGCTTCTCGCACAAGAGCCATCGGCAGAAAGATGCGGCGAAGAAGATATCGAAGCTTTCCCAACGGGCCGGTCCCATACTTTCCTATGTCGTTCTTCACGCGATTCCGGAGGGTCCCATACGTGCCGGAGGAGAGGATATAATCCAGCATTTCCAGATCCCGCTCCGTCAGGTCTTCGCCGCCGAACAGGTGCAGGGCGAGGCTGCGGTTCTGCGCTTCAAACTCCCCGATCCCCAGCTTGTCGAGTTCCCCGGCGATATAGGTCCAGTCCAGCGCCTCGCCCTTCTTTTTCAGGTAGACGTAGGTATCCAGCACCGAGCGGAGACCGGTCCCTCTGCCGGAGTAGTGCTTGTATTCATGAGCCAAGAGGAAAATATAAAAGTCCTCGTCGCTGAAATGGCAGCCGTATTTTTTCCCCTCATCCAGGATCAGCCGGCTTTTCACGTCCCGATAATACCTGACGAAACGCTTCTCGTGACCGGCGCCAAAGAGGGCCCGGTGCATCTCAAAATTGCAGACCGGAGGCTTATAATAATGGTCGTGGACGCCTTTTCCGAAGTCCCGGTCGGAAGAAAAGCCCAGGCTCTCCATGATCTGCCTGACCTCAGAAGTCCGGGAGGCGTCGTACAGGATGTCGTTGTCCGACATCTGCCGCATGCCGAGCTTCGGATACAGAGCCTGGAGGACGCAGCCCTTCAGGGGAAGATGCCAGATGCCCGCTTCCTCCAGCCGGTCCAGAATGGCGGCGCGCTCCAGGTCGAAGGCGGCCGCCTTGCGGATCGCTTTGCCCTTCGCCTGGGTGAACGCCTCGTTCTTTACCCCCGCGCTCTCCAGCGCCATGGCGGTGATGCCCGTGAGCAGGTGGCGGTCCGCCGCCTCATAGAGCTTTTCCGGGTCCATCCGTTCGACCCGGGACGGATCGGGGACCGTTTCCTCCACCGCGCAGGCGGCGAGATAAGCCACGTCCAGGATCGCGGCGAGGTATTCCTCAGCGGTCACGGCATACCACCCCGCTCTCCGTAAATTCCAGGATCCGGTCGCAGGCATCGAGCGCCGCGCTCCGATGGGTCACGACGACGACGGTTTTGTCCGTCATGCTGCGCAGGTTATGGAGCAGGCGCGCCTCCGTCGCCTGGTCCAGAGCGCTGGTGGCCTCGTCCAGCAGCAGGATGGGGCTGCCGGAGAAGACGGCCCGGGCGATGGCCAGCCGCTGCAGCTGTCCTTCGGAGAGCCCGGCGCCCCGCTCGCCCAGCGGGGTATCCGCGCCCCGGTCCAGCGCGGAGACAAAGTCCTCCGCGCAGGCGATCTGAAGGGAGCGCGTCAGCCTTTCCCCGTCCCGGGCGGCCTCCGGCGCGGCAAAGCTGACCGCGTCCCGGATGGTGCCGCTCATCAGATAATTCCCCTGGGGCACATAGGCAAACAGGCGGCGGTAGGCGGGGGAGAGGTCTCTCCTGTTTCCGGATGCGTCGGTGTAATACCGCTCTCCGGCGTCCGGCTGGTAAACGCACGTCAGAAGCCTGAGCGCCGTGGATTTGCCGCAGCCGCTGTGTCCCGTGAAGGCCACGGTCTCGCCCTTTCGGATCTCCAGCGACAGACCCCGCAGGACCGTGGGCATGGCTTCCTTGCTCTCTTCACCGCAGTCCTCGGAGGCGGGATAATAGGCGAAGGAGACGTCCGACAGGCCGACGCTTCTCAGCTCCTTCTCATAGAATCGCGCCGCTTCCTCCGGCGGCTCTGCGTCGGGAAGGCCGCCTTCAAGGGCTTCCGCCTCCATGAGCCGTTCGGCGGAGGCCAGCATGGCATAGTATCGGGGCAGATACCCCGTGATGTTGGCGAGGGGCGTCTGGATCTGGGTGATGAGCTGGGTAACGGCGGTAAGGGTCCCGAAGCTGACGGTCCCCGTCAGGATCCCGTAGCAGCACCAGCCCACGCCCAGCAGGTACATCCCGCTCATGGCCGCGCCGAAGCCGACGTTGGCCAGATTGGAGAAGCTGCTGCGGCGCATCCGGGCGGCCTGATGCGCCCGCATTTTCTCTTCCGCTTCCTCCTTTGTCCGCGCTTCCGCAGCGAAGGAGCGGATCATTAAGAGGCTCCCGATGCGCTCCTGCAGAAAGACGCGCAGGCGCCCGTCCGCCTCCTGGATCTGCTTGTGCAGGGCTTTGAGCTTCCGCCGGAACAGCCAGGTGAGCAGCACCAGCGCCGCGCCGCCGGGGATCAGGATCGCCGCAAATCTCGGCTCCAGCACCAGGATCATCACCAGGGCGCTGACGAGCTTCACCGCCATTCCCGCGAGGCCGGGGAGAATGTCCGCGTATCCGTCCGCCGCGACCTTGGCGTCGTTGGTGAGCCGGTTCAGCCATTCCCCGGAATGGACGGCGCTGACGCGGAGATGATCCCGGTGCAGCAGCGTATCCGCCAGCCGCCCCTTGAAGATGTTTTCAAAGGTGGACTTGGAGAGCTCCGTCAGCCAGCGGATGATCGCCCGCAGGCCGAGCTGGACCGCGACGAGGCCAATGAGAAGGGCCAGATCCCGCCAGAAGCCGGACCTGCTCCCTCCGGCGGCGGCGTCCACAAGCTCCCGCAGGAGCAGGGCGTACAGCACCCCGGAGGCTCCATGCAGCGCCTGCACGGCGGTGAGAGCAGCGATATACCATTTTTTCCCGCCGGGGACGTTCCAGAGCCAGCGCAGGGCAGCGTCCTTCACGACTTTGACCTCCTCAGCCGCAGCAGCGTTTTCTTCAGAAGGATACGGACCGGAGCCGTATGCAGCCACAGCGCGGAATACGCTCGGTAGCCTGCCTCCGTTACGCTGTGCGCCTTTCCTCCGCGGACGAAGCCCGTCATCACTCCGATAATGTCCTCGTCACGGATCCCGGGTTCTTTGGTTACGGAGTTATCCCCCAGGATCACGTAATCGTCCGGACGGACCTGGATGATGCGGTGGAGAACGTACTGATCCGGAGGCCGCCGATAGAGCACGACGTCGCCGGCCTCACAGCGTTTCAGCCCCTTCTTCGCAACCGTGAACAGGTCTTTTCCCTGGCGCAGCAGGGGCAGCATGCTCCTGCCCACGCTGGAGTAGGTCAGGCTGTCGTGAGTTTCCAGGTATTCCTCGTAGGAGATACCCTTACTCATCCAGCGCCCCGATCTTCCGCAGCTCACCCAGGACCCTGGCCACGTCCTTCTCGACGGCCCCCTCCGGGGCGTCGAAGCGCTCCCGCAGGGCGGCGACGACCGCTGTTTCGGTCGTGTCCTCCTTCAGCAGCTCCAGCACCGCGCCCAGGGTCCTGTTGCCCCGCACCACGCCGGAAAAGGCCGCTTCGCCGGTGGGGACGAGGATGGCCTCCTTCCCTGCGACGTGGGGAATGAACTCTTTTTTCAGCTTCATGCCTCGTTTCCTTTCATCGCTTCATAGGCGACCTGGGCCGCCTGGATGTCCATATTGCAGCCCAGACGCCAGAGGCGGAGGTTATCCGCCAGGGCGTCGATCAGTCTAAGAGTCTTTTTCATCGCCTCGCCGTCCAGCGGGCGGTAGACCTGCTGCAGGAGCATGGGGTACGCCTCCGCCCCGGAAATGGGGCGGATGGCGTTGGTTTCCGCCCGTTCCAGGATGCAGATCGCTTTCAGGGGAACGGCGACGTTCGTGCTCAGGCGGTGTTTCCCGTTCCAGGGAGTGCCGAATACGGTCGCCCCCGTGTCCGTGACGCGGATCAGGGGCTTGTCGTCGTTCACCATGACGGCCCGATCTCCCAGCAGCTCCCGCCAGAGTCGGGTGTGGGTGCTTTTCCCCGTGCCGCTTTTCGCGGTAAACAGGTATCCCGCTCCGTCAACGGCTATGCAGGAGCCATGGAAGAGCACCGTGTCGTACTCCGGCATTTTCTCCGCGATCTTCCGGTACACCGCCAGTGTTTCCAGATACCCGTTCGAAAAGTGACGGATGGGGATGCCCTGGATCTCATCCTCCCGCGCGGACTTCATTCGCTCAAACTCGATGTCCTCCTGCACGGTGGTCACGGAAAAATCAGCAGTACCCTCTGCGCGGTAAGCGGCGCAGAGGGTATGCACGTCGGGGTGGAGGGCACTGATCGCCACCCTCCGCCCCGCCAGCAGATAAGTTGTTTTTCCGGGCCACTCAGTCATGGGTCAGGATCATGGCGGTGCGGGTGGCCTCGTCGTAGTCCACGCCAAAGCCCAGATAAGGGGCCAGATCCCGGAGCATGAAGTAGTTGCTTCCGCCGATGTTGTAGGCAAGGAGAGATACCGCCTTGCCGTTGACGGTGAGGGATTGATTGCTGACGACGGCGGTGGAGGACCTGTCCTCTCCGATCACCAGGTCGGTGGGCAGGGGCGTATAGCGTTCCCCCGTCTGCAGCTCGATGCGCCGCGCCGTCTTGTCATAGCTCACGTCGAAGCAGTTCTTCGTGCCGTTCAGGATGCAGGCCAGGTCCCGGAGCTTGAAATAGTTGTAGCCGTCGATGTTGTAGTGGTCGATCTGCTTTTCTTCGCCGTCCACGGTGAGACGCTGGTTGGATACGACCACCACCGGGTCAGGGTTTGGCGTGGGTGCAGGCGTGGGCGTGGGCACTGCCGGCGCCGGGCGCCCGCCCGAAGCGGCGGGAGGTGCGGGATCCGAGGGCGTCAGACTGCTCTCCCCCTCCCAAACGCTGCCCTGTTCCTCCCCGCCCGGGGGGAGGGCGGCGGGGACCTCCGGCTGTGTCGCAGGGCTCTCCGGGGCCTCCGGCTGTGTCGCAGGGCTCTCCGGGACCTCCGGCTGTGTCGCCGGGCTCTCCGGGGTCTCCGGCTGTGTCGCAGGGCTCTCCGGGGCATCAGGTTGTGTTGCCGGTTCCTCCGAAGTCTCCGGCTGGGTCGGTGCGGCGTCATTGTGTTCCACGAAAACCGCTGTCTGCCCCGGGGCAAAGGCCCCCTCTTCCACGACGGTCACGGTGTCCGGCAGCCGGACGGACTTCACGCTGCCGTTTTCCGAGAAGGCCCCGGCCGCGATGGTGTTGACCGGGTTCCCGCCGATCATATTGGGGACTATGACCTCCGTCTCGTCCCCGGTGTAGGCGATGATGGTCACGGACTGATCCTCCACGGTGTAGAGGAAGAAGCCGTGAATGTATATCTCCGCCGCGAGGGCACCGACGGCGAGCACCAGCGCCAGGAGAAGCGACGCCAGGGGCGCCGTGATCCGGTTCAGTTTCATAGTTTCACCTTTTTCCGCCGGGGCGGGCATTTCGCCCGCCCCGAAGCTCTTTTCTCAGAGACCGCCCTCAGCGTTATCGATGCCGCCGGGGCTGGTGGTGATAACGTCCTCCGTGTCAAAGCGGATGACCTCGACCTCAATGGGCTCATACTGCTCTTTGTACATATTCTCCTCTCCTTTCAGTCGATCTTTCCCCGGGCATAGCTGCCCTTCCAAATCGTGGTGTAAATGGTCTCCGTATTGCCGGTGCTCTTGTTCCGAAGGATCATGTAACCCCGGAAGCAGACCACAAGCTCGTCCGAGGATACGGTCACGTTCATGTTGAGCACACCGTTCCGGGACAGGTCCGCGGACTGGTAGCGATGCACGCCCTCGGTCCCGTATCTGAAGTTGTCCTCCGACATGCCCTCGTACTCCTTGCCGTACAGCATGCCCTGCTCCAGCACGGTGTAGCCCTCAGGCACGCTTCTCGTGGCGACCGCCGTGACCTTGTGGACGCTTCCCACCGCGTTGGCGAAGAGATCAGTGAGCGCGATGACCGGCTGGGCCGTGATGGATTCGGTATCCTTCACGTAGCAGGCCGTCACCGTGACGTCCCCGATCACCTGGAAGAAGTAGCTGTCCTTGTAGCTCAGCACCGTTTCACCCAGCTTCCAGCACTCAAACCGATAGCCGTCGATCTCCGGCGCGGAGACGGTGTAGCCCGTGCCGACGGTAATGCCCGCAAACGTGCCGCCGGGTACGGAGAGACCTTCGCCGGAGTATTCGACCGTGACGGCATAGGCGGTCTCATCCTTGGTATAGGCGGGCCGGATGGTGATGATCTCCTCCGTGCCCAGCCGGTCCTGGATCGCTTCTGCCAAAGCTTCTTCCTCCGTGCCCTCGAACACCCACTTATTAAAGACGTAGCCGACCATGCTGGGCGGAGCGGGGAATGTGATCTCCGCGCCGGACAGATACTGTCGGGCCTCGATCACCTGCTCGTTCTCGGTAACGAACTGCACGATGGACTGATTGGTCTCCGGCGTATTGTACACCAGCGTGACCTTCATCGCGTCCGTGATGGTGACCGTCAGGGAGGGACCCCTGCCCATCACCTTGCCGCTCCCGTTCTCCCACTGCAGGACCTTTCCGACCTCGTCGGCTTCGATGGTCAGCACCGTACCCAGGTCGTAGCTCCTGCTGGTACTCCCACTCTGGAGCGAAGGATCCGAACCGACGCGGTATTTTGCGCCGTTGGCGGTAGCGATCTCCAGCAACGCCGTTCCCGCGGCCTCATACCGCGCCTGCAGCTCGGTATTTTCTTCGATCACAAAGTGGTAGACCAGGGTGTCGCAGACCGGCTCAGCGCCGTCGCCTGCCCACCAGCCCAGGAAGCGGTAGCCGTTTCTGACCGGGGCGGTAAGAGTGACGCTGTCGCCGGCATGGATCCGGGCGGGCGTATCCGTTTCGATCAGGATGTTGCCGCCCTCCGGCGCGGTCGCGGAGCTGAGGGTCACGACCTGCTTCTCCGCGAAGACCGCCGAAACGGTCACGGGCCCGTCGGGCATGGTGAAGCGGTCGTCCGCGACGGCCACGGGCGTATCGCCCTGCGTCACGGTCCAGCTTTGGAACGTATAGCCCGCTTCGGGAGTTGCGGTCAGGGTGACGGTGTCGCCCAGGGCGGCCTCCTTCCTGCTGGCGCTGACGCTGCCGTGCTCGATATCGGAGGCGACGGTGACGTCGTGGAAGGTCACGTTCTCGCGGGTGATGCTGAATTCCGCGCTGCCCACGTAGGCGGTCTCAAAGGTATTCCGATTTACGATGACCTCGTAGCTGCCCGCCCGGGTGGGCTTGGCGGAGCTGAGGTATTCGGTGTCGCCGGTCCCGGCGTAGCTGACGATGGCTTCGCCGATCCATTCCTCATCCCCGGAAAGCGTCGGCCAGACGACCTCCGGATCCGGCAGAGCCTGCGTTTCGCCGACGCTCGCCTGCGTGACGATCAGCTTCGCGGTATTGCGTTTCCAATGGGCGGTCAGCGTCGTGTCGATGACGTAGAGGGTGGAAGCGCCGACCGCTTTTTCGCCGTTGTACCAGCCGGTAAATGTATAGCCGGTGGCGGTGGCGTCGGGATACTGCCCGATGGCGGTGCCCATGGGGATCCGCAAGCTGCCGTCGGCGCCCAGGGCATTGATCTCCTCGCCGTCCTCATCGCCCATCTCCAGGTCGCCCAGGCCGGGATCGAAGGTAACGGTCACGGGAGTCGCCCAGCGGGCGGTCAGCGTGTCGGAGCTGCTGACCACGCTGGTCTCCGTGTACTGCTTCGAGCCGGAGAACCAGCCCAGGAAGAGCATATCCGCACCGTCCGTACGCCGGGGCACGGGCAGCTCGCCCACGAGGGAGCCCGCCTTGTACTGCGTCTTTGACGTGCTGCAGGCTGCGCCTTCTCCGGGACTGAAGCTCAGCATCACGCCCTTCGTCCAGCGGGCATGAAGGGTAGGATCCCCGCTGAAGGAGGCGATGGGTGTGCCGGTAGCGCGGGAGACCAGGGTCCCGCCGGTCTCCGTCCTGGTGAAGACCATGTCCGGCGTGACCGGGATCTCCACGGGCTCGACCTCAGCGCCCAGCTCCACGCCTTCCGTTTCGGTCACTTGCTCAGTTTCTGTCGGGGCGTCGATCGTCCCCACAAGCTCCACTACGTTGATCTCTTCCGTGTCATCGATCGGCACCGCCACCAGGATCCAGCCGTCGAACGCTTCGGCCTCTTCGCTGCTGACCGGCGCGGGCAGCGCGCCGATGGCGACGCCGTCGGCCAGGCCGATGCTGGAAATCTGGATGCTGCCGCCGTTGGGGTCCAGGTTCACCACCACGTCGGACTCGGGGAACTCCACGGTGAGCGCGACGGACTTGTTGCCCACGGCGTCCACAGCCTGGACGCAGTAGGCGGGGGTGCCGGAGAAGCGCACCGGGACAGCGAAGCTGCCGTCCGCGGAAGCGGCTGCCGAGGTCAGGAATTCGTAATCGTAGGTGTATTCATAGATCTGTTCTTCTCCGGTCTCATCCCAATGCCAATCGCTTTCAACGGTCACGTTGTAAACGGAGACGAGCGCTCCGGCCTCGGTGTGGCCGGTGATCTGGGCATAGAATTCGCCCTCGCTGCCCCACTTGGGATAGCGGCCCAGATTGTCCAGGATCAGCGGCGGGGCCACGGTGTCGTAGCTGACGCTGATCGTGTTCAGCGTGTAGTCCCCGGTGTAGGGGTTCTCGACCAGGACCTCCAGGACCGGCGGGGTGGAGAGGGACTCCTCCGTGGGCGCGGGGACCTGGACCTGCAGCGGCGCGCCGCCGCTGCCGGAGGCAATGGGATCTGCGGAGAGATTGCTCCGGACGGTGATGCTCAGCCCGCTCTCGGCGACGACGTCGAAGGAGGCGCCGCCGAGGCCCGCGGCGATGCTGTGGCTGCCGCCCTCGCCCAGCCGCACGTTGTCGGAATAGCTGACGGCGGGCGGGGTGGGCAGCTTCAGCACGGCGGCGTCGGAGATTTTCTCGCGACCGGTCTTGAACTGGCTCCCGGACTCTTCGTCCTCGATCTCATTTTCACCATCCTGCACCATCGCGGGGATGTTCTTGACCGCGCGGACGCCGACCCTGAGGTTCGGCGCGGTATCGCCGCAGAGGGAGGAGAGATCCATGAGGATGGAGGTGCCGGTGGTCTCAAAGAGCAGCCCGCTGTCCTCAAAGTGGGTACCCGTCGTCGGGACAAAAGCATTCTGCGCTTCGTCCCATTCGGTGTTGTCGGTCTCCCGGTACACGGTGAGCTGGTAGGAATCCGCGCCTTCCACGCCGGTCCAGGACGCGGTCATGCTGCCGTTGCCGGAGTAAGCGAGGGTGACGTTCCCGGGCGCGGGGACTTCCTCCGGGTTCGAGTACGCTTTGGTGGTGTCCAGATTGATCTGGTCCACGGCGGCCCAGGTGCCTACGGTATTTCCGGCCGCGTCCGTGGCGTCCACGTATTCCAGAAGAAGGATGGTGGGATAGTAGCTGCCGCTGGGGGCCAGGTTGCCGGTGAGGGAGTATTCCAGAACGTCTTCATAGGCGTCGCTGCCGGAGAGCTCGCCGGTCTCCGCCAGCAGGAAGTCGCCGCTGGCCGGTTCCGCGCCCAGGAAGATCTGCACCTTGTACCGGCCGCTTTCCGAGGCGTCGCTGACGCTGTAGCTGAGGCTGTCCGTGCCCAGGACGGTTTCGTCGGTATCCAGGGTGGCAAAGCTTTTGGTTTCAATGACCTGGCCGTCGACAAAGCCTGCGCCGGCGACGGTCAGGCTGATGCTGTAAGTCCCGGCCTCATAGGGAACGAAGCAGATGCTGGTGACCTCCGCGCCGTCGTCGCCCGCGGCGGTGCCGGCGGAGAAGTTGGCGTTGGATACAGTGGATACGCCGTTTTCGTCGCAGGCATCCGGGATCAGCGGGACCGCGCTGCCGTTTCTGGTGACAGAGACCTGCGAGGGGCCGAACCCATTCACCATCTGGTCCAGCTTCAGGCCGATGATGACGTTCCCGGCCAGCGCATCGTTGATCGTGAGGCTGACGCTGCCGTCCGGCTCCAGCTTCATGTCCGTCGTATCCTCCGCGTCCATCAGCTCGGCGTCGCCCAGCGTCGCAAGGGTGGCGGCGCTGGTCTGAACGATGGTGGGGACGGGCTCGTCGGAATCCTCCATCAGCGTGGCGGTCAGGGAGGTATCGTAGCCGCTGGTGGAAACGGCTCTGGTCTTGCTGACGGCGCCGCTGAGGTCCAGCTTTTTGCCGGAGCCGAAGCCGTAGTCCAGGTCGATGGTCTTTTTGCCCAGGACGTAGACCGCCCGGACGAAGACCTGTACCTTGCCCACGCCGGCCGTGGCCTTGGCGCCGATGGCGGCCTTGAAGTCCAGATCCACGTTTTTGGAGAGCTGCTTCACCACCTCGATGGGGGAGGCGGTTTCCTTGATCTCAGTGGCGTTGACGCTGGTCTCGGCGTTGGCCTCCGCGTAGAAGCCCAGATCCAGGCTGCCCACCGTGAGGGTGGAGAAGGGCAGGTAGCCGCCCACGATGCCCTTGGGGATCGTGAGGCTGCCGGAGAGGTTGGCGGAGGCGCGGAGCTGGTAGAGGAAGAAGAGCCAGGTCTCGCCGTCCACCTTTGCTTTTCTGTAGCCGGCAAAGCAGCCGATGCCCACGCTGCCGGTGGCGGAGAGACCGGCCACGACCTCGTCCTCGTTGATCGTATTGCCGTAGCCGATGCTGTGCAGGGGGATACCGATCACCAGGTAGGTGCTCATCTCGGTGTCCACGCCCCAGTATTTGGCGCCCTTGATCGTCTTCTCGCCGGTGACCATGCTGGCGCTGGCGCCGAACTTCTTGATCCAGTCGTAGCCGGCGACCTTGATGTTCTCCAGGTCCACGTCAAAGCCGGTGGGGCCGACGGAGACCCGGGCCCAGCCGGAGACCACGTCGATGATGCTGGCCTTGGCCGCGATCTCAAAACGGAGGGGGACCGCGCCGGGGCCGTCCATGGCCACGGTGTCCGCGATGCCGGAGATGCCCAGGCCGCCGCCCTGGAGGTAGCCCACGACGGTGGGGGGGACCAGGGGGATGCCGCCCTTGCCCACGGAGAGCTCGGCGTAGAGGGAATCCAGCAGGATGAGGCCTCTGGCCTCCTTGAAGCCGCCCCGGAACGTGCCGCTGAAGATGGGGGTGTCCAGCGATACGTCCAGAGAGAGCTTGCGGTTGGGGGCGAAGGTGTTCAGGTTCAGCTTGGCGCTGCCGGTCACCGGGAAGCCGCCGATGTCGGGGATCTTCACGTAGCCGCCGCCGTCGATGCCGCCCAGGGCCAGGCCGCCGTCGTAGTCCAGCTGCAGGGTATTGATGTTGATGCCCGCGATGTCGGAGACCGGCGTGGTGAAGCACATGGTCCCGCCGAAGCGCATGGCGCACTTGTTCCGCAGGGGGGCCAGGGTGTTGATGGTGAACTCGCTGCCCGCGAACTTGGGCACGGAGAAGATGCACTTGTTGTTCGTCACCTGGTCCGGGGTCAGCTCGATCCGGAAGGCCGTCTTGCTGCCCGGCTTCTCCAGCAGGAGCTCCAGCTCCTCGTCGCCGGTGCCCTCGAACACCCGGTACTCCGGCGTGGCCAGCTTTGCGCTCTTCAGGATCACGGTGACGTCGTCGTCCTTTTCCGTCAGGATCAGGTCCAGGTGGTCGTTGGCCAGCATGTACGGGCCGGGGATGGCCACCAGCGCGCCGTTCTCCACCAGGGAGATCACGGTGTCGGGGCTGTAGGTGTTGAGCCGCCAAGTGGTGACTTCGCCGGTATCCACCTGGACTGTCGTTTTTTTGAAGCCGCTGTCGCCGGCGTTGAACACCGTCAGCAGGTATTGCTCGTCCAGGCTGACCGCCGCCATCTTCTGGCGGATCTCATCGGCGCTGTTGCCCGAGAGGACCATTTTAGCGCCGCCCTCGATCTGGACCACGCCCAGATGGGTGACCACCAGGGGCGCGTCCGGGGAAGCGCCTTCTCCGCTCCCGGCGCTGTTGATGCGGGCCAGCAGGCTGCGGACCTGGTTCGCGGTGGGCGGGTTCTCGGGGTCCGCGGGCTTTCTCGGCCAGAGGCCCTTCCCCCGGACGATGGCGCCGTCCTCCACGACGAACTGCCCCTCGTCCTCCGGATCCTCGTTGATCGTAATGCCTGCGCCCACGTTCAGGATCGAGCCGGAGCGCAGCTTCATCGTGGCGCCCTTGGGAAGGTTGAGCTCTGCGGGATCGTACTGCGCCTCCGGCAGGGAGATGTCGATCTGGCCATTCAGCTCGTAGGCGTATTTTTTGAGATCGTGGCGGAGCACATAGCCGCTCCAGGTCGAGTTGTCGAGCTCTTCCTGGTGATAGCCGATGTTCAGCACCACGGAGTCGTACAGGTGGACGATGGTGGGGACCCAGGGCCCGTGTTCTTCACTCTGGTCCCAGATGGTGATGTCGCCGTAATCCTCCACGTAGTACCGGTCCCAGGCGGCCTCCGTGTGGCCGTCGCTGTACTGTCCCAGGACCAACGTCGGGCTGAGGCCCCGGGAGCCGCAGATCTCAAAGAAATTGCCGTATTTGAAGACGGTGTCCTCGCAGGCGGCGCCCAGGACGTAGCCGGGGAGCCTGCCGTTGGCGTAGGTCGGGAACCCGTCGGTATTGCCTTCGGCGTCGCCGCGGGCATCGAAGTCGTACAGCTCGTCGATCGAACGGACCGAGAGCGCCATTCCGTTGTCCGGGTCCTGGAAGAAGTAGTGTTCCGTGAACAGGGGCTGATCGTTCAGCTCAGCCTGGGGATAATAATCATGGTGGCTGTTGTAATAGTCCAGGCTGTACTGATACAGGATCCCCGGCTCGAAGGAATCCGGCTCGGTCTGATCCCCCCGGAGCGGGTGGTAGAAGCTCCGCTCCCGGTCCACACGCGTGTCCCCGTAATAGCCCCCTTCATAAAGGGGATTGTCCGCCCAGGCGTTGATCGCACAGCCGCCGGCGATGACCATATTGCCGTTGCTGCCGCCGGAGACGTATTCCAGCTTTTTCTTGTGGATGGCGGAATTGGTATCGGGCGTCAGAGACGTGAGCGGTTCCTGGCAGAGCTCTCCCGCCACCCGGTCATACCGAGTGCCGCCGTCGTCCACGTACCAGCCGTCGTTCAGGTAGCGAAGCTCCACTTCCCCGGTCTCCTTGTTCTTGGCGGGGTAGACGAAAATGCCGGTAATAGCGTTGTCCCCGTTCATGACCCGGAGCAGCTGGTAGCCCACCTTCGGATAGCTCGCCTCGTACAGCGGAAGGCCGCCGCCGATGGCAGCGCCGCCGCCGCCGGTCCTCGCGTTGACGGTAGCGCCGGTGTAGATGTTGATCCCGGAGACGCTGCCGTATCGGGCGCCGCCGATGGCCGCGGCGCCGTATTCCGCCTCCGCGTTCACCACGCCGCCGTTGAAGGTGATCGTGCCGCCGTCGCGGCAGAAGCCCGGGGTCGGCGAGATGCCGTAGCAGTAGTAATAGGATTCTTCCGGCGTTTCGCCTTCGTAGTAATTGCTCTCGATCCGGGTATACAGCCCGCCGAAGTCATCCGGCGCGGGCGGCTCAGGATACTCGCCCAGGTCGGTCCACTTTTCTCCCGGCTCCAGCGCCGAGCCGCCGATGGCCGCGCTGCCGCCGTAGCCCCGGAGGTTCAGGATGCCGCTCTCGATGAAGATCCAGCCGTGGCGGAGCGGGTTCTCCGTGGACGGTGTGCCGCTGATGGAACTGAAGGAGTATTGGGGAGAAGTAAGATTGCCGTAGCTGTCCATGGTGCGCACCGTCAGCGCGCCCACGCCCTCCCGCTCCGGGTCGTCCTTCACGCTCAGGATCGCATGCCTGTCCACCATGATCGCCGGGGTCCCATAGGCGTCCTGGGACAAATAGGCGGGCATCTGGAGAAAGCTCTCCCCGCTCAGCAGCAGGTTCAGGCACGCGCCGGTGTAAGTGTAATATCCCCCGTTGTTGAGGTCCAGATAGTGCGTCTTGTGGTCCCAGCTCCCGAATTTTTGGCCGATGGCGTCGTAGTAGTCGTCGCTGACGCCCTCCAGCAGGATGCTGCCGTTCAGCGTGGCGTTGTTCAGCCGGAGGGTGTTGGTGCCCTGGGTGCGGACGTCGCCGGTGATATCGCCGCCCAGGGTCAGCTCCGAGCGCTCGTGCAGCACGATCTCGTCGGCAGTCAGGGTGCAGTCGTTCAGCTCCAGCTGGGCGAAATCCCGGAGCTCGATGCTGCCCGCCGTCCAGCTGCAGTTCGTCAGCTTCACGCCGCCCAGGCCGCTGAGCGGGCCGCCCGGGGAACCCAGGGAGTCCACCGTCAGGTTGGCCAGCTCCAGCTTCGGCGTATGTACGTACCGGGAATTCACCCAACCCCCCCGGTCATAGTTGTACATCCGGTAGGGATTATAGGGGTTTCCGGGAAGGTACTCCATCACCAGCCTATGGTCGTTATGGTCGTACAGGGGGTTTTCCACGGAGTAAAACGGCGTGTCCACGGAGACGACGGCGTGCACGGTCTCCGGAGCGCCGCTGTTGGAGCTCGGACCCATGTGGACGTAGGAGTTGAAGCCCGAGAGGGAGATGTTGACGCTCCCGCTGGAGCCGCCGCTGTAGACGTGATAGGGGTTCGAGGTGGTTTCGTCTGCGTCGATCAGGCCGATGTGGCTGTTGACCAGGTAGACGTTGGAGTAATTGCCCGTCACCGACAGGTTCCGCAGGCCCGTCCTGGAGACGCTCGTCGTCTTGTTCGTCTTCATGGAGCCGAAGTCCACCAGATAGACGTCCAGATCGTCCTCGTACACCACGACGTCGATGTATTCGTTGGTACTTTCGGAAGTGAGATCCTCCGCGTACACGATCGCCACCAGCCGTCTGGTGTCGGCGTCGCGCACCACGGCCTCGCCGACGTAAAGCGTCGGGAAGCCGTTCTTGTCGTATTCGATCCGATTGCAAAGCTTGGTCCGATTTGTGGCCGGATCATAGTGCGCAGACATCTGACTGAATCTGACGCCGCTCTCGCACTTGCTGAAAAGGTTGGAAAACTGGGATTCCGTTCCCCTCTCGTACTGGCCGTCGGAGTTCGGCCTCGACGTCATCAGGGACGGGAGGCTGTAGCTGCTCAGCATCGGGATGGGCTCGGAATAGGTCTCTTTGCACCTCTGGCAGCGATAATCGTAGCGGCCGGCCGCCGTATGGGAGGGGCTCACCATGTTGTACACCGCCCAGCTGTGGCCCAGGGCGGGGATCTCATCCGTGACGTACTCCCTGCAGCTTTCGAAATAGAGGCACTTGTATTTATCGTAACCGGCCTCCGTGCAGGTGGGGTTCTTATGATCCACCGACTGGGCATAGACGCTGTGGGAGTGACCTTTGGGCTTTGAGTAGCTGGTCATACCGCACTTGCAGAGCTTGCACACGTAGTGGTGTATGCCCATGTCGCTGCAGGTCTGCTGCTGGCTGGTCACGCTATGGCCGTCCAGCTGGCCTTCGAACAGGGCCCAGTCGTGCTTCCCTTTGGGGCACGCCGGCTCATATTTGCCCAGGTAAACGCGGTCCCGGTCCCAATACTCCGTGTAGCCGTAACCGCTCCACTTCGAGCGCATTTCCTCCAGCGTCCAGTCGACCCCGAAGACCGGGGCCGGGTCCGGATCCGCCGCCAGCGCCGTCTCCGGCAGCAGGCTCAGCGCCATCAGCAGACAGAGCAGCGCCGCGAGCAGCCGGGTCGGTCTTCTGTGTACCCCGCTTTTTTTCATATCATCTTCCTCCAATCAGGTAGCTTTTCATGTATTACAACTGTGATATAGCTGATATCATGATGATTTTGCAAAAGTGATTTCCCAATTCAAAATACCTGTGATTTGTTCAAGAATGTAATAAATAAGTAACATAAATCAGCGAGATTCGATGAAATTTTGTTATTATTTGTTATTTTTGGAATTCGATCGGGAAAGGGGAAAACGCAGTCCCGGTCCGTCGTGATAAAAGGAATATCATGAAGGCTTCGCGTAGGAGTTCAGGATCATCCGCTTGAGGATCATCAGCTCCTGGGTCAGGTCGTCTATGTTTTCTCCGTGATAGACGACGCCCTGGGCGAAGCGCCCGCAAACGGCCAGCATGATGTGCATCGTCGTGGTGAACATGGTCTGCTCCGGCTCGTCCGTGCGGATGCTGCCGTCCCGAAGGCCCTTCTCGTACAGGGTGTGGAATTTCTTCGTGAACGGCTCTATGGCCTGCAGATACTCCGAAAGCAGCTCCGGCGCCGCCTGCTCGTGCGCAACATATCCGTTGAAATTCTGGTTGAAGCACAAGAGATTGCGGTGGCCTCGGTAAAGGAGGATGTACATGCTGAGATAAAAGTCCAGCTCCTCCGCCGCGTTCATCAGCTCTCCGCCGCGGCGGGCGTACTCCGTTTCCACCTCCCGGAAGTATTCCTCCCACTGCCTGGCGCCGATGGCGATGACAAATTCCAGCTTGGTTTTGAAGTATCGGTACAGCGTGGCGATGCCCAGGTCGCAGGCCCTTGCCACGTCCTGCATCGACACCGCCTCGATGCCCTTTTCAGCAAAAACGCGGAAGCCGGTCTCCAGCATCAGCTCCCGCCGCGCGGCCATTTCGGCCTCATCTTTTTCCGTGTTCCGCATTTCATCTCTCCCTTAAGGCACGATCGACGCGTTATAGCGATAAAGACTATATCATGAGGGCGGCCGGAAGTCAATCGGCTTTGAATAAGAAGCAGCGATTTGCTGAAAAAACAGGTCCCGGCGGACAGAGCGGGGAAGACCCCTCGCCGCGCCCGGCCGGGAAAAGCGGCGATCCGGGCCCGTTTCCCGGTGGGAAGCAGGCCCGGATCGTGCGACAGGGCAAGCGCCCCGCGTCATTTTTCGGTCAGGACGCGGCAGGGGCGACCGGATAGGGCCTGTGCAGGGGGGCGCGCAGGGGAGGGAGAAGGCTCCGCTGCTTGCCCCCGGCTCCGACGTGCCCGACCGCCTCCGGCGGGGCGGCGTTTCAGTCCTCCTCCGGAAGGAATTCCAGCACGTCGTCTCCCGCGTCCTCCGGCGCCTTTCCCAGCAGCGCCCGGATGGCCGCCGCCGCGGCGTCGT
>JAEEGL012441695.1_pt1 | contig 20277 bp, 18 predicted proteins | sample 9134231 | NCBI WGS metagenome assembly JAEEGL01 (sample SAMN16246548, study PRJNA631951) | gut metagenome | biome: gut microbiome; feature: rumen; material: fiber-attached | host: Bos | place: Iran: Karaj | collected 2018-10 | reverse complement strand
TAGAACGCTAGCCTGTCACGCTAGAGGTCGACGGTTCGAGCCCGTTCCGGGTCGCCATACTTTGCCTTTGTAGCTCAGTTGGTAGAGCAGAGGACTGAAAATCCTCGTGTCGTTGGTTCGATTCCGACCGAAGGCACCAAATTGAAAGGTTCGCGCCTTTCAATATGCGGATGTAGCTCATCTGGTAGAGCGCCACCTTGCCAAGGTGGAGGTAGCGAGTTCGAGCCTCGTCATCCGCTCCAATAAAGAGCACGCCGTGGCGTGCTTTTTTTTGTAAAAGGAGTGCTGAACATGAAAACGGTATTAAGGTTTATCGCCTGCAGCGATCTGCATTTCAAAGAAGACGTAACAACGGAGCACGAACGCTTCCAAAAAGGTATGGAATGCGCGTATGCGTATGCCGCGACGCAGGCTTATCAGAAAATCGACGCCGTATATTTCGTAGGCGATTTCGTGAATTCCGGCAGTGAAGGTGAAATGCGCGTTTTCAAAAAGTATATGGATTCATGCGTTCGCCCGGAAACCCAAAAAGTGCTTATGCTTGCAAGCCATGAGTTTTTCAGCCCCGATAAAGAGGCCGGCGCGCTTTCCCGGCTTCGTAATATGTTCAGGCAGGAGCCGGACCAGCACCGCGTGATCGGCGGCTATCATTTTATCAGCGTTTCAACGGAAAAAGGCTGCCGGATCGGCGAAGAGAAAAAGGAATGGATCGCCCGAGAACTGCAGGCCGCAGCAAAAGAAGATCCCTTTAAGCCGATCTTTTTCTTTCAGCATCCTCATATTACGAATACGGTATACGGCAGTATCTGCTGGGGCGAAGACGATATTATTCCCATCCTGATGAATTACCCGCAGATCATCGATTTCTCGGGCCATTCTCACGCGCCCATCAACGACCCCCGCAGCATCCACCAGCGCTATTTTACCTGCGTGGGAACCGGTTCGCTCTCTTACTTTGAACTCGACGAATTTGATTTTCTGCACGGTACCATCCCGGATGATAAAGCGTATTGCGCGCAGTTCCATATCGTGGAAGTGCTTGAAGATCATACGGTGGTTATAAAGCCTTTTGATATTCTCTCCGGCAGGTTTTTTAATGACGGCTACGTGGTTGAAAAATGCTGGGAACCGCAGTCCTTTATTTATACCGACGCAAGATACGTCACGGCAAAGCGCCCGGTATTTGCGGCGGATACGCCCGTTTCCGTCCGTAAAGAAGGGGAGGGCCTCCATATCGAGTTCGGGCAGGCATTAAGCGATGAAGAACGCCCGGACAGTTACACGGTCGTGATCAAGTCCCGTTCCGACGGGCATACCGTGAAACAGTTCTGCGTGCCGTCTTCATACTATCTGTATGAAATGCCGGAAAAAATATCCGTTAAACTGCCGTTTGATGAAACGGGCCGTTTTACGGCGTATATTAAAGCAAACAGTTTCTGGCGTACGTCTTCCGATCCGATATCGCTTGATTTCGAGGTTTGATTATGGCGCAGAAGTTATACTATGATAACGCATATCTTGCCGAATTTGACGCCGTGATCGAAAGCGTTGAAGAGCGAAACGGCAATACGGCCGTAGTTCTTGACCGGACCGCGTTTTTCCCCGAAGGCGGCGGCCAGCCGGGCGATACCGGCACGATCGGCGGCGTTCGGGTTATTGATACGCAGATTTCAGAAGATACCGTTTCTCATTACGTTTCCGGGCCGGTCCCGTTCACCGCGGGGGAATGCGTGCATTGCGCGCTGGATTGGGAAAAACGTTTTACACGGATGCAGGCGCACACAGGGGAGCATATCGTTTCGGGGATCGCGCATTCGCTTTACGGCGTGGAAAACGTTGGATTTCATATGGACGATACGCTCATGACGGTTGATTTTGACCGTTATCTTTGTAAAGAGGAATTATCCGTGCTTGAGCGAAAAGCAAACGAGTGTGTTTATAAAAACGTTTCCGTGCGTGCGTGGTTCCCGGATTCCGAAACCATTCGCACGCTCCGTTACCGCAGCAAATCGGAATCGTTTTCGTCGCTGCGCATCGTTACGATTGAAGGATACGACGATTGCGCCTGCTGTGCGGTGCACGTTTCGCGCACCGGAGAAGTGGGGCTGATAAAAATACTGACTTCCGCGTCTCACCGCGGCGGCGTAAGGATCACGCTGACCTGCGGGATCGAGGCGTACCGTGATTATACGCTCAAACATGAAAGCACGCTGCGCATCGCGGACCTTCTCGCTGCGCGGCACGGCGAAACGGCGCAGGCCGTTGAACAACTGATAAAAAAAGAAAAAGACCTTCGCTGGCAGATCGGGCGAAGAACGGCGCAATTGTTCCGCTACGCGAAGGATAACACAACGTTTTCGGAAGGGAATCTCGTATTCTGTTTTGAGGAGCTTTTGCCCGAAGAACTGAAAACGGCGGCGGTTACGCTGTGTGAGAAATGCGCAGGGCTTTGCGTTGCGGTGTCTGAAAACCCGCAGGGCGGATACTATTTTGCAATTGCTTCAAATACCGTTCGGGTAACGGACTATACGAAAACGATCACTTCAGCGCTGCAGGGAAGCGGCGGTGGCCGGTTTGATGTGATCCAGGGCAGGTTCAGCGCGACTCTGGAACAGATCAGATCGTTTTTCGCTGAATATAAGGTGAACTGATATGAGAATGCGCAGAAAAAAACATCTTTCGGAAAAACTCTCGGCGTGTACGAATCTGATCGTTGCACCGCCCGTTACGCAGGATTTCAGGGTGGAAATCCAGAAGAAAGATTATCTTGATTACGAATCGATATTCGGTAACAATAATCCGGTGTATATGGAGATCGGATGCGGCAAAGGGCGTTTTGTTTGCGAACTTGCACAGAGAACACCGGAGATCAATTATATCGCGGTTGAGGTAAACCCGAACGTGCTGAGCAGTGCGTGTGCGCTGGCAATGCAGGCGGGGCTCAAAAACGTCGTATTTCTGAAATGCGGCGCGGAGATTCTTGAAAAATATATCCGTCCCGGGTCCGTCGGGCGGATCTATCTGAATTTTTCCTGTCCTTTTCCGAAAAAAGCGTATGAAAACCGCCGGCTTACGAATATCCGCTTTTTGGAGAGTTATAAAAAAATCATGTCCGCTTCCGGTGAGATCCACCAGAAAACGGACAATATGGGATTTTTTGAATATTCGATCGAGCAGTTTTCCCAGGCGGGTTATAAACTGAAGAACGTATCGCTTGATCTGCACAACAGCGGATTCAAGGAGAATATCATAACGGAATATGAGAAGAAGTTTTCAGACCTCGGGCAGCCGATTTACCGCCTTGAGGCCTATATGTAATCAAACGATCTGCAGCGTGTAAAATTTCAGATACTCCGTTTCTGGTACGCCGAGAAGCACCGGGTGGTCTTTTGCCTGCTGCCGGTATTCAAGAAGTTTGAGTTGTACGTTCGCTTCTTTTGCTGCCTCAAGCAGCATCTGCCTGAAAAGCGCGTCCGTCATAAAATGAGAGCAGGAACATGTGGCAAGGTAACCGCCGCGCGGGAGAATACGCATGGCTTTCAGGTTGATCTCTTTATAGCCGTTATATGCCGCTTTTACGGTTTTGGAACTTTTGGTGAACGCCGGGGGGTCCAGAATGATATAGTCGTATATGCGCTTTTTTTCGGCGTATAACGTATCAAGAAGATCAAATACGTCCGTACAGATATAATCCACGCCCGAAAGGCCGTTCAGTGCGGCGTTTTCTTTGCATCGGCGGATCGCTTCTTCGGAAATATCGGCTGCCGTAACGCTTTTTGCGCCGGCACGCGCACAATTCAGCGCGAATGCACCCGTGTGTGTAAAACAATCGAGCACATTCCTGCCGGGGGCAAGCAACGCCGCAGCGCGCCGGTTGAATTTCTGGTCAAGGAAAAAGCCCGTTTTCTGCCCGTTGATAAAATCCACGTTATAACGAATGCCGTTTTCTTCAATGAGAACGGTTTTTTCTTTATTTGAAAGACCTGCATACATATAATACCCGCAATTCGGGTCGAGCCCCTCTTTTTTGCGCACGGCAACGTCGTTGCGTTCATAGAGGCACGAGATCTCTTCTCCGATTGACCGCAGGTAATCGATCAGGGCAGGGAAGACGCTATCTTTGCGTAATTCAATTCCGAGCGTCATCGTTTGCGTTACGAGAACAGAACCGAATTTGTCAACGATTAGCCCGGGCAAACCGTCCGCGTCGCCGAAAATAAGACGTGTGTTCGAGAGGTCGCGTCCCATCACGGTGCGCCGATAATCCACGGCATATTTCACCCTTCTTCCGAAAAAAGCCGCGTCAAACGTATCGTTGGTATTATTTGAGAGGATACGGACAACGATCTTCGAGGCGGAATTATAAAACCCCGAACCGAGATATTTCCCTTTTACGGAGTATACGTCTGCGATTTCGCCGTCGTTTATTTGCGGACCGATATCAACGATCTCTTCTCCGTAAACCCAGATATGCCCGTTCCGGAGCAGGTTTTCGGCTTTTTTATTCACTGTGATCCTGCTGAATTCTCTCATAACGCAACCCTTTCCGAAGAGTTTATGCATATATTCTATATTAAAAGTAAAAATAAATCAATATGGTTGAAAATAAATCGCGTATGTGATAAAATGATGAAAAATATCTCTGAAGGACGTGAAAAAAATGAGCCTTCTTCAAAAAAAGCAAAAAGATGAACAAAAATCTCTGCTGATCCGCTGCTGCGCGATCTCCGCAGCCGTTGCGGGCGCGGTGATGATGATCGTGTTTCTTCTGAACCGTGTTGCGCCGCTGTTCGGCGATTCTTCTGTTCTGAGAATGGACCTTTATCACCAATACGGGCCGCTGTATGCGGAACTGTACGATCGCGTGGTACACGGGCAGAGCCTGATCTATTCCTGGACCTCCGGGCTCGGCAGCACGTTTATAGGAAATCTGTTTAATTACTGCTCCAGCCCGTTTGCGATCCTGATGCTGGTGTTCGGACATAAGAACATGCCGGACGCGATTGCCGCCATGATGCTTCTTAAAGCGGCAGGCGCCTCCGCGGCGTTCACTTATTATTTGAATAAAACCACGCGCTCCGCGCGGTATATGAGCATCGGCTTCGGGCTGCTTTATGCGTTTTGCGGCTATTTCGTGGCTTTTTCGTGGAATATTATGTGGATGGACGCGATGGTTGTTTATCCGCTCGTTATTCTCGGTATTGAGCATATTATAAACGATAAAAAACCTGCACTCTATATGGTTGCGATGATCTACACCATGTTTACGAATTATTATATGGCGTATATGGTGTGTATCCTTTCTGTGCTTCATTTCCTCTTTTATTTCTTTTCCAATTATCCGCTTGCCAGTGCTTTTGAGAAAAAAGCGCAGAAAAAAAAGCAGCCTGAAGAAGAGAAATTCAACGGCCTTACCGTAATTGAAGAAAAAAGCACAACCGGGTTCAGCGGCGAAGGACTATCCGCTCCCGCAAACGCCGATACCTCCGCGATCCTGCCGGACGGCAGCGCGGTTGAGCAACTTGTAGAAAAAATTGAGTCGCGTGTTCCGCAGGAACCGGAGACGCCTGAAAAAAAGAAAGAGAAAAAAAGCATTTTCCAAAACCGTTTTCTTGCAAGCGGTTTTATGTTCGCTTTCACTTCCGTATTATGCTTTATGGTTGCGGCATGTGCGCTGCTTCCCGTATACGTATGCCTCAACGCTTCTTCCGCAACAGGTTCAACCTTCCCGTCCTCGATAAAAACGTATTTCAATATGTTCGATTTCGTGGCGAACCATCTTGCCGCGATCGAGCCCACGATCCGCAGCAGCGGCGATATCGTTCTTCCGAATATCTACAGCGGCATCATCTCGATCCTTTTGCTGCCCGCGTTCTTTATGAGCGGCAAAATCAAGGGCAGATTCAAAATCTGCACGGCGCTGATGCTCGGCGTTTTCTATTTCAGTTTTAATATCAACTATTTCAACTTCATCTGGCACGGCTTCCATTTCCCGAACGATCTGCCTTACCGTTTTTCATTTGCTTACAGTTTTCTTCTGCTCACCGTAGGTTATTTTGCGCTTCAGCATATCTCCGAATTTTCAAGGAAATATTTCGTGGCCGCGGGCGTCGGTGTGATCGCGTTTATTATCATCGTATCAAAAGTGGGCAGCAAGAACGTTGACGACGCAACCCAGATCATTTCTATTCTCTTCGTCCTTCTCTACGTGATTCTTGCCGGTCTGATCACTTCAAATGCGTTTACGAAAAAACGGCTTGAGTTCCTTTTGATCGTTCTTATCGTTCTTGAACTCGTAAGCGCCGATACGTCAAAGTTTGTTATGTCCCAATCAAAGAAGAATTACACTTCGGATTACACCGCATATCAAACGGTATCTTCTATTGCGGAAAAAGACGAACATGATCTGTTTTACCGTACGGAACTTTCGAAACTGAGAGCCCGCATGGATCCTTCCTGGTACGGTTACAACGGCGTTTCCGTGTTCTCTTCCATGGCGAGCGAAAAAACCTCAAAAATGATGAAGGCGCTCGGTTTGTTCAGCAACAATATCAACAGTTACACCTACTATCCGCAAACGCCGGTGTTCAATTCGTTTTTCTCACTGAAGTATATTTACGATAACGCGGATCTGCTTTCACCGAACGATAAATATACCTCCATTGCCACCGTTGAGAATTTTGACGCGTATAAATATAATTATTATCTTCCTTTGGCATTCTCTGTAAACGGAGATATCGAAGATTGGGATCCTCTGAGCAATTCCGATCCTTTCAAAGTGCAGAATGATCTTGTGCGTCTTTCCACCGGGATCGACGGTGTTTTTGAGGAAGTGAAAGCCACCGATGTGGAAACCTCAAACGTGAACAGTATATCGCTTGCTTCCGTGAACGGCAGCACCTCGTTCTCGATCAGCAAAGTGAACGATTCCTCGAGCGGATATGCAAAAGTGATTATCGACGTGGAGAAGGACGGCAATTACTACGTATATGCTGGCTCCACAAAACTCTCCGGCATTAAATTCAACGCCGAAGAAGACGTATCGTATAATTATATCAGTTCGAGCATCTATCCCTTCGTTCTTGATATGGGCGAACGAAAAGCCGGCGATCAGATCTCGGTGGAATACACGCTCGACAGCAATTCTTCCGCTACCGTAACGTTCTGTGCGGCAATGCTGAATCAGGATCGGTTTGAAAGTGCATATAAATCCATTCAGAAAAACGGAACGATACAATTGGATTCTTTCAAAGAAACTTCCTTTACCGGGCATATCAACGTTACGAACGCAAACGCAACGATTTTCACATCTATCCCGTTCGATAAAAGTTGGTCCGTATATGTTGACGGCGTAAAACTGCAATATGCGCGTGAGGACGATACAAATACCAATGGAAAGATCTTTGCGATCGGCAACGGCCTTATCGGATTTGACGCTGAGAGAGGGGAGCACGAAATACGCTTTGAGTATCATCCGGAGGGGTTGAAGCAAGGCCTCACGATCAGCGCCTTCGGCGTGTGCATATGCGCATTGATGATCCTTTTCGGTGTGCGCAGAAAACGCAAAGAACAAAGTGCGCTGCAAAATGAAGTGAATTACGAAAGCGTTGCGGCAGAATAATCAAATCTAAAATATGGTCCCCGTTTTTTATGCGGGGACCATGATCTTTTTCTTTGGAGTGAACATTATGGCGGAAATAAAACCTCAAAAAACAAATGCAATGCGGATACTGGACAGAATGAAGATCCCGTATACCGCAAACTACTATACCTGTGATGGTTTTATCGACGGTATCCATATTGCCGACCTGCTCGGACAACCGTATGCGCAATCGTTCAAAACGCTTGTAAGCATCGGCAAAAGCGGGAAATATCATGTGTTCGTGCTTCCGGTTGCAGAAGAACTCGATCTGAAAGCCGCTGCAAAAACAGTAGGGGAGAAAAGCATTGAACTGCTGCACGTAAAGGACCTGAAAGATGTTACCGGCTATATTCGCGGCGGCTGTACAGCCATCGGGATGAAAAAAGATTATACGGTTGTGATCGATGAGAGTTGCTTTCGGTTTGAGGAGATCATCATAAGCGGCGGCGCGTTGGGTGTTCAGATCTTTATATCTCCAGAAAATTTCATGATCGCGGCAAAAGCGAAATCTGCTGATATCGTTCTTCCGAAAACACAAAAAACCGCACGTCTCGGGTGAGATGTACGGTAATGCAAAGGCAGGTTATTATTCGGCTTCGAAATTCTCTTTTCCGAGGCCGCAAACCGGGCACTCAAAATCTTCGGGCAAATCTTCAAATTTTGTGCCGGGGGCAATGCCGAGTTCGGCGTCGCCGAGTTCTTCGTTATACTGCCAGCCGCAGGGACAGGTATAGATCATAACGGGATCCTCCTATTTAGTTAAAAATCAGTCTTTGTTGCCGATCGCTTTCCATACGAGCGCGGCAATAGCGGCGCCCACGAACGGACCTACGATAAATACCCAAACGCAGGCAAGAGCGTCGCCGCCGGCGAAGAGCGCGGGGCCGATGCTTCTGGCCGGGTTTACGGATGTGCCGGTAAGAGCGATACCGAGGATATGCACAAGCGTAAGGGAAAGGCCGATCACTGCGCCGGAAACCTGCGCGTTCTTGACCTTTGAGGTTACGCCGAGAATGGCAAACACGAATACGAACGTAAGGATCACTTCGGCGATCAGGGATTTAACGATGCTCGCTTCAAACAGACCGTTGGAGCCGAGCCCGTCTTTCGGGTCAAAGAAAATGCAAAGAATGCCAGCGCCGGCGATCGCGCCGAGCACTTGTGCAACAACATACCAGATAAAATCAATTACAGGCAGTTTTTTGCTGATCAGCATCGCCAGCGAAACGGCGGGGTTGATATGGCATCCGGAAATGTTGCCGATGGAATAGGCCATTGCCACGATCACAAGACCGAACGCGAGCGCCGTGGCAAGATAGCCGCCGGGTACGTCGCAGCCGATCGCACAGGCCGTGCCGCAACCGAAAACAACGAGAACGCAAGTGCCGATGAATTCGGCGATATACGCTTTGAAGGATTTGGTTTTCATGATAAAACTCCTTTCTTTCTGGGTAATTCTATTTTACAAACAATTGTATCAAAATGCAATAAGCGATATAAAAAAACTGTAAATATTTCCTTTAACAATACTTCTGTTTGTATTTATAAAAAAAGATGTAATAAAAAACGATTTATTTGTTGAATAACCGCTTTAATTGTGATAAAATATTATATCATTTTTAAGGATTGTTTATTATGTATTACGTTATAATGGATCTGGAGTGGAACAATTCCTACAATAAATACCGGAAATGCTTCGTAAACGAGATCCTTGAGATCGGCGCCGTTATGGTAAACGAGGATCTCGAGGTGATCGACACTTTTTCGGTGATCATCCGCTCGCAGCTTATAAAAAAACTGAGCGGGCGCGTGAAAAACCTTACGCACATCACAAACGAGGATATGACTTCGGGCGTAACGTTTCAGCATGCCGTTGGGGATTTTGTAAAATGGATATCGAACCGTCCCTGTATTTTTATGTCCTGGGGAAACTCGGATATTCGCGTACTTTACGATAATTTTTATATGTTTTGCAGAATCCGCGGCATCCCGTTCCTCACGGAATACCTTGATCTGCAGAAATACTGCCAGCAATTTATCGTGAGTTGTTCCAACCAGCAGATCAGCCTGATCAACGCCGCCGTTGAAATGGGTATTGATATTTCGGATTGCCAATTCCACCGTGCTCTCGAAGACAGCCTGCTCGGTCTCCGCTGCCTGAAAAAGTGTTTCAATCGGGAGCACGTCCACAACAGCGCCGTGATCTGCGACGAAGCGTTTTATCAGAAACTTCTTTTCAAAGCGTCGTATATCACAAATATCAATCATCCTAAGATCAATAAAGAAAAAATGAAATGCAACTGCGACGTCTGCGGTTTACAGATGAACCGTATGAGCGACTGGAAGGTTGTAAACCAGGCGTTCACGGCGCTCTTCTATTGCAAAAACTGTGAACGGCTCGTGCGTTATACGGTTCGCTTTAAAGAGTATTACGACAGAGTGGACGCAAAATCGAGCGTTTCCGAGATAAAAAAATCAGATAGCGATTCATAGGAGCATACATGAAAAAAAAGAAATTTATACCGCTGCTGATCGTTTTTTTGCTGTTATCTGTTGCGGTTATTACCGTTGGGTTATACTATGCGAACGCGCTTCCGGAGCGTGTTATGTTCGCCGTAAATAATATTGTCAACAGTTTTCAATCTGATAAAACGCAGCCCGTACAGAATACGGATAACCCCTACATCCAATATACCGCTACGGATCGCGCGGCGCTGCCGCAGGATATGCATGCCGTGTGGTTTTCCGTTGCCGACGATCTGCAGAAAACCGGGGCCGAGACCTATTCTTACGGTGAATTCCTGAACGAAACAGCGGCTTATTTTAACGATTTTAATAATTATACTACAGACACCGTATTTATCGTTCCGGATACCCAAGGCAGATACGACGGTTTTTCCGATGCCTACGGAAATAAAGTAGACGTTCTGCGTGAGATCGTGAAATATGCCGACGCAAACGGTCTTTATAAAGTTCTGGTTGCCGATGAATCCTGTATATATAACGATGGCAATCTCTCTTTTGATAAGATTCAATATTACGTGAGCAATTATTCTTTCAGTGCCGTTCTGCTTTCGATTTCACCCGAAAAATTAGGCGAATGCGCCGATTTTACGGCGGACCGTTTGCGTAAAACGTTCGGCATGGCCATCGGCTTCGGTATCGACGTACCGGTATCCGTTCCCGCGGGAAGCGATCAGATCACGAACATTCTCGCAAAAGGCAGCGTGGATTTTGCGGTGATCGAGGGCGCCGCAATGGCGTCAGCAACGGCGCCTTTTGCAGCGAGTTTCAGTCGTTGGAACCAGACAGCCGGCGTATATTCCGGCGTTACGTTTTACTGCAAACACAGAAACGACCTCGTTTGTTCAAACGGCTCGGAATGGAGCAGTTCTCTGGAGATCTGCAACCAGTTCCGTTATCTCTGGGATTGTGAAAATTTCAGCGGCAGTGTGTTTTACGGAGCCTATGCACTCAAGCGGAACAGAAACACGTCTTCAATGCAGCTTTCCCATCTTATTTTTGATGGCGCATACGACGATCTTGCAGTGGCAACCATAAACCTCGATCAGGAGAACGGTGTCGTTGCTTTTTCCGGGACGGGATCGGCCGGTCATAAGATCATGTGCAATAAAAAAGTGATTGGCACAAACGGCGCATTTTCGATTACTTCCGGGTTAAACGCGGGTGAAAACGTATTCCGTTTTTTCTCATGCGGGAAGGAACTCACGTACCGCGTTTACAACAATACGAAAATCATTTACGCCTTCTATCCGCAGGAAAACGTGAATACGATGAGCGGAGAAACCGTGTATATTTCCGCCACATGTATGACCGGTTCGGAAGTGAACTGCCATATCAACGGAAAAACATACAAGATGTCCCGATATAACGCGATCTCCTCAGATGATATTCCCACGGGCTACGAAGTGTATTCCTGCGGGATCCGCTTTTCCGGAAACGAGCATTCCGATACGGATCTCGGCAGCGTTGTGATCTCCGCCACGCTTGGGCAATCCACGGAAACGGTAACCGGTGCCCGTATAACGGTATTAAAATCCGCCCCCGAAAACATTTTCAGCCGGATTATCGGATATTTTTCTTCGGATAAAACGAATGCGCCTGCCGGTCTCGTACCGTATGCGGATATGGGCGCAATTTCACCGTATCACGATAACGGCCTCGGCACGGCGTTGCTTTGCAGGATCGTTAACGACGATACCGAACAACTCGGCATATTGGGAGAAAAAGATACCTATCATGCGGATTATTCCACGCTTCCCGAAGGAACGATCGACTATGTTATCGGCATGACGCTGAACGAAAAGGGCTATCTTCGCTATGAACTCGCTTCCGGCATCAGCGTTTACGGCGTAAACTGTGAACTGATCAACAACGGATTCATTCTGCCGGGCAACAGAGTGGCTGTGAACCGTGTGGACGATTCCTCTCCGAAATGTACCGATATCTATTTTGATATGGATTGGTTCAGCCCCATTACGGTTAAATGCTGTCCGCAGAAATATTACGCCGGTTACAGTTCGTATTCCTTTAATATTTCGTCCTTTACCGCGGAATACGTGGACGTGAAATTCCATCATGCCAAAGATTTTTATAATTCCGCTTTGCTTACGTTTGACGCTTCTTCCGTGTTCAGCCGCAGCGAACTCTACGCCGAAGGTGAAGATAATCTGATCCTCAGGCTCTACCTCAAAAAAACCGGTCAGTTTTACGGCTTTGATATCTATAAAAACGAACGCAATCAAACCGTAATCTCTTTTAAGAAACACGTAACGGGCTCGCTGCAGGGAAAAACCGTGTTCGTCGACGCGGGGCACGGTGGCCTTTCGATGACCGGCACGGCGCTTTCCGATAATTCCATGGCGGAAAAACAGGTCACGCTCGCCATCGCGCTGAAAGCAAAATCCATGCTTGAGGCAAAAGGCGCCGAGGTGATTATGTCGCGCTACATGGATACGCCGCTTACGCTTGAAGAACGCGGCGCTATGCTCACCGAAACGAATCCGGATGTGTTTATCAGCATACATTGCGACGGCGCCGATAACCCGGATGACGCAGGAACGCACACGTTCTATTTCCGCCCTTATTCGCAGCCACTCGCGGAGGCGATTAATTCCGAACTCGCCGCGGTGTATAAAACGTATATCTATTCGCCTACGGATTCGAATTACGGCAGGGTAGACAAGTCCATAAAATTCTATCCGTTTTACGTAACGAGAATGAACCAGTGCCCGGCCGTGCTGATCGAAACCGGGTTTATGACGAACCCGATAGAAGGCCGCATCCTCTCGGAAGAAAACACGCAGTATTGGCTGGCGTACGGCATTACAAACGGAATCGAAAAGTATTTTGCCTCGAATTATTGATATCATTTAATGTAAAATAAACAGCCCTCAGGGCTGTTTTTTTTGCTATCATAGGCTTGCCTGGACCGGCATAGTATTTAATCAGAAAAGTATATCGGAGGGTTGAAAAATGAGAACGAAAACGGCAGGGAAGTCGTGCGTAACGCAATTTCTTGTAAGATCGGCGGCAGGGTACGGCGCCGCGGTGATCCTGTGTGTTGTTTTTGCCGAGATCCTTGTAAAAAAAGATGTTCCGCTCCGCGTATTACCGTTTTTTCTGATCGCATCAGGCGCAATCGGCAGTTTTGCCGGGGCTTTTCTTGCAGCGGGAAAAACGAAGTATAAGGGGTATTTTTCAGGGTTATTATCCGCGGGGATCGTTTCGTTTTTATTTTTACTTACGTGTTTTATTGTAAATAACCTGCATTTCAGTATCTATATGTTATGGATTCTGATTGCGGGGCTTTTTTGCGGGATGGCCGGCGGCATCGTTTCAAAAAACGTAAGATAAAAAAATACTTCGGAGGATTAATATGAAAAAAGTGATGCTTTACGCAAGACACGGAAAATATTTGGGGTTTTCTGATGTCCCGGTGAAAACATACGGTCAGATCATCCTGTTTTTTTCGGTGTTTGTTTGCGGTACGTTGACCGGATGTTGTTTATATAAGGATAGCGTCTGCGGCAATTTCTTAGAAAACGCTGCGGGTGTTGTTTTGCAATTACCCGCCGGAAAACAGTTCGCGGTTTGTTTTTTTTGCTCTGTAATCGTAATAATGACAGTGATCGTGGGCAGCCTGAGTTGTTTCGGAATAGGTCTGATGTTCCCGGTGCCGTTTTTTACGGGATTTGTATATGCCGTATTCGCCATGTATCTGCTCCTGAAAGCGCACGCGCACGGTCTCGGTTATTTCTCATTGGTCGTTTTACCGGGCGGCGTTCTCTGGACGATAACAACCATCATTTATTGTGCTGCCGGATGTATGCTGTCAAACCAAATAGCACAAATGCTGCTATTTGGCAAAACTGAAGATATCAGAATAAAAGGGAATATGGCAATCCCGTTGAAATGTGCGGCAGGGCTTCTTCTATCGGCGGGAATAAACGTACTGCTCAATAAAATTTTTGCAGGTTTGTATTAAATAGAAAACCGGATGGGATCATTCATCCTCATCCGGTTTTTTTGACGTGAAATTTGCCAAAGGATTGGCGTCTACGGCGGCTTTGAGTTTGGAATCCAGTAAATGCGTATAAATCTGCGTTGTATTCAGGTTCTCGTGACCGAGAATTTCTTTTAATTCAAGCAAATCTACCTGGCCGGTCTGATACATCAGCGTTGCGGCCGTGTGGCGCAGTTTGTGAACGGAAAACCCCATATTGGCAAGTCCGGCCTTTTCAAGGTATACGTCCACCAGGTGCTGTACGGTTTTCGGGCTGATTCTGGTGCGTCTGTTCGATAAAAAAAGTGCGTAACGATCGATAACACCGTCTTTGGGGCGTACGGCCATATAGGAACTCAATGCGGTAAGACAAGCGTGATTCAGGTATACCACGCGTTCTTTGTTGCCTTTGCCGGTAATGATTACAAAGCCGTTGTCGCCGTCGATGCTGATCCTGTTGTAATCCAATGAAACGAGTTCAGAGAGACGCATGCCGCAATTAAGGAAAAATGTGAGAATGCAATAATCACGTTCCTTATTCGGCCCGGAAACAACTGTAAGCAAGCGCTGCGCCTGTTCAACGGTAAGATATTTCGGCAGGCTTTTTTTCAGTTTCGGAGAATCAAGATTGATCATGGGATTATCTTCGATCAGATGATTCATTTTGAGATACTTAAAAAATGAGCGAATACAGGATACTTTACGCGCGCGTGCTTTTTCACGGTTATCACGGCTTGTTTTGCAGAATGATAAAAAAGAATACGCGTCTTCAAGTGTAATTTTTTTAATAAAGTCGATATCAAGCCCGGTGATATCAATATTGGATAAATGCTCGTCGTCGATTTTTTTTATATGATTTCGTTCACAAAAAATAAATCTGAGAAACAATCTGAGATCCAAACAATACTGATCAATCGTATTGTCGGATTTGTTTTTGATCGTTGACTGATAATTGAGAAAATTCCGGACTAAAGGCGGAACGGACGCATAATAGTCTCTGTTCATCGCTTCATCTCCCCTGAATTATACAAAATATTCATTTTGTATAATAATTGGTAGTTTTTTGGGCCTCTCTCCCATCGCGTTTAAAAGTCTTTCGCTTTTGTAAACTTGCGGATGATCAGCAATATCGCGGCGCTGATCGAAATGATCACAAGGTTTGCTCTGAATATTGCGGTACGTTTCGTTTCTTTTTTCATTTTTTATTCTCCTTAATTATACGGTTGCTTCCTGATATGCTTTACGGATATTTGATACGCCCACGATCTTTATTTTCTGTGAAAGTTCCGGATCGATATCCTTTACGTTTCGTGACGGTATAATACACTTTTTCAGTCCCAATCGGATTGCTTCGCGTACGCGGATCTCAGCGCACGAAACGGAACGGATCTCTCCGGCAAGCCCGATTTCTCCGAACGCGATCGCGTCATCGCGCAGGTTTTCATTTTTCAGACTTGAAACGATTGAAAGCGCCACCGGCAGATCCGAGGCCGGTTCGTTGATTTTAAGTCCCCCGGCAACGTTCAGATAAATGTCAGATGAACCTAAGAAGTATCCGGCTCTTTTTTCAAGAACAGCAATCAGCATGGCCGCACGGTTATAATCGAATCCGTTTGCCGATCTTCTCGGATTGCCGAACCCCGATTGGCATACGAGCCCCTGTACCTCGGCGAGAATCGGACGCGAGCCTTCCATTACACAGGCGATGCAGGATCCGGGTACGTTTACCGGTTTGCCGGAGATGAGCGCCATAGAGGGATTCGGAACGTCCGCAAGACCGGTATCTTTCATTTCAAAAACGCCGATCTCGTTTGTTGAACCGTAACGGTTCTTTTCCGCGCGAAGGATTCGGTATGAAAGGTTCTTCTCCCCTTCAAAATATAACACGGTATCCACAATATGTTCAAGTACTTTCGGTCCTGCGATATTGCCGTCTTTGTTTACATGCCCCACGATAATAATCGGAATGTTTTTCGCTTTCGAAATGCGCATAAAAAGATTTGCGCATTCACGTACCTGCGAAACGCTGCCCGGTAATGAATTCATGGGTTCGATGCACATTGTCTGGATCGAATCGATCATTACTACCCCGGGCGTGCTTGTGCTGATATATTCCGCGATGGCCTCTGCGTCCGTCTGGCACATGATCAGAAGATTCTGCGTATTTACATGGAGCCTGGCCGCCCGCAGTTTGATCTGATGCGGCGATTCCTCGCCGGAAACGTAAAGTACCTGATTTGATTCTCCCAAATGCTGTGTGGCCTGCAGCAGGATCGTTGATTTACCGATGCCGGGATCGCCGGACAAAAGAACGATAGAGCCTTTTACAAGACCGCCGCCGAGCACCCTGTTGAGTTCACCTGAACCCGTATCGAACCTGTGTTCGTATTCTTTTTCAATCTCGTTCAGCCGAAGCGGCGCGGAGACCCTTGAAGACGCGGACGTCTTTTTCTGATCGGCGGCGCCGGTATTCTGCAGTTCTTCGAGCAGCGTGTTCCACGCTCCACATTCCGGGCATTGCCCGTTCCATTTCGGAGAAACATATCCGCACGCGGAACAAACGTATACCGTTTTAACTTTTTGAGCCATACTGTCACCTTCTGTCGTTCAGATACCGGAGCATCCCTTTGAAAATAAAATATCCGAGTTGTGATTGGTATTCCGTCGTTTTAAGACGTTCAAGTTCATTTTTATTTGACAAAAAACCGCATTCAACCATTACCGAAGTGGTTTTTGCGCGGTATAACAAATAGATATGGTCGTCGGAAGGCTTGCATATCCTGCCGTTTTCAGGCTGCAGCGCGCCGAGTACGGCAGTACGGATACATTCGGCCAGGTCTTTTGATCCCGACGCATTTTCCGCATAGAAAATCTGCGTGCCGAAGTATTGCGGCTGCGTAAAATAATTTTGATGGATGCTTAAAAGAATCGATCCGGGCGTTTGGTTTATCAGTGCGTACCTGTTGAGAATATCCGATCTTTTTCGCTCCCGGATCGTCAGCAGTCCGTCGTCGCAAACGGATCTGTCTACTGTGCGCACCGGTATATAATTAACGCCGAAAAGTTCAAAAAACGCGGCAATTCCGTTTGATATGCTGAGGTTGAGATCTTTTTCGGTCGTTCCGTCTTCGCCAACCGCACCGCCGTCTTCACCGCCGTGGCCCGCGTCGAGAATTACGGTATATTCAGGTATTATTGTTGCCAGTTCCGTGCCTGTTTTAACCGCTTCCCTGCCGCGTTTATCGGTTACTACTATTGCCATGATCAGCAACGACGAAACCGCGATAAAGATCAATACCGCTTTTTTCATAAGATCGCCTCCGAAAGTACAATCTTATAAAAAATATGCGTTTCTTTCCTTTTATTATTACTTGAACATCTGCCTGACCTTTTTCTGCAGCCTTTTTTTGTAAATCAGCGTAAATTTCGCAAGCAGAAAATCGTAGATGAATAATACTGCGTTAAGCATGAGGATGATGATCGCAATAAAGATCTTTCCGCCCTCGGTAAAATCGCTGTAATCGATATGGAAGATGAAATTACAGATCAGAATGGATAACGCAAGCGAAACATTGAAAATAATGAATTTGATAAGCACTCTGATCGCGGCATTTTTTATTTTTTCGAGCAAAAGTTCCCGCAAAATCGGATAGTAACCGAACAGCATCACGAAAAACACGGCGGCTTCTTTATCTGCTATAAAGAAAAGAGATAATATGCTTATGGCCGTATATGTGCCGAGGGCCCATTTATAACCGATCTCGCTCACAATGATCAGAAGCAGGAGCCCGGCAAAAACGGGCGCAGTGTATACGAGAAAAGGAGAAATATAGGTCAGCAGCAGAATGCTGACCGCAAGCGCGGCAATAATGCCGCCAAGCGCGGCCTTTGAACTCTCACGCATGCGTACCTATACTCCCCTTTTATCTGTAATTTGTTTTGAATTATTTCAAAGTAACGGACTTAATAATTGCGAAGAGCGAATTAATCACCATCTTCAGCCAGTCGAAGATTCCGGTTTTTTTCATAACGGTAACTGCGGAATCGGAAAGATTTTTTTCAAATTGCGTGGTGCGATTTGCCTGCGCAAAAGGCGCGTTCGCGTCGTAGGCGGCCGGCGCGCCGTTCATTACGGTGAAAACGAGCGTTCTGCTTCCGATCGGGGTAACGCTTCCGATCAAAGAATAATTGATCGTGATATCTGCGGTCGTCAGCGACATTTCGGGCGGCGTCCCGATGTATTCCAACGTGCAGGACCCCTGCGGATCAATATATATGGGCTTTTTCAAAGGGATCACTGCATCGGCGCCGTCAATGGAAACCGAAATCAGCCGCATCGTATACTTATGAGAAAGGTTCGTAACCGTAAGCGTACGATCGTTTGCGGTCCAATACCCTTCCGGAGAAGAATCAAATGAAGCAATTACGGAATAATTGCGGTTGGTGCTGTATTTGAACTGCGGAAAACGCGGATCCGAAAAAACGCTGATCCGTTCATCGGAAAACAAAAGCGTTTCACAGAGATCCACACAATACTGATCTTTCCAGCCCATCCCGTGGTACATTCCGTTGACAAACCACGTGTAGTCCGGTAAATAACAAGCGGAAGCGTCGATCGCCATATCCGGAGAAAGGTGGTTGTGCTCTTCTTTCCGGCAAACGGTTCTCACTTGTTGGTAGCCGTCGTTGAAACGAAGGCCGTAAGGGGCAGTTTCAGCGCCCGTAGCGTCGTGAACGGTGATGATCGCGTCGGACTGCTCCTGAAGCCCGGTAACGCTCGGCATACCCGCACCTGCAACGATATATAGGTTCATTCCCTCTTCCACGCAGGCCTGCATGGTTTCGCTGATATGCGCGAGGATCTCATAATGGAAATAATCGCTTTTTTCAATCAGCGCGGCGCTTTGCACGGGATCGAGCTGCGTCTGTTTCAGTTCTTCGTAGTATTCGGTGGGAATGAAATCCCAGATGCTTCCCCAGTATCCGATGATTTGTTTGATATATTTATGAATGAGAAGATTGCAAACGAGATCGAGCGCGCCGAACTGATGCGCCCTTACGAGCCAGTTGATATCCTCTTCCAGCATCTGGCCGTTTTCAATAAAATAAAGAAGCGTTTCTTCATCGAGCGCTACCGTTTCGCTCATGGTATCGTATGCGAGTGCCGCACCGCCGATGGCGGGAACGAGCATAACCGCATTGTGTATTACGTTCTTTTCCATCCCGTACATCGCGAGATAGGCCGCAACCGTTTGGCCGCCGTGGCTCACCGCTACGATATTCACTTTTTCGGCGCCCGTGAAACTTAAAACGGAATCGATATACCGATCGAGCGTGGCGGCGCAGTCAACCATACTTTTCCGGAAATCATGCTGATAGCAGAAAATATAGTCATTGCCGTTCGGACCGTAAAGCGCGGCAACGTCGGCCATCATCTGTGCTTCGTGTACGTAATTGCCGCCCATCTCATTATAAAGATATGAAAACTGTGTGTGCTCGGCGTCCTGCGCGTATGTTGTAAGATCGTACACGCTTGAGCCGTCCGGATTGTTTGCAAGATATTTCGTTAAATTCAACACTTCGGGTCCGATAAGATCCACGAGGTATTCCGGTTTCTGAAACGCCAGTTCGCCGAGCCCTCTGCCGATGCGGGCGATGTTTGATAAAACAAGATTCAGGACACCGCTCATATCAAGTTTCCAAACCTGTTCCCCGTCAAGGAAAAGATCCGAAGAGGAGTAACCTGATACGATGATCGTGGGATAAACCGTACTATCCGCTGAAGCGGCATACGCTGCAGGTGCGAAAACAGCAAAGATCAGCGTAAGAGAAAGCAGGATACAGAATAGTTTCTTCATGGTATTTCCTCCGTCTGTATATCTGATTTCAGCGGAATGGATTCCGCTTCAATAATTTTGTGCTGTTTGTTCGTAAAGAATACGTCCGCCGTATTATCTCTGAGGGTAAGCGCGCATCCTACTACAAGCCCGCCTTCCGGTTTTCCGCCGTAAACTACGGGCGCCGAAAGACCTTTTTCATTATAAGGTCCCGGTCCCTTCCGGATAAGGGTTTTGTGTATGTGGCCGAAGAGTGCAAGATCGGGCCGTAT
>JAEEGL016052982.1_pt1 | contig 20278 bp, 16 predicted proteins | sample 9134231 | NCBI WGS metagenome assembly JAEEGL01 (sample SAMN16246548, study PRJNA631951) | gut metagenome | biome: gut microbiome; feature: rumen; material: fiber-attached | host: Bos | place: Iran: Karaj | collected 2018-10 | reverse complement strand
GGTTTGCCATTCTCTGCCGATTCATCAAGTTCAACAGTCCCCGATAAATCAAAATCCTGGCGTTCTTCCTGAACGTCAGGATCATCTGAAGGCATACTTTCCCCGTCGTTACGTTTATCGTTCTCCGGGTTCTGAACATCTGTTGATCCTTCCTCCCTCTCGGAGTATGATCCTGTTACTTCAGAATCTACCCCTGTAGAACCAACTTCTTCCTGAACCCCGTCATTATCTTCTGCCCACGCAAATGACATCGATACGCTTGGAAGCATCGTAAATACCATTGCTACGGCAAGAAGTAATACAAACAGTTTCTTCATAAAATACATATCATACCTCATCTAATCTATGATAATTATTATATAATACCTAATTATATTATCATTTTTTGCGACACATTACAATTATATTTTCCGCTTTGCATAATATTTATCAAATGTCCCCTTAATACTATTCTGGGCTCCGAAGAGAATCTAAAAAAGGAACTAAAAAAGGCCGGAATTTCCGGCCTTAACACTATATCTTTTATGTTTTATGCTTTCTTTATTTCCACTACGTGCTTGCTGAGCTTGCCCTCCTCGCTCTTTACGAAATCCTTGAGTCGGGAGATGTGGGCTTCGGCATGTCTTCTGGCGCTTCCCGCGTCACCGCTCATGATGGCTTCGACAACCATCTGGTGCTCTGTGGGCTGATTTTTGAATCTTGAGAAATCCTCATAGTAGATGTATCTGAATCTCAGGGCAAGTTCCTGGACCTGGGACACCATCTTGATCAAAGTCTTGTTGTCGCTTAAGGACACGATGAACTTGTGGAATTCCTCATCTCTTTTGATGATTTCCTGTACGTCGCCGGATTCGACGGCTTCCCTGTAATTCCTGGTAACCTGCGCGAGCTGCTCCTTATCCTCATCCTTGATCTTCTGTGCGGCAAGGCCTGCGGCCATGCCTTCTAAGTCCTGCCTTACTTCAAGGACGTCTACCATTTCCTTCGCAGAGATGTCGGATGCATAGGCTCCTCTTCTCGGCTCGATGGTGACAAGGCCTTCCTTTTCCAGTTTTCTGATGGCCTCTCTTACAGGAGTGCGGCTTACGCCCATCTCATAGGCCAGATCCACTTCCATCATTCTGGTTCCGGGAGCGATCTCCCCAACCATGATCTGGCGTTTTAATTCTTCATATACGATCTCTCTTAAAGGTCGATGGTTTTGCAAACTAAAATTGATCATCGTTTACCTCTGATTCTTCTCATATTTCCTGCGTAAAAGCTGTCGTAGCCCAGTTCTCTGAACTTCGCGGCTGCTTTTTTTGCATCTGTAATATTCTCACAAAAGCCTATGACCGTCGGGCCGCTGCCACTCATCATGGCAAGTCTCACGCCCTCTGTTTCTGCGATCATATCTTTTAATTTTTTGACTTCCGGATAGGCATTGAGGGTGTATGCTTCGAGCACGTTACCCATCATGCTAAGCGCGCCTTCCCTGTCTCCTTCCTTAAGAGCCTCATCCAGTTTGTCCGAGTCCGGATGGGGAAGTTCTCCCATGGAATCGATTCCCTGATAGACTTCCTTGGTGGAAACCCCGAATCTGGGTTTGGCCAGAAGAAAGCACATGTCCAGATCTCTCGAAATGGGAGTCAGTTTCTCTCCTCTTCCTGTTCCAATGGCACAGGTATATCTGCTGTTCTGAATGAGCACCATGAAGGGCACGTCAGACCCGAGCTCAGCACCTATGTCGCAAAGTGCCTTCGTGTCGAGCTTCAGCCCCCAGAGTCTGTTGAGACCTATGATGACCGCCGCTCCGTTGCCGCTTCCCCCGGCTAAGCCGGCCGCCACAGGAATCCTCTTGGTGATCCTGATTGAAAGGCTGCCGTATTTGGTGCACCCCATCTCCATGGCATGTTTTTCCATGAGGAGTACCGCCTTATACGCCAGGTTCCTCTCATCCGTGGGCAGATATGGTTTGTTCGTCTTCAAATCTATATTTAATTGTTTTGAAGAATTGTCTTCCTGCCAGTCGATGTCGATATCGTCTGAAAGAGATACCTGCTGCATCACAGTCCGGACTTCATGATATCCGTCCTCCCTCAGACCGAGCACGTCCATGGACAGGTTGATTTTGGCATATGATTTGATATTTATTTCTTCTTACCTTTGCCCTTTACCTTTTTCTTGGTATTATTTTTTGCGTATCTGGCCTCGCGCTCTTTTCTCGCTTCAGCCTCAGCTTTTCTGCCTGTGATATATGTGCTGCCTGCGCTTGCTACAGTTCTTGCGGCCTTGACTCTGTAGTGACCTTCCTTGAGTTCTTCCTCTTCTTCATAGTCATCATCATCGTCATCTTCTTCTGCCTTTGCTGCCAGTTTAGCCTGTCTCTTGTATTCCTTTTCCATGATTTCTTCGACAGACTTACCGGTTCTCTTGGCTTCCTTATATGGATTGAACTTCGTTTCTTTGTTCTGGTTTTCGCTGTTTTTCTTCTTGGCGTTTCTAATGGAGAAGCCGATGATTCCTGCGTAAAGTACAAACATAAGACCCATACTTACGAGGGAGTTTCTGCTCTGATTGATGGTTTTGAACTTGATGGTCTTATCAGCTCCAAGGGTATTGCCCTCATCATCAACGAGATCTCCCGATATTTTCAGGGTGTATTCCTTGTCGCCCTTGATGGTGATCTTATTGCCGTCTTTATCAAGATTCTCCTTATTTGAGTCGAAAAGCACCATGACTACTCCGGTCTCCTTGGGAGAATAGAGTACGAGGGTCGGAAGAACGTTTCCGTCTTCATCGGTTAAGGTAAAGCATCCGTCGTTCTTGGTTCCCAGCTTCTCTTTTGTCATTTCGTTGTTAAAGTACAGCTTAACGTCAAAGTTCTCAATAGCTGCACCGGTAGTTCCTTCCTTAGGGTAGGTGTCGTTTAAAACCAATCCTTCCTCTGCTCCATCCGCAAAGCAAAAGGTGGTAGCTATCATTATTACAACAGCAATTATTGCCAGGATTCGGCCTGTTCTCTTCATAAGTTCTTTTCCTCCAGTTTTTTCTGCTTTTGTTTGATTCTCAAATCCTTGAAAAACCCCTGTATTATCTCACGGCACTGGTCCTTTATGGGGCCGTCCTCAATCTCCGTGAGTTCTACCTGATGGTTTAATCTCTTCTCATTGATAATGTTAAGTACGGAACCGCAGCCCCCGGCCTTCGGATCCATAACGCCTACGTACACATGCTCGATTCTGGCCCACACCAGAGCCCCCGCGCACATGGAACACGGCTCCATGGTTACATACATGTCACAGCCCGTAAGTCTCCTCCAGTTTAGAGTATCCTTAAGATACTTACCCGCCTGGCGGAGGGCGTTGATCTCGGCGTGCGCGGTAGGATCGCCGTCCGTATCCGTCGTGTTATGACCGCGTCCGATGATCTCTCCGTCCTTGACGATGACGCATCCGACGGGGATCTCGCTCTTTTCCAACGCTTTTTTCGCCTCGCTTAAGGCCTCCAGCATATATCTTTCCATACTTGAGAATTTTACCATATTTTAAGGGTTTGTTCAATATGAATTTTGCATACAAAATGCTTTTTGGCTTAACGCCGCCTTTCTCGCCCTAATATTAGCGCAAAAAAAACCCTCCCTTTCATCAAAAGAAGTGCAAAAATGGATTTTTTGTTGTAGAATATATAGAAGATAATTGCAGTCGGAGGACAAGCCATGATAATGGATCTTATCATCATCGTAATATTCATGCTCACCATATTCCTCTCCATGAGAAAGGGATTTATGTTTACTGTGGCTTTATTCTCCAAGGGACTGCTTTCGCTGGTTCTTGCCTACTTCCTCTCGCCTATCCTGGGCGGTTTTATCGAGAGCTCCGAGGTGGGCGAAGCGACAAAGATGAGGATCTCGGAAACCCTCACCGCCAAGTGGCAGGAGTCCGAGATATATCAGGCAATCCCGGAGATATTCAGGGGATCGAGCGACAGCATGTCAAACGACATAATCGAATCAAGCGCATCGGGCATCAACCACGCCGCCTGGATAATCCTTTCCTTTATTATTATAGTGGTCGTGTTCAGGCTTGCCCTGGGCATCCTCGTCAAGATGGTAAAAGACTCCAGAGAAAAAGAAGGCTTCACAGGCACCCTGGACTGGCTCCTCGGGCTCATCCTCGGAGTGGTCATGGGTATCGTCATGGTCTTCCTCTTCCTCGCGCTGCTCTTCCCCGTGGCGAGTCTCGTAGCACCCGGGCACGCTCAGGATATAATGGCGTGGTTCAACGGATCCATCATCGCGCAGGACCTCTACGACAACAACCTGCTACTCCTCGTGATAGCCGGCATGTTCGCGTAAGAGGTTTGAGGCGGTGCTACGGCTGAACTTCGGCCGGCGCTTTCGACTTATTTCTGTGATTTATTGAAAACGAGCCGAAAACCGGCAGGCATATTGACATATCCCTCAAATGGGTTTAGAATATTCACATATTTTTGTTTTTATACGGAAAAGGCTAAAGTAGCTGACCCTTACGAAGGCGGTGAAAAGCGGATCCCGGATCCTCTTTTCAGTCGCCGTTTTTTTATTTATGCGGAGGTATGGCATGGCTAAATATATTTTTGTTACCGGAGGTGTTGTTTCCGGCCTCGGCAAAGGCATCACTGCGGCTTCTCTCGGAAGGCTTCTGAAAGCCAGAGGCCTCAAGGTGGCCGCCCAGAAGATGGACCCTTACATAAATGTCGACCCCGGGACCATGAGTCCCTTCCAGCACGGCGAGGTTTACGTCACCGAGGACGGGGCTGAAACCGATCTGGACCTGGGCCACTATGAGAGGTTCATCGACGAAGACCTCAATAAATATTCAAATCTCACCACGGGCAAGGTCTACTGGAATGTGCTCAATAAAGAGCGTCGCGGCGAGTACCTGGGCTCTACCGTTCAGGTGATCCCCCACATAACCAACGAGATAAAAGATTTCGTGTATAACGTCGCTTCCAAGACGGACGCCGACATCGTCATCACGGAGATTGGAGGCACCATAGGCGATATCGAGTCCCAGCCCTTCCTGGAAGCGGCCAGGCAAATCTCACTCGAGGTGGGGAGGGAGAACAGCCTCTTCATCCACGTGACTCTGGTGCCCTACTTGAGCGGCTCCGATGAGCACAAATCCAAGCCCACTCAGCATTCCGTAAAGGAACTGCAGGGCATGGGAATAAGCCCGGATATCATAGTGCTTAGGTGCGATGAGCCCCTCGAGGAATCCATCTTCGACAAAATCTCGCTTTTCTGCAACGTCAAGCGTGACTGCGTCATCGAAAACATCACCTTGCCGACTCTCTATGAGGCTCCTCTCATGCTGGAAAAGTCCGATCTTTCTTCGGTGGTCCTGAGGGAACTTGGCATCTACGCTCCTCACAGTCACATGGAAGAATGGGAGGAGATGGTCAAGAGAATCAAATCCAGGACCGGCCACGTGGACATCGGTCTCGTAGGTAAATACGTCGCCCTCCACGACGCCTATCTTTCGGTGGCTGAAGCACTTCGTCACGCGGGCTACTGCTATGACTCACACATAGACATCCACTGGATCGATTCCGAGGAGATCACAGAGGAAACGGCTGACCGTCTGCTCGGCAGCCTCGACGGCATCATCGTTCCGGGAGGCTTCGGTAACCGAGGGATCGACGGCATGATTTTAAGCGCAAAATATGCCCGCGAGCATTCTATCCCCTATTTCGGCATATGCCTCGGCATGCAGATTGCTGTCATCGAGTATGCAAGGAATGCAGCGGGGCTTGAGGATGCCAATTCCGGCGAATTCGACCCTGACTGCATTAACAAAGTTATAGACTTCATGCCCGGTCAAAGCGATGAGATCGACAAGGGCGGTACCTTAAGGCTTGGCGCCTATCCTTGTGTAATCACTCCGGGCACCACCATGGAACGCTGCTACGGCACTACTGAGATAAGCGAACGTCACAGACACCGCTACGAATTCAACAACAAATATCGGGAAACTCTTACTGATGCCGGCCTCGTGCTTTCCGGTCTCTCTCCCGACGGAAACCTGGTGGAAACCGTGGAACTCACGGACCGTCCGTTTTTTGTGGGAGTACAGTATCATCCGGAATTCAAGAGCAGGCCCAACAAAGCTCATCCGCTTTTCAAGGGCTTCATTGAAGCCTCTCTCGAAAACAGAAAACTGCGCCACAAAAACGACGCGGAAAGGAAATCATTATGTGCGGTATTGTAGGATATACAGGTAAGCTTCAGGCTGCCCCCATACTTCTGGAAGGGCTGTCAAAACTCGAATACAGAGGCTATGATTCAGCGGGTATAGCCGTCCGCGACGGAAGCGGAGCCTTTGAGTTGGTCAAAGCCAAGGGAAGACTCCAGAATCTCTATAACAAGACCGACGGCGGCATGGCTCTCTCCGGGACCTGCGGCATCGGCCACACCCGGTGGGCCACCCACGGCGAACCCAGTGAAATCAACGCTCATCCTCATATAAGCGACATGTTCGAGGGCTCCGGCACCAGCGAGTACGATTCCGACGTCATCGGCGTTCACAACGGCATCATTGAGAATTATCAGGAACTGGCTGACAAGATGGTGAGGAACGGCTATACCTTTTACAGCCAGACCGATACCGAGGTGTTGATCAAACTGGTGGACTATTATTACAAAAAATACACCCACGACCCTATTGACGCCATGGCGAAGACCATGGTAAGGGTCAGGGGTTCTTTTGCGCTGGCTCTAATGTTCAGAGATCGTCCGGGTGAGATCTATACCGCCAGAAAGGACAGTCCTCTCGTCATCGGTGTGACGGATGACGCTGCTTATCTGGCGTCCGACGTGCCAGCTCTTTTGAGGCACACGAGAGACGTCTGCTACATCGGCAACCTGGAGATGGCGCGCCTCATTCCCGGAAAGGCAGAGTTCTACAATCTCGATGGGGACATGATAGAAAAACCTGTCACCAGGATCGAGTGGGATGCCGAAGCTGCTGAAAAAGGCGGCTACGAGCACTTCATGATCAAAGAGATCCACGAGCAGCCAAGAGCGGTAAGGGACACCATCAATTCGGCCCTCACACCGGAAAACTCGATAGAATTTAAGGATGCTGCTCTCACTGATGAAGAACTCTGCGGCATCTCTCAGATATACATCGCTGCCTGCGGTTCTGCCTATCATGTGGGTGTGACCGCTCAATACGTTATCGAAGATCTCACAGGCATACCCGTGAGGGTTGATCTTGCATCGGAATTCAGATACCGCAATCTGCCTCTTGGTGGGAATGCGCTGGCTGTATTTATCAGCCAGTCCGGTGAGACGGCGGACACCTTAGCCGCCCTAAGAAAAGCCAAGGAAAAGGGTCTTCGCACCCTTGCCATCGTAAACGTTCTGGGAAGCAGTATCGCAAGAGAGGCCGACGGTGTGATCTACACGCTGGCGGGACCTGAAATATCGGTGGCTACCACTAAAGCCTACTCCGCCCAGCTTATCGTCTGCTACCTTCTGGCGCTTAAGTTAGCGCGCGTCAGGGGTACTGTCGGGGATAGGGAGTATAGCGAAATGGTCGCGGAACTCACAGCGCTCCCCGACAAGATTGAAAGCATTTTAGGCGACAAGGAGCGCATCCAGTGGTTTGCTTCCAAACACGCCCATGACAGCGATATGTTTTTCATCGGGCGCGGCGTAGATTATTCTGTTAGCATGGAAGGCAGCCTCAAGATGAAGGAAATCTCCTACATACACAGCGAAGCCTACCCGGCAGGCGAACTCAAGCATGGCACCATAAGCCTCATCGAAGACGGCACTCTGGTAGTGGGCGTGCTGACCCAGTCGCTTCTCATGGAAAAGACCCTGAGCAACCTGGTGGAGTGCAGGAGCCGCGGAGCCTACATTATGGGGCTCACCTCCAACGGTAATTATTCTGTGGAGGACACCGCAGGCTTTACGGTGTACGTCCCGAAAACGGATGAGCACTTCGCAGCAAGCCTGGCGGTGGTGCCTTTGCAACTTCTGGGATATTACCTGAGCGTCTCCAAAGGTCTGGACGTGGACAAGCCAAGAAACCTGGCGAAGAGCGTGACAGTAGAATAAAAAATACCCCTGCGGTACGATCGCAAGTCCTGCAGGGGAAATTTTTTGCTTATTCTGTAAAGAGCGGGGTCGAGTAGTATCTGTCTCCGCTGTCGGGGAGAAGGGCTACGATAATTTTGCCCTTGTTTTCTGGGCGCTTCGCGAGGGCGATGGCTCCCGAGAGGGCTGCGCCGGAGGAAATTCCAACTGAAATGCCCTCTTTTTTAGCCAGTAGCTTGGCGGCTTCGAAAGCCTCTTCAGCCGTTGCTTTGTAGACCTCGTCATATACGCCTGTGTTCAGTACGTCGGGCACGAAGCCTGCGCCGATTCCCTGGATCTTATGGGGACCTGCCTTTCCTTCAGAAAGAACCGGTGAGTCCGCGGGCTCCAGGGCGACGATTCTGATGTTGGGGTTTTGTGAGAGAAGATACTCGCCGACTCCCGTAAGGGTGCCGCCGGTACCTACGCCCGCGATGAAGATGTCTACCAGTCCGTCGGTGTCCTCCCAGATTTCAGGGCCGGTGGTGGCTCTATGCATGGCCGGGTTTGCTGGGTTCGTAAACTGTCCGGGGATGAAGCTTCCTTCGATTTCAGCGGCCAGTTCCTCAGCCTTAGCGATGGCGCCTTTCATGCCTTTGGCTCCTTCGGTCAGAACGATTTCTGCACCGTAGGCTTTAAGGATGTTACGGCGTTCCACGCTCATGGTTTCAGGCATGGTGAGTATCATGCGGTATCCCTTGGCTGCTGCGATGGATGCGAGGCCGATTCCGGTATTTCCCGAAGTGGGCTCGATGATGACAGAACCTTCCTTAAGCAAACCGCGCGCTTCAGCGTCCTCAATCATAGCTTTACCGATACGGTCCTTGACGGATCCTGCCGGATTGAAATACTCGAGTTTTACGAGAACGCGCGCCTCAAGGCCCAGTTCCTTTTCTATATTTACTACCTCCACGAGAGGTGTGTTTCCTATGAGTTCTATTGCTCCTTTGTATATTCTGGACATTTTTTGTTACCTTCCTTCATCTGTCATAGTAAAACGCGCTAAGGCTATTGTCAAGGTTTGCGATGCATCGTTTCTCTAAAGGTCACTCCGTGGGATTATTCTTATGATAGTCTTCAAGCGCTGCCTGAATAGCCTCTTCAGCCAGCACCGAACAGTGCATCTTGTAATCGGGAAGGCCGTCCAAAGCTTCCGCCACCGCCTTATTGGTAAGCTGCATGGCTTCTTCCACGGGCTTGCCCTTTATGAGTTCAGTAGCCATGGAGCTGGATGCTATGGCAGAGCCACAGCCGAAGGTCTCAAACTTCACGTCTTCGATGATTCCGTCCTCGATCTTAAGATACATCTTCATTATGTCGCCGCACTTGGCGTTTCCGACTTCTCCCACCGCGTTAGCGTCTTCAATCACGCCAACGTTTCTCGGATGAAGGAAATGATCCATTACTTTATCACTGTATAAAGCCATTTTTGCCCTCCTATAATATATGCTGTGTTTTGCCGGACTGGAGGTCTCTCCATACCGGTGAGAAACTTCTGAGATATTCAACCACTTCTTTTACGGACTGGACTATGTAGTCCACCTCTTCTTTGGTGGTCTCCTCACTGATGCTCAGTCTGAGCGACCCGTGCGCTACGTCGTGAACGCGGCCGATGGCCAGAAGCACGTGGCTTGGATCCAGCGACCCGGACGTACATGCTGAGCCCGAAGATGCGCTTATGCCCTTCTGATCCAGGAGGAGCAAAAGACTTTCGCCCTCGATCCCCTCGAAGCAGAAGTTTACGTTCGAGGGAAGTCTCTTCTCTTCGTCGCCGTTGATGGCTGAGTGCGGTATCTCCTTAAGGCCTGCGATCAGCCTGTCCCTCAGTTCCTTTATATATGGAGAAGTCTGTTCCATCTTTTCCGCCGCTTCCTTTAAAGCGGCAGCCATGGCCATGATGCCGGGAACATTCTCAGTTCCCGCGCGCTTCCCCCTTTCCTGCGCTCCGCCCTCTATCACGTTGGTGAGCACGATGCTCTTTCTCGTATAGAGGAAACCCGTACCTTTAGGTCCATGGAATTTATGGGCGGATGCCGACAGCATGTCTATATTGTCAGCCTTAACGTCGATGGGGATATGACCTACAGCCTGCACGGCATCCGTGTGAAAAATCACTCCGTGCTTCCTGCAGATTTCTCCTATCTCCCTTATGGGCTGAATCGTTCCGATTTCGTTATTTGCCATCATGATGGTCACAAGGCAGGTGTCATCTTTGATGGCCTTTTCCACCTCTTCAGGTCTCACAAGTCCGTCTTCGTGAACGTCTAGAAGTGTGATCTCGAAGCCTTCCTTCTCCAGTTTTGCCAGAGTATGCAACACCGCGTGGTGCTCAAAAGCCGAAGAGATGATATGCCTCTTGTTATTTTTTGCGCCAATGGCGGCGGCTGAGATTATGGCCTGGTTGTCCGCTTCAGAACCGCCGGATGTGAAAAGAATCTCCCTTGGTTCCGCGTTAATTACTTTCGCTACTGTCTCTCTGGCTTCCTCCAGAGCCTCCTTGGCCTCCTGACCTAACGTATAAAGGCTGGAAGGGTTGCCATAGGTATCTTCCATGTATTTCACCATGGTATCTATAGCTGTGCTGCTCATCTTTGTCGTAGCAGCATTGTCTGCGTATATTCTCATATTTTTTCCTCCCTGGAAATTATTCAAGATGATTTTATACCTATTTGCCTACCATGTCAATAGGTAATTAACAAATATTGTGCTTGATTTGCCCTATTACCCTGCGGTATAATAGGTAAAAGACTTGTAAGGAGGTAATTTGTATGATCTCTACAAAAGGAAGATACGCACTTCGCGTCATGATAGATCTGGCGGAACACGCCGGCCTTGGCTATGTGCCTTTAAAAGATATCGCCGAAAGGCAGCAGATTTCCAAGAAATATCTGGAGATCATCGTCCGCGACCTGGTTTCAGCTAAAATGATTTCCGGAGTAAGCGGCAAGCGCGGCGGTTACAAACTGGAACGAGACCCCGACGATTACACAATCGGTGAGATAATAGAAGTTATGGAGGGAACCCTGTCCCCTGTAGCCTGCCTTGCCTGCGAGGTAAACGAATGCCCCAGGCAGGAAGATTGTCAGACTCTGCCGCTTTGGTCTGAATATGACACCATGGTGCACGACTTTTTCTATGGGAAAAAGCTCAGCTCCCTGTTGAACGCTCCCACCACTTAATTCACTTCCGCGAATTTTGAAGCGGGGGTATTCTCGTTGAGCTTTCCGATAAACTTTAAAGGGAGTCGCACCTCCAACCGGTGCGGCTCCCTTTACATTTGATGTGTTATTGTATTTTATCGCTGGTCTTTATTTTGCTGAAAGCGCCGGCATCTTTCTTGATTTCTGCCACGTAAGCTCTGACCTTTACCTGATATCTCTTACCCTTCTTTAGGTTCTTGATTACCAGGGTGCTTCCCTTTGAAACCATGAATGTCTTTTTGAGCCACTTCGAGGTTCCCTTTATGCGGTAATATGCCTGATAATACTTGGCTCCGGAAGATTTCTGGCTCTTTACCTTTATGGTTAGTTTGCCCTTTCCTTCCGTCACCTCTTTGATCACGGATTTTTTGGGCTTGATGGTGAAGTAGCCGGTTATCTTGCCTTTATAGAGTTTGGAGCCCGACTTCATGGTGACGATCGCACGGGCCGTACCGCACTTCTTGTTGTACTTGTATTTTACAGTATATGCAGTGCTCGGTATGAGGCGGGCCTTCTTTTGGGCGGATGTCATGCTCTTCTTGTACATCTCGTCGTATACGGTCACCTTCGGCTTCCTGTATTCTCCGTTATATACCATAGAAGATTTCACGACTATGCGTCCCGGATTTCTCTTATCTGCCGTAAGGCGAAGCACCGTAGTTCCCACGCCCTTGGTTGTCACGTAGAGCAATGCTGAACCCGCAGATTTTCTCTTATTTGTAACGGTGGCCGTGGTCGGGTTGGTCGAACTGGTCTTTAAGGTGAAAAGATCGCTTCCACCCTTTCCAAGGGTCCAGGTAACCTGAGGTGAAGTTACGCTTGATGCATCATTTCCCACATAGGATACTTTGAGTTTTGTGCTCATATTGGTGTTGCTGTTTCCCAGAGTGGTCTTACCGCTGATGCTCATTTTGACATCCTTCGCAGGGGTGCTGTAACCCTTGATCGGGAAATTGTCGAAAGACAGATAAGCATACCTCAAGCCAAACAGCTCTTTCTTCACGTCAGTTCTGACATAGTCATACCAGGTGCCATCTACATAGAAGTAGCTTTCCCCGCTGTTTATTACGCCCTGCTGCCAGATTTCAGGGCTTGCATTTTTGTTAGGCGCAACAGGCATGTTTAAGGCGTAGCTCCCATCAACGTTATATTGTGTCTGCACTATGGAGTAACGCTGACCTTTCTGAATGGGAACCGCCGAACTTAGTTTCATTTTATGGAAGCCGCCGTATCCATAGGTAGCCTCTACCGTTGCCACCAGCTTGCCGTCTATGGGCGTTTTGGAAGTTTTGGGCAGAAGGTAAATCTGACTTTTTACCCTTGTTCCGGGATAGGTGGTTTCGCAGGATACTTCCTCCAGTTTCTGACTTGCCTTAGCTGTGAAAACATTAGCCATCTTCACCAAGCCTGTCGCAGTCGCGCCGGAAACCCCGGTGACCGGCATGAAGTCGTGCTGATCTACGTTATATGTATCGCCTGCTTTGTTTTCTTCAAACTTAAGCGCCTCCGGCATGGTAATGGATTTATCATAATATGATATCCAGAAATATCCGGTGTGCTGACCCTTGCTGTTTGTAATTCCCCAGCCAGGCCCCTTGTTGGGAAATGCTTCCTCTTCAGATCCCCAGCTGTTCTTCACAAGCCATGCGCCGTTTCCTGGTGGCGTCGCTAAAAATTTGCTCCTCGAAAAGGTATCGTCCCATCCCACGATGGTAACGGCATGGTTGGCCTGCTCTCCTGCATTATGTACGTAGTGGGCCCAGTTAGTACTCATATAATTGACGTTATTGGAACTGTCGCTCAACATAGGTGAATTCGCATGGAATCCGATCTGCACCGCATATTTTCTCATCAACATATCCTTGATTGCCTTGGTGCCCGCAGCGTTATACGAATAAATATAATTATCCTGGAGCTTGCTTACCTGCGCCGGACATGGAAGCATATACGATTCTTCCAGTACATAGGAGCTCTTGAATCTCCACTTCTCAGGTATGGACCAGTCATCGTCAGCGCTGTAGCAGTAGCCGTCCCTTGTGCCGTTTTTGCCCCTGTATTCCAAAATCGGATTTCTGCTTTCGAGAATCGGTCCTATGCCAGACGCAAAAGATGCCGTCGCCATAAAGGGCACTCCGCCGCCATCGAATCTTTCCTGAAGGGTCATTCCGCTTGCAGCATGGGTTCCTTCACCGTACTGAGGGCTGTTCTTGTCCTTTACAGGCTGGCTTACGAAATACACCAGGTGCTTTTCAGACAGATTTAGGGTGGATGCCGTCAGCCCATCCTGAGCCGCGATTCCCGAACCTAGAAGGCTGCTTTCTGCCGCAGCCACCGCCGAAAATCCCCAGCAGGTCCCGAAGGGATTCTGAAGCTTGACCGGTGTGACGAGTCCCTCAGTTCTGAGGTCATACTTATCAGGGTATGTCGCCCTGGTCGCTTCCTTCGGCACGAGATAGTTAAAGGGATCTAGCGTTTCATCCTGCAGCTGCTCAGCGATTTCTTTGATCGCGCTTCCGTCTAAAGGATCATCCGTCCCCTCATCGGCAAAAGCCATGGATGGGAGAAGCGTGATTCCCATCGTAAAGGATAATATTATAGCAAAGAATTTCTTTTTCATAATTTAATTCTCCAGTCTGCCGAAATAAGTAGTCGAAATAATTATAGCAGACGAGCGAGAACTTGTATACCGCCAAAGCTCAATTTTCAGAAAACTGCACCCCGTCCGGGCCACCGCAAAAAACAAAAAAACCATCCCCGCGTCAAACGCGGGGTTTTCTTATACCAATTACGAGAAAGCCCGGCTGCCACCGGGCTTTCTCGCTTTCAAATGCATGATTCGTTATTACCAAAAGAGAAGCCCATTATGATTCTCTCAACCGGAAACCTCTTTGAACGGTTGGCGCAGCGCTTCACTTGTCAGAAAAGGGTGACTTTGGAAAACTGTCAGGAAGTAGTTTTAACATTCCGCAAAGTGTATCGCCTTAATCCGCCTTACGGATTTACATTATATGAGTCTTCCGCCACTCTTCACAATTACCCGGGCAGGTATTTCATAATAAACTTTCGGGTATTGGTCGCACGGCTGAGGTTCTATAAAAATCGGCAATCTTTTCGCCTTTAGGTTAAATTTCAAAAAAATGGAATTTTAACCTAAATTTTCCTTCGTGAAATGACCTGCCCGCTCTCGCTTTTTGGTTAAAAATGCAAAAAACGTAATTTTAACCTAAATTTTAAAGCCTTATCTGCTCCTCGCTTGCTCAGACGCGCTGAATTTTTAGTTTAAAATCTTCAAAAGTCAAAATTTAACCTAAATGCCTCTTCTTCGCATGCTTCCCGGCTAAGGATTTTTAGGTTAAATTTCATAAAAATGGAATTTTAACCTAAATCCCCCTTTTGCAAGAGTTGTCACACTCTGTCATGATCCAAATCCTGCTATGAGTCGCACGACAATTAAAAATTCCCATTTAAAAACCCCTTGAGGAGATGCCTTTTCTCAAGGGGTAGTTCTGTTTGCTATGCAGATTTTTTGCGCTGTTCTATTTCTCCATTTTATCGAACATGGCTGCTACCGTAGGTGCGCCCTTTGTGAGTTTTTTGATGGACAGATCCTCCGCCTTGTTGTTGGCAAGCCTCAGGTTGTTCTCTGACGAGAGGAGTGCCTCCTTGGTTTTTTGCAGGTGGGATATGGTCTTGTCGATCTCCTCGATGGCCTTGGTGAACTTCTCCGATGCCAGGCGGTAGTTTCTGCCAAAGGCATCCTTGAAGGCATTCATGTTTTCCTCGAAGTGGGAGATGTCCAGCTGCTGGTTTTTCACCTCCATAAGCTCTCTCTGGTACTTAAGGGAGTTAAGCGCCGCGTTCCTTAAAAGGGTGATCATGGGCACGAAGAACTGCGGCCTTATGACGTACATCTTATCATAGCGGTATGATACGTCCACGATGCCGTTATTGTAGTACTCGTTGTCCGCTTCAAGCATGGAGACCAGAACTGCGTACTCGCAGCCCTTCTCGCGGCGGTCCTTGTCCAGTTCCTTAAAGAAGTCTTCGTTCTTGTGCTTGGTAGCGGTCTCGTCCATTTCGTTTTTCATCTCGAACATGATGGAGATGAACTCGGTTCCGTCCTCCGAAGACTCTCTGAAGATGAAGTCTCCCTTGGAACCGGTTCTGGCGTCATTATCCTTTTCAAAGTATGCCCTCGGGAAGGCCGTCATCCTGATCTGATTGAACTGATTCTGACAGTGCTGCTCCAGGCTTTCTCCGACCATCTTCGTGGACTGACGGGCTTTGAAATCCTTGTAGTACTCGATCTGCTCGTCTTTCATCTTGAGGGCGGTCTCGTACTGTTCCTTAAGAGATTTCTCCCTGAGTTCACCTTCGGTATCCTTGCTTTCAAGGCGGCCCTCCAGTTCAGTGATGGTCATGGTTTTCTCGGCGAGTTCCCTGTCCTTCTTATTGAGGGCTTCCGTCACCGCCAGTTTCTTTTCGGTCTCAGCACCCTCGATCTTTGCCTTAAGGGTCTCGATTTCCTTATCCAGCGCGGCAATTTTAGCTTCTTTCTTCTGAAGCTCTTCAGCGCTCTTTTTTTCCTGCTCCATGCGGGCTATCTGGATGCGGCTTTTGGTGTTTTCCTGAAGTTCTTCTTCTCTTCTTCTCAATTCCTTGTTGAACTCGCTGTCTCTCACCTGCTGGACGATGCTGGCATAGCCCGATTCATCGACCTGAAAAACCTGCCCGCAGTTCGGACATTTGATTTCCTTCATTTTCTCTCCTCCTTTGATTTATACCCCTGTATTTACAAAGTTCGCGTCGTCTGCAACGTGCTCAATGTCATCCTCCCAGATCAGGCCATCGTCTGTAAGTCTGAGTCTTCCGGTACCGTTTTCATATACTTTACTTACGGTCGCCTCTTCCTCATTCTCATAGGTGATGTCTTTCTTGAGGCAGTCCTTGTACTCGAGCACTCCGTCCGGATTAAAGGTTCCGGTGAAGGACCACTCGTAGGTCTCAAAGGCACTGTCGCTCCAGCTTATGACCACGCTGTAAACATCGCTGAACTTGTTAACTATTATGATGCCCTTTCCGGCCACTATCTCAACGTAGGTTCCGGTATGCGGTTCTTTGGATTTCTCTGCTGCCTCCTGAAGGGCCATCAGGTCAGCCTCTTTATCTTCAAGAGTCTCGATGGTGACATCTTCAGTTTCGTCATCCTCTCCCTGCTCTTCTTCAGTTTCTGCGGGATCATTGGTGGGGTCCTCAGGATCCACTCCCTCTTCATCCGTAATTACCTCTTCCGGGTCCCCGTTACCCGGATCATCTTTACAGGCTGCGAAGCAAAAAACCATCGCCAGGCAAAGAATTACAGCAAGCAATTTTTTCATCTCATCTCTCATAATCTTTCTCCTTTTATTTGAAACTTTCATCTGATAAAACGATCCTCATAATGGCCTCCGCAAAGATCTTCGTGGACATCATCATGCTTTCAAGATCGATATATTCGTCGGTTATGTGGCAGGTGTCTTCCTCTCCCGGGAAAAGCGGTCCCCAGGAAACGATATTCGGCATGGCCTTGGCATAGGAGCCGCCGTAGGCCAGAACGAATTCGTTGGTGAAGTCCGTTACATCCTCGTAGGAATCTGCCAGAACCTTCAGGAAGGGGCTCTCCTTTGATACGAAGACTCCGGGCTGAGCGTCCATGGATACGGTCTTGCCTCCGCGCTCCCTTGCCCAGTCATCCAGGGTTTTTACGACCTTATCCATATCCTCTCCGTAGGGCGGACGGGCGTTTACCCATAAGGTGGCCTTGCCCTTGTCTGCCTTTAATATGGTCGGCGCAAAAGTATTCCTGTGCACGAATTCTCCCTGATAGTACTCGCTCTTTGAGTATAGCCCCAGTTTGCTTCCATAGCAATCCTCAAAATATTCTTCAATGTCGAAGAGCAGTCTGAGAAGCTTGTTTTCTTTAAGACCCAGCCCCTTAAGTTTCTTCGACAGACCGATGAGCGCGTTATCGCCGTCCCAGGGATTGCTCGAGTGGCAGGCCTTTCCGTAAACCGTGATTTCTTCACCGTCAGAAAGGATGGCCACAGCCTTGCCCGGTACCACGTTATTCGCCGTCCCTATGTCGAGAGCTTTGAGGTGCCGGCCTCCCTCATCTTCGGCCTCATCGCTGAAATCGAACTCCATCTCCTGTGACAGGTCGCCCTTCTCGATATTGCTGATGGGATATTCCCCATCCGGGGTGAAACCGTAGTCAGGAAGGGGGAAGTTCTTCACGTAGGCATCCATATCCACCCACTCTACTTCTTCCTGTGTCCCCAGAATGAGCTGCACCTTCTTCTTTAAAGGGAGCCCGAGGGATTTGACGGCTCTCATGGCGTAGAGGCTTGAGATGACCATGCCCTTGTCGTCTATGGTCCCTCTTCCGTACATCCTGCCTTCCACGTCTATGGCGCTATATGGGTCGAAGGTCCATTCCCTGGGGTCTCCAGGAGGCACCACGTCTACGTGAGCGAGGATTCCCATGGTCTCAGGGCCCTCACCCATTTCGATGACGCCCACCTGATCGTCAAGGACTGTCCTCGCTGCGAAGCCGTAGCTCTTCGCCAGATTGATAATGAAACCAAGAGCTTTCTTCACATTCACAGGATCGTCGGAAACGCTTGGGATAGCCACAAAGTCCTGCAGGTCTTCGTGCATCTTCTGTTCATATTTTAAAAGATATTTCTCTAATTCTTTGTTCATTTTATCTCCGTTATTGTCCCAAAAAAGTCCCACTCACTCATTAAAAGCATCGCAAAAGGCCTTGATTGCAAGATCCTTCTCGTGTTCAGGTCTCGTCTTAGGTTCGATCAGAATGATCTCCTTCTCGAGGGAATCGACGCCTAACATCTTCACTAATTTCGCAAGGGCTTTCTCGCCGCCGGAGCCTCCCTGAGTGATGGCTGCAGAGAATTTTTTGCCCTCCAGTTTGTCCCTGTTCTGGACGATGAATGATTTGATGGGCGGTGCGACCCTTGATGCCCATACGGGGAAGCTGAAAATCACGCGGTCATATTTCGAGGCGTCAAAAGAATAGGGTTTGAGCGGCGGTATCTCCCCAAAGACGGCTGCTCTTCCTCCCACGAGAAACTTCTTGAACCCTTCCTCGGGATATGCCTTCACGGGCTCGAGTTCAAGCACGTCGCAGCCCGTATATGAAGCAATGGTTCTGGCAACATATTCGCAGTTGCCGGACATTGAATAATATACTATTAAGCTTTTCATGTCAGCCTCCGATCTTTTACATATATAATATATGTACATTTTACTTTGTTTTTGGGCCGATGTCCATTTTATTACTGAATATATTTCAAAAAATATCAGAGCCCCGGTTCATCACGCCGAGGCTCAATAGTCATGGAGGTTATCTATCTATTCATTATGAAAAAGATTGGAAAGGAGTATTACTTTATTCTTATTCTATTTAGAAGTTTGTCCGGGTATTTCTCCCTTTGACACTTTTATTAAACTATATTTATTTGAAGATTTAATGAAGCAATCATGGCGTTTTAAGAAAAAAACTGCCTTCAGAAGTTTTTCTCTACTCCCTTTCATTCTTCACAATATATACATAATGATTTAGTTGTTTTTTGTACTTTAGTGTGATAAAATTAGATGTAATTGAAAATATGCTGTATGAAGAAATTAGGAGAGATCGCTAAAACACTTGCGGCGCCGAAGGGGCAAAACTCTCAGGCAAAAGGACTGGTTTCAGACAGAACCCTGGAGAGGCGGCAACGCACCGACGAAGTAAATCTTTCAGGTAAAAGGACAGGGGCGCGCAAACCGGTTTTGTGTGCCCTTTTGATTTTTTGCATACAAGACTAGACAAACTCATTAAAACGGAGGTGACAGTTAATGGCAGATGAAAACTTAAAAAGGACTTCACTCTATGCCACTCATATCAAATATGGCGGCAAAATGGTACCCTTTGCAGGCTGGGAAATGCCCGTACAGTATCCCGCAGGGGTCATCAATGAACACATCGCGGTAAGAACTGCCTGCGGTATGTTCGACGTTTCTCACATGGGTGAGATCACTGTTGAAGGTCCGGACGCAGAGAAGAACCTCAACTACCTTCTCACCAATGACTTCTCAGGCATGGCCGACGGTCAGGCCCGCTATTCCCCCATGTGTAATGACGAGGGTGGATTCGTAGACGACCTCATTTGCTACAGAAAGGACGAGGACGAATTCCTCCTTGTAGTAAATGCTTCCAACAAGGATAAGGACTTCGCATGGATCAAGGATCACATCTTCGGTGATGTAAAAGTCGAAGATATATCACCTTTGGTAGGCCAGATAGCCCTTCAGGGACCCAAGGCCTTCGAGATCCTCAAAAAACTCGTAGACCCTTCCGGAATTCCTGAAGAATACTATGCAGCAAAATATGACGTGCCCATGTGCGGCACTAACGTCATGATCTCAACGACCGGCTATACCGGTGAGGAAGGCGTGGAAATCTACATGCCATGGGATCAGGCTCCCGTTATCTGGGAAGCTCTCATGGAAGCAGGCAAGGACTACGGTCTCATCCCTTGCGGACTTGGCGCAAGAGATACCTTAAGACTTGAAGCAGGAATGCCGCTCTACGGCCACGAGATGGACGACACCGTCACCCCGAAGGAAGCCCTGCTTTCCATGTTCGTCAAGATGGATAAGCCCGACTTCATCGGTAAGGCTGCCATTGAGGCCAAGACCCCTCCTACAAGAAAGAAGGTAGGTCTCGAAGTAGTCGGAAGAGGCATCATCCGTGAACACATGGACGTTTACAAAGGCGACAAGAAGATCGGCGTAACCTGCTCAGGAACCATGTGCCCGTATATCAAGAAGGCTGTGGCTACCGCACTCGTAGACGCTGATGAAAGAGTTTTAGGCGAACAGGTAGATGTCGACGTAAGAGGACGCCGCGTACCTGCTGTAATGGTAACATCCG
>JAEEGL015109356.1_pt1 | contig 20278 bp, 20 predicted proteins | sample 9134231 | NCBI WGS metagenome assembly JAEEGL01 (sample SAMN16246548, study PRJNA631951) | gut metagenome | biome: gut microbiome; feature: rumen; material: fiber-attached | host: Bos | place: Iran: Karaj | collected 2018-10 | reverse complement strand
TCGCCGCTGTCGCTGGCGGAGCCGCCGTCCAGATTTATCGCGGCATAGAACGAGTTGAACGGCCCCATGCCTGTCGTCTTATCGAACGCCCAGAAATCGGAGATGCTGGAGGCGCCCCCGCTCGTCACCGAGCCGGATATCTGGCTCTGGGCCGAGCCGTTCTCGGACGCCCTCACGCTCTTTATCTCGGCATTGCTGGAATCCGTGCTCATGGCGTACAGATACTCTTTTGGAGCCGGCACCGGCGCCGGATCCTTCGCCGCGGCGGCGTCGGCCCCGTCGCCTGCGATCGCCAAAGGCGACATGAGCATGAGGGCCACCGCGGCGACGGCAGCGATGATGCGCCAGATTTCGCTTGATTTAATATTGCAGAAATACCCCATGGAATTCGTATCGCCCCATGCGTTTATTACCGTTCCACCGAAGGGTTGCTGCCGATCGCGGACTGAGCGCGCCCTCCCTTGCGCGGAAAGGCGTGAGCCCGGGCGTGCGGATCGGAACAAAGAGGGAATGCCCGAATCTGCCGCATGGCCCTCGGCTGAAAACAGGGGCGGCGGGCCAAGGCTGAGAAAGAAAGGGACTGGGGGACCCTTTTGCGGGGCCCGTCCCAGCGTTTTAATAAGTATCGGATTGCTGCAGTCAGGCCATGGCGCGGTACAGCCTTCCGTCGCCGTCTCCCACGTACAGGTAGCCGGCGAGAGTCTTGGCTGTCCTCGGAAGCTCGTTCCCGTCCTCGTCGAAGAAGGCAAGCCCGTGGAACGCGCCGGGGCCGATCGATGCGACCGAGCTTCCGACGGCCACCGAGGCCAGCGACGTGCATCCGCAGAACGCACGGTAGCCGATAGTTTCCGCGGAGTCCGGGATGACGACTTCCGAGAGGGCAGGGCACAGCGAGAACGCGCACTTGCCTATGGACACCGCGGAGTCCGGGATTATCGCGGAAGCCATGGAATCGCATGCGTAGAACGCATACCCTCCCACAGACCTCAGGGAATCCCCGAAGTCGACGGTTTCCAGCGAAGAACAGCGGGCGAACGCCTTCATTCCTATCTCCGCTATACTTCCCAGATCGGCGGATACCAGCTCTGCGAGGCCGTAGAAGGCCTTGGGGCCTATCTCAGTGACAGGATAATCCTTTCCGCCGTAGGACACCGAGGCCGGGACCGCCAGATGCGCAGCCGGCTCTGAGAAGCCGACCAGAGTCGCGTCCGCATCGCCGGACCAGTCCAGCCTGAACACCAGCCCGCCGGAAACGAACGTGACGCCGTCCGCCACGCGCTGGAGCACGCAGCAGCGCCCCTCGTACGCGTATCCGCTCAGGCTGTCCGCCGAAACTTCAAGGACGTTTCCTCTCTCGTCCAGGAACCTGATTCCGTAGAACGCGTTCTCCCCTATGTATTTCACTGAAACCGGGATAACCACGTTGGTCAGCGAAATACAGCCGCTGAACGCGCTCTTCCCTATGGACGTTACCGAGTCCGGGATGGATACGGAGGCAAGAGAACCGCACCCGAAGAAAGCGTACGCCTCGATCTCTCCGAGGGGACTGCCGAAGCTGACGCTTTCCAGCGATCCGCAGCGGGCGAACGCCTTGGTGCCTATCTCGGATACGCCGCCCATATCCACAGATTCAAGACTCTCGCAGCCATAAAACGCACAGTAGCCGATGGCCTCCACGGAATCTGGAAATTCTATGGATGTTAAGGAGACACAGCCCCGGAACGCTCTCTCCCCTATGAATTTCAATGAGTCACCGAAATCCACGGAGACCAGGGAGGTGCATCCAGAGAACGCGTAGTCCCCGATGGTTTCCACCGAACTTCCGATGGTCAGCAAATCCAGGGAGGTGCAGCCGGAGAACGCATCGGTACCGATGGAGGTGACCGAGTCGGGGATGGATAAGGAGGCCAGGGAAGTACAACCTTCGAACGCTTCAATACCGATGGAGGTGACCGAGTCGGGGATGGATAAGGAGGCCAGGGATGTGCAGTACATAAACGCAGTTTTGCTTATGCATGTCACTGAACCAGGTATGGAAACGGAGGCCAGGGAGGAGCAGAAGCGGAACGCACCTGCTTCGATGGAGATTACCGAACCCGGGATGGATAAGGAGGCCAGGGATGTGCAACGGGTGAACGCATCTTCCCCGATGGAGGTGACCGAATCCGGGATGGATAAGGAGGCCAGGGATGTGCAGCCGTAGAACGCATAGTCCCCGATGGTTTCCACCGAGCTTCCGATGGTCAGCGAAGCCAGGGAGGTGCAGCCGGAGAACGCGCGGCTCCCGATGGATGTTACCGAATCAGATATGGATACGGAAACCAGTTCCCCGAGACCGTAGAAAGCCTCGGGACCTATGCCGGATACCGTATAATTCTTCCCTCCATACGATGCCTCCGCCGGGACCGACAGATGCGCAATGAGTTCGGAATAGCCGATCAGGGTCGCATCCCCGACGCCGGGCTGATTCATCTTGAACCTAAGCCCGTCCGAAACGAACGTGGAATCATCAGCCACGCGTTTCAGTACGCCGTTCCCCCCTACATAGACGGATCCACCGAGATTCCCGGGGGAGAGTTTTTTCCCGTTTTCGTCCAGAAAAATGATTCCGTCGAACGCTTTGGTATAGAATGCTGTGACCGAATCGGGGATGGCTAGATAGGCGAGAGAGATGCATCCAGAGAACGCTTCATACGCAATGGTTGTGACCGAATCTGGTATGGTGACAGAAATAAGGGAAGAACAGTTTTTGAAACCGTCAATTACCTTAATCGATTTAGAAATGGATACGGAGACCAGGGATCTGCAGCCTAAGAACGCATAAGATCCGATGGACGTGACCGAATCCGGCATAGATACATTGGCCAGGGAGGCGCAGTCCCTGAATGCTTGGTAGCCGATGGACGTGACCGAATCTGGTATGGACACGGAGGACAGGGAGGTGCAGCCGGAGAACGCGCTGTCTTCAATGGTCGTGACCGAATTCGGGATTGTGACGGAGGCAAGGGAAGTGCAGCCTTGGAACGCATGATTTCCGATGGACGTGACTGGGCCTTCGAAGCAGACGGACTTTATCCCTTGGCCCCAAGGCACGTAATTAGGACTTTTAAAGTCATACATATCGCCGCTGCCGGAGATGGTCAGATTGCCATCGTCGTCTAGCACCCATACGAGATCGTCCCCGCAGGTACCGGATTGGGCTCCGTCCGAGCCGTCCGACTGCAAGGCCATAACGAATGCCGCCGCTGCCATGATTGCCGCAGCGACAGCGATCATACGCCAGATTTCTCTTGATTTGATATTGCAGAAATACCCCATGGAATTCGTATCGGTTTCTGCACTTATATTCATCTGCACGCTGAATTTTTGCCGATGCCGTACACTATGAAATGATGCGTCCGCTCTGCGGCGGATGCCCCTGAAACATTGCCGACGGCCCGCCCAGCCATTCGCATGCGCAGATGGCACCGGAACAATCGATGAATCATAAAAAGGTGGACAGGGCGAGATTCGAACTCGCGGCCTCTACCATGCCAAGGTAACGATCTTCCAACTGATCTACCTGCCCAGCAAAAACCATGATATGTTTATTGTTTAAAAAGTTTTGCATCAGGAAAACCTGTATTCCTCGCCTTTGATGCAGGTCGGATACTTGCCGTTGGTGCATGCGAGGCAGAGCTCGTCCGCAGGCATGCCGATCGCTTCCACGAGGCCTCCGAGGCTGATGTAGCCGAGGCTGTCGGCTCCGATCTGCTCCCTGATGCCTTCGATGGAGTAATGGTTGGCGATGAACTGGTCCCTGGTCTTCATGTCCACCCCGTAATAGCACGGAGCGATGATCGGAGGGCTTCCGATGCGGACGTGGACCTCTTTGGCCCCCGCGTCCCTGAGCATGGAGACGAGTATCTTCAGGGTGGTCCCCCTGACGATGCTGTCGTCGATGATGATTATGCGCTTGCCGGAGACGGTGCTGCGTATGGGGATCATCTTCGTGGATACGGCGGCCTCCCTGAGCTTCTGCTCCGGCAGGATGAACGTCCTTCCGGCGAAGCGGTTCTTCATGAAGCCTTCCTCGTATGGGATCCCCGCCGCGAGGGCATATCCGATGGCGTGCGCGCGCCCGGAATCGGGGATCGGCATGACCAGATCCACATCGGCCGGGCATTCCCTGGCGAGAACCATGCCTATCCTCTTGCGGACCTCGTAGACTTCCCTGCCGTCGATCACGGAATCGGGCCTGGCGAAGTATACCCACTCGAACATGCATCTCGAATGGGGATGGGCGCCTTCCATGGCGTGTATGACGTATCCGTCCCTGGTGATCTCGCAGATCTCGCCGGGCTGGATGTCCCTTATGAACTCGCCTTTGAGAGCATCGATAGCAGTGCTCTCGGAGGCGAACATATGGCCTCCCTCCACCTTGCCGAGGCAGATGGGATGGAACCCGAACGGATCCCTGGCGGCGAAAACCCTTCCGTTGTAGAGCACGGCAAGAGAATACGCCCCGTCCAGCTCCCCCATCGCGGCGCGTATGGCCTTCACGATGTCGGGATCCTCGGACAGATGCTTCGAGATGAGCTTGAGAATGAGTTCGCTGTCGGAATCGGTGAGGAAAGTCCTTCCTTCCCTCATATATTCGTCCCTGAGGACCGAGAAATTGGTTATGTCGCCGTTATGGGCTACAGAAAGCATCCCCGAAGCGATCTTGACGGTGATCGGCTGCGCGTTGATCACGCCTTTGGACCCGGTGGTGGCATATCTAACATGCCCTATCCCGGCCGTCCCTTTCAGGCTTTCGGCTCTGTCCGCGGGGATGGCGGCCTCGACAAGACCGTCACCTCTGACGCTCTCGATCCAATTCCCGTCGAATACGGAGATTCCGGCGCTCTCCTGCCCGCGGTGCTGGAGAATCATGAGGGCTGTGCGCAGCGGATGCGCGACGCCGGAACCGGCGGAAATGCCCACGACACCGCAGCTGTGCTTCGGCCCTGCCATGATATCAGCTCAATCGCGGAGCTTGGCCCACTGATAAGACCTGATGGTGGTGGTCTTCCCGTATCCGCACGAGGCGCAGACGCCCTTTCTGATGTGATAAGAGCGCTTTCCGCACCTGCGGCACGGGATGTGAGTCTTGTGCTTGTTGTGTCTTCCCTGCGCGGCTGTTCCAGTTCCCATGATCGATGCCTCCTGGTATTGATAGTGATGCCTTGCCCTGCGATTGGAGGGCCTTCCGCGGCTTCCCGAACCTTTTCCCCGTTCAGAAGGGGAAATCCGGGCGCTTCACATGCCACGGGCTATGTTCTGGGTTGCCCATACTGCAATCGGTATAAGAACGTATCTGTCTTATTATATAGGACGCCCGGACGCCGATCAGATGAAGGCCCCTATCGCCGGAGCGTCCAGACGGTCCATGTCGTAGAAGATTATGGCCTCCTTGACGCCTTCCGCCCCGCATCCGACGCCCATGAAATGGTCCAGCATCGACATGCGCCAGAGCAGATCCATCACGCTGACGGCGAGCGAACCGTAATATGCGTTGGCCATGTCGTCCTCGTATCCGTTGGCGTCCATCATCGAGAACACGCTTCCCATGAAGCTGTCCCTGCCGTTCAGCGTGCTGACGTAATCCGCGAGGGCCTTCATCCCGGATTCATCCGGAACTTTGAGGGGGATGTCCTCAGGATCGGCGGAACCTTTCTCGGAGAGATCCCCGCCGTCGTCCATAACCTTCCATCTCAGCTTCCCTCCGGAGGTCATGAACATGTTCCAGTTCCATCCGCTGTCGCAGTATACCGGGACGTTCAGAGGGTCCCCGGACGACATGGATTCCATGGCCAGTTCCCTGCCCGCTTCCTCCAGGGACGGCATGTCCAGGCGGGTCTCGGGGGAAAGCCCGGTGAGCGACATCACCGGCTCTATCTCGGACATGTCCATTATCCTGCTCAGATATGCGACGTCGGCGAACATAGAGATGTTCTCGGAGACGGACATGCGGAGCCTGGAGGGATCGGACATCACGCCGGCCTCGCGGCAGTTCGCGTAGAATTCCCTGTAAACGGCCTGGGATTCCTCCAGCGCCGGGATGATCCTCGGCTCGGCGCGCGCGACCAGATCCTTGGCCTCGGCCAGGGCGTCGGATTCGGGGCAGTCCCATACGCCCCTGCAGGAGAGATCCAGCTCCACTTTCACGCGGTCGCTGGCGTACAGATGGAACGGGAACTGCCGGCAGTAGGCCGTCCTGTGGTCGTACACGTCGCAGCGCCTGCCGTTGAGGAAAACGCAGGAGCCGCATCCCTTCTTCAGCGCCAGCGCCTGATGGGGCTCCGGGGAACCCACCCTGACCAGGGAGCGCGGATGGTTCTTCCTGAAGAACTCCCGCTCTTCCGGGAGCACTTCCGGCTGGCAGAGGCAGCACATGCCGCAGCCTTCCGGGCATCCTATCTTTCTTCCGGCAACCTCTGAATAATCCACTTCGTAATCGGCCACAGATATCTTTCCCCATGCGTTCGCCGCAGAATTCGCCGCTGGCCACCTGTACCTCGCCCCTGATTATGACTGTTTCGGGGAAGACCGCCTGGAAACCGCCGTAAGGCGAATGCCCGCACTTGCTGTGCAGCCTCCTGACGTCGATGGGAGCAGGATGATGGAAATCGAAGATGCAGAGATCGGCGTCGTATCCTTCCGCGATCTTCCCCTTCCTGACGGAGAACAGCTCCGCAGGCCTCTCGGCGCCCATGCGGACGGCCATATCCAGCGGTATCTCCTGCCTCCGGACCATCTCCATAACTATCGGCATGGTGGTCTCCACCCCCGGGATCCCTCCCGGCGCGGCAGAGAACTCCTGCGACTTGTCCTCCGCGGTGTGGGGCGCGTGGTCGGAACCGAACATGTCGATGTCCCCGGACAGGAATCTCCGGTAAAGCGCTTCCCTGGTTACTGGGTCGCGTATCGGAGGGTTCGTCTTGTACTCGGCGGTGGTGTTCCGGTCTACGTCGAAAAGGAGGTGGTGCAGCGTCACTTCGGACGAGAAACCGGCCCCTCTGGCTATGTCCAGCCCCTCCGAGGTGGTCAGATGGCATATGTTTATCCTGGAACCGGCGAACCTTGACGCCAGCCTTCTTATCGCGCTGTGCTCCGCGGACGCCGGGCGGTTGCGGAGATGGTCCCGGGTGCATTCCGCCCCGCCTTTGGATATCATCGAATCGTCCTCTGCGTGGACGCTCATGCGCTTTCCAGTGGCCAGCACGCTCCTGACCGCCGGGACGAGCTCCTCGTCGTCGTTGAGCAGGATATTGCCGGTGGTGGAGCCCATGAAAAGCTTGAATCCCGGGACCATGGGCGCCATCGGAGCCGCGTTGCATCCTGCGGTCACGGCGGCGAACAGCCCGTAATCAACGTATGCCTTTCCGCGGACGGCGGATTTCTTCTCTCTGAGGGATGCCACGTCGGCCGCGGGCGGCTTGGTATTCGGCATGTCGAGGACGCATGTCACTCCCCCATGAACGGCGGCCATCGTCCCGGTGGAGAAATCCTCTTTGTAGGTCATCCCGGGGTCGCGGAAATGCACGTGCGGGTCCATGAATCCGGGGAGGATCATCCCGCCGGAGCCGATGTCGATCTTCCTGTCGGACCTCCCGAGGCTTTTGGATACCGCGGATATGATGCCGTCCTCTATCCCTATCTCCTGGTATGACAGCTTCCCGCCGGCGTACGCTTTGCCGCAGACGACCAGATCGAACGTCATGGATCCCGCCTCTCCGCCGGCCCGAACGGGACCCTCTCGCAGAAGATCTCGCCTTGGAACCTGCTTATCCTCGCCTCGGGATCCCTCCACGCGCCTGCGGGCAGGCCGGCTTTGTATGACAGATGATCCAGATATTGGCGGACGTCCCACCCCTGCTCGACAGGGACCTGCGGAAGGAACAGCCCGCGGTATCCGTGCAGATCGAGCATCAGGCCGTCCTCGCCGATGCGGACCGAATCCATGATCCCTTCCGGCGAATCCGCTCTGACGATCTCCGGAGCGGTCAGGACGGTGACCTCGACGGTGACCGATCCCGCCTCTTCCGCGGAAAGATCCGGGAATCTGGGATCGTGGCAGGCTGCCTTCGCCGCCTCCGCTACGGCCTCCGAAAGCGGCATGGACGGATACGGGAACCCGATGCATCCCCTGAGGTACCCCGACGGATAGACGTTCAGGGTGACGAACGCTCCCCTAAACTCGGAGAACTGTTTCCCTCCGGGGACCGCCGGCTCCGGGCCTCCGGCGGCCTCCGACATCACGCATTCCCTCGCGAATCTGACGGCGAGGGCGCCGGACGCATCGTCCACGGGATCGCTCCCCGTCGGATTCGAACTTGATGGGGACCCTTCCCGGGGTCTCGCCGTCGTCGGCCCCGGCCCTGTCCTGCCTGGGGGCGGAGCGGGAAGCCTCCTTCCAGCTGTCCTCCATCCCGGAAGCCGCGTTCTTCATGATCTCCGGCCCCGGCATCTTCTGGATCAGCGCGGACATGCCCATCATGAAATTCATCCCCATGGTCATGAAATACTTCTGGACCTCCGGGTCGTTGAAGGCGTCGAATGCCGTGCGGAACGAATCCTCGCACTTCATCCTGTCGTGCATCGCCCTCTCCCTGGCCCAGTAGAAGTCCTCCGCTGCCCTGCGGCGGGCGTAGTCGCTGAACCTGCTCGGGCGGCGGTAATCGTCCTCCCTGCCGCGGCAATCGCGGTAGCCTCCCATGCCGAAGGATTCCCTTCCCTCGGCGCGGTCCATCATCGCCTCTATGAGGTCCCTGTTCTCTTCCACGAATCTGTATATCTCTTCGTCTGTGTGCTGCATTTCCGTTCCTCCTGAATCTTATCTTGAGAATGCCGTTCTTGAATTCCGCCCCTCCTATCTCCGAATGGACCAGGGTATCCGGAAGCTGGATGTTGCGCTTCTGGCTTCCCACATGGACCATGACGGTTGCCTGGTCTATGCGGAACAGCTCCACGTCCCCTCCGTCGACGAACGGCATCTTCATCGTCAGCCAATGCTCCCCTTCGACGGTGGTGAAGCGCATCGGGCTCTGCGAGGAGTAGACCTTGGCGGGGTCCTCATCCCCGAATATCATGTCGGCCATCCTGTCGAGCTTGTCCAATCCGCGGAGCTCCGTGCGCATCATCTCGCACTTCTTCATCTCCAGCGGGTCGAATATGTCGTGTATCTCCTGCATGTAGGCGTCCTGCTCCGCCAGCTTATCGGCGAGGAACCCGTCTGTGCCGGCTTCCTTGGGGATGACCTTGTTGACGACTATGCCCTCGACGTTCTTGTTGTACAGGCACAGGTAGGTGTATGCCCTCATCGTCTCTTTTATGACCATCCTCTCGGGGTTGAGGATCAGTCTGACCGTGGTGTTCTCGGGATCTTCCAGAACATCCTTGACCTCGGTCATGTTCTTCTTGATGACCTCCAGGGAATCCATGACCTCCTTGGAAGGCAGCGGCATGTCGATGAACTTCCCGACGGTGAACCTGGCGAATCCCAGAAGCTTCTTGACCACCGAGAATATGCGGTCCATGTACCAGTTCGAGACGTCAGGGAAGCTCAGCAGCCTGAGGGTCTCGCCTGTGGGAGCGGTATCCAGCACCACGGCGTCATATGAGTCCTCCTTTCTGAACGTGTTGAGGTACAGGAGCGCGGAGATCATCTCCATCCCCGGGAATATCGCCATCTCCTCGGCGGATATCTCGCCCATGCCCTGCGAAAGCATGAATGCCGCGACGTAATCCTGTATCTCGCTCCAATGGTTGCGCATCTCGTAGATGACATCTATCTCGAAGGCATCGAAATTCTCGGCCACACGGGTTATCTCGTTGCCGAGCTCCATGCCCAGCGAATCTCCGAGCGAATGCGCCGAATCAGAGCTCATTAATATGGTGCGGTAGCCCAGCTTGGACAGCCTGTATGCGGTGGCCGCCGATGTGGACGTCTTGCCGACGCCCCCCTTGCCGGTGTAGATGATCAGACGCATGCATACGGAATCTATCAACTGGTTAATAAGAATCCCACAAGGTTCCTCTGGGCTGAAACAGATATGGTGCCGGGAATGGGGTTCGAACCCATGACCTTCGGATTTCCCTGGAAGAGGTCTATTGACCAGAACCCTATGAGTCCGACGCTCCACCAGGCTGAGCCACCCCGGCCTTGGAACGGAGCATTGGGTTCTGGTTTATATCGGTTTCTACTGGCCCAGCAAAAAAAGAACCGGGCATCGGGTAAAACGGCTCCGGCCGCCCGGCCCATAGCGGTAGAAAGTCCGGGGATGCTCCCATGCAAAAAGGCCGCGGAAAACTGCGGGAATATGAGAAATCAAAAGGTTTGAGGGCCCGGAGGCCCTTGGAAATCACTCGGAAGCCTCTTCCGCTTTGGGCTCCTCGGCGGGGGCCTCTTCGGCGGCGGGAGCCTCCTCGGCCACGGGCTCGGCCGCGGGCATGATGGATTCGGGCTCTCCCTCTCCCTCTTTCAGGACTTCGGACTTGCGGATCTCGATCCTCTTGATGGGTATGACGATGCGGCACGCCCTGGCGAGCTCCTTGGCGAGGTCTCCGGACACGATGTCCTTGACGATCTCGGAAAGGGTCCTCTCGGCTCCGATCTTCTTCAGGGTCTCGCCGATGACGGCTCTCATGCCCTCTTCCTGGGAAGACTGGATCCTCCTCTCGGCGATGGACATGGTCTTGATCCTGTAGACGAATCCGTCCTTGGTGGTGATGTCGACGACATGGTCGGTCTTGGTCTTTCTCCTGCGGGTCAGCCTCCTGACGTAGTCGCTGGTCAGGTCGTGGCCGATGAAGACGGTCTTAGCGTCGTAGCCGTCGACGGATGCAACCCTGAATTTCAGCTTGATGTGCATCTTGGAGAAATCTCCGGTGAGATCCTGGACGGTGACCTCGACGGTACGTCCGATGACGTAGTCGGGATCCGCGGAGGGGGTCTCTCCGACCTCTGCCTCGTTGAACATGCGGGGGGCGTGGATTTTGTACCACTCTTTTGCTTTCCACTTGTCCTTCACTTTACGGCCTGCCGCCGCCTTGGGTTTCTTTGCCGGTGCCATATTCACAGCTCCTCTGAACTGTCCCATGCGATTCGGTAGCCCTATTAAAACGTTGTTCAGGTGCCTCCCGACATTGTTTATCGGAAAACATATACAGCCAGACATTTTGTTTTATCATTATAAGGATAAAATTACCCTTAAAAAAATAGTACCGCTTGTATATAAAATTAACCTGAAAAAACCGAACCGGGAAGACGCCGCCGGAAGCGATGGCGCATCGGCCGCCTCGAAGCAGAACCGGAATGGAAACGGAAAAGAAAGGATGACCGAGGGGGATATTCCCCCTCTTGAAAGTTTCAGAGCGTCACGGGGGTGACGTGGGCGGAGAGCGCGAGGTCTTTCGCGTTCATTCCCATGGCGAGTCCCATGAGCTGGGACAGGTGGAGCACGGGGATAGAGTATCCGAGCTCTTTCTGGACGCCGTCGAACTGCAGGTGGCAGAACGGGCAGACGTCTATGATGTACTGGGCTCCGGATGCCTTCATGTTCTCCAGGTTGGTCTGGGTGAACTTCTTGGCGACGTCTCCGAAAGCGGCTTTCAGACCTCCTCCGGCTCCGCAGCACAGCGTCTTGTTCTGCCTGGGCATGCTCTTGGCTCCGGTGGCCTCGATGAGGTCGTCCAGGATGTGGGGGTTCTCGGGGTCGTCGACGTTCTTGATTCCGCTGGGCTTGAGGAAGTGGCATCCGTAGAACGCCGCGACCTTGTAGCTGAGCGGGTTGGTGATCTTAGCTTTGATCTTGTCGACGCCGACCTCGTTGTAAAGGACCTCGGCGAAGTGGCGGACGACGGTGGTTCCCTTGTACTCCATGCCGACCTGGGCGAGGATTCCGTTGACCTCTTTGAGGAGGGCGGGGTTCTCTTTGAGCTCGTGGGCGGCGTCGAAGAGGGATCCGTAGCATCCGTTGCAGATGGTGACGATGGGGAGGCCCGCTTTCTCTGCGAGAGCGAGGTTCCTGGCGGCCGCGGCGAGCCAGGTCTTCTTGTTGAAAGCCCTGATGACTCCGGGGGCGGGGCAGCAGCTCGCGTCTTTGAGGTCTACGAGCTCGATGTCCAGCGCTTTGCATACTTCCCTGGTCGATTTCTCGATCCCGGGGTATCTGAGGGGTGCGATGCATCCGAGGAAAAATGCGTACTTTGCCATTGAAATCACTCCACGATCTTGCAGAATCCGGTTGCCTTGAGGATCTTGTCAAGGTCGGCTTTGGCTGCTGCGTTGGCCAGGACGGTCGGGGGAACCTCGGGGAGGCCCATCTCTTTCCTGAGAGCGGAAACTTTGTCGGAGACCGAGACGGTGTGGCCGAATTTGGCGAGGTTCTGCGCGGTCTTCTTGTGGGCGTCGAACATGTGGCCTTCGGAAACGGCGATGTTCCTGAGGGCGATGACGATGTCGACGATGGGGACCTGACGGGGGCACCTCTCGACGCAGGTGTAACATGTGCTGCACTCCCAGAGTTCCTCGCTGTTGACGATCTCGTCTTTCAGACCGAGCTGCGCCATCCTCATGAGCTTTCTTACCCTGTAGGAGGTCTGCCTGCCGGAGGGGCATCCTGCTGTGCAGGTTCCGCACTGGAAGCACATTTTGACTTCTTCTCCGCCGGCCTCGGCGATCTGCCTTGCAAAATCGGGGTTAGGCGTAACCATAGTATCAGAGGTTGGATTGGATATTCCGTATATAATACAGATAGTCGCAAGCACGCAAGTATTATCCTTTGGGATAATGCTCAGAACGTCATGGCGGCCAGGGATCTCATCAGGCGCGAGATGCTGCGCGTCTCCTTCCTGTATATGGCGGTGACGGCGTGCCTGAGCATCTTGGGATCGACGGCGCTCTTATAGCGGATGTTCTTCCTGGCGAGGGCCGCCTCGTCGGCGAAGAAGCTCTTCCCGGAATTCACCAGCTCCTGCAGGGACTGCGTGACGGAATCCACGGAATACTCCCTCCCGGTGGAATCCAGATACATATATGCGACCCTCTGCGCACCGTAAGCATATCTCATGAAGGACGGGCCGTTGTCCACGAAGACCATCCCCATGTAAGCGATCTCCTGCATCTCGAATCCGTCGGCATCGAAGAGATATAGGGGATCGTCGATGACCGCGAAATCGGCTCTTCTTTCCCTCATCATCCTTATGCTGTGCTCGTCGTCGGATATGACCGCCCTGGATTTCGGGAGGCTGACGGAAGCCATCGCGGAGAGCACCATCTCCTCGGTCACCGGGCTGCAGCAGACCGTGAACGGGCGCCCGGTCTCGCATCTGTGGGCCATGGAACGGGCGGACGCGGCTATCTCCAGCCCTTCCGCCGTGAGGACGGATCCAGATGGGGTGGTCTTCAGCACATCCGCCCCGGCGGCCTCCGAAATAGATGATATATACTTATTCAGGACGGGCGCGGAGATCCCGAGTTTCCTGGCCGCGGAGGCCTGGCTGCCGGAATCCTGCACCGCGAGAAGGGCTTCCAGCTGGCGGGAAGTCACCACGGTGCCGTTTATCTCCAGCGAGATCTGCGCCTTTATGTCCATGGTTCCCGGAACGTATGCGCGCGTTTAATCTGTTCGGAAAGACCGCCGGATCGCTCCCTCTCCCACATGTCCAGCAGGCTGCCCTCGAACGGCTCGTGCAGAGTATTCCCGGGGATGTAACCCCTGATGTTCAGGAGCGATCTGATAAGGAGGACGGCGCCCAGAACGGACAGGAACACCAGCGGCACCGTGCCTAGGCCGTCGAAGATCAGGTCGAAGCTCGCCAGAAGGTCGAAGGCCGAATGCATCACGATGGTAGCATGCAGCCCGTATTGGATGTAGACGTATCCGAACAGCATCCCGCTGATGAACGTGTCCGGGAATTTCATGATGCTCCATCCGTCCAGATGCATGAGCCCGAATAAGACCGAGGAAACGGCGAGGAGCACCAGGGCGATCCTGCTCATCCCGAATCCGCCCAGCAATTCCTTGGAGCCGCCTCTGCCTTTCAGTCCGCATATGAGGGACATCGGCACGCCGATCAGCAGCAGCCTGAAGATGATCTCCTCCTGCGGCCCGGCGTTCAGCATCATTGCCATTATGGCATATGTGCTGTATCCGTCGAGAAAATCTTCGGTGATCCCCTCGTGGATCAGATGCGACAGCAGGATGATCGCGACGGAGGTAGTTGCGGTGATGGATAGAAGAATGGCAGCCTTGCTGAGGGGGGCCCTCATGAAGCGCGCATCCTTTTCCTCCGGAGGGCAGCCGCGCATGCGTCTGCGCATATCCTTGATGAGAAGCGCCAGACACACCAGGTAAATGACCGCGCCGATGATCGGCTCCAAGAATCCGACGGGATATTCGCCTTCATTGAGGGTATGGGCCTCGGAAGGGGCCGCGAGGATGAGATACGCGAACGATATTATCGTGACAGCCAGTATGGCCAGGACGGAAACGAACGTGCACACCACGTATAATCTGCAGTTTCTGTCTCTGAGACCTGGCTTTTGCATGGGCAGCAGCATCCATTCCGCAGATTTATCAGTTCACTATGAAAGAACGGCCGCCTCGCTTGCGGGAAGGCAGCTCCTCGCACATGGCCGCCACGACTTTCCTGAGCAGATCGGCGTCATAAGGCTCGGTGAAGCGGATCATCTCCTGCCCGCCCTCATACGGATGGTCTGGCGGGAAATCCCTGAGCATCCCCGCGGATGCCTTCGTGATCTTCAGAAGAAGCCTGCCGTCGTAGATGCCTCCGAACAGCTTCCCGTCCATATACAGAAGATATTCTCCCATCATCCTGCGGGATCTGACATCGGGAAGGATGGCTTTTATCGCTTCCAAAGAGCTGGCTTCCGACGGCATAGGATCGTTCCGGCTGCCCCGATGGGCTTCCGCTCGGATAACCGTTCCGGATCTCATCTGAAAAACTGCCGAGGAAAGCATTCCGCATCGGCCCTCTGAATGGCTTATGCGATCAGTTTCAAGTCTCCGCCGGTGAACGATATGCGTCCGGACGTTTTTTTGAACCCCAGAACGACTTTCCCGTTCAGGTCCGGGCTGACTTTGAAGCGCCCTTTGTGCCATATGGGAACGGTTTGATACGTCTGGACAGTCAGGATCCCATATGCTTTCCTGGTACCGCCAGTGACGGCGGCCTCTTCAGTTAGACGCCATTCGATCAGCAGATCGGTGCTTTCATGAAGGAAAAAACTCGCTGTGAACGTTCCCGGCGACCTCTCAACCATCATAGAGAAGTACCTTCCGTATGAAAGCTTCATCTGGACTTCCCCCTCTTTTACGTTTTCGACGGTGCAAGTGACCGTTATGCGGTGCTGCTGGACCTGCCTGGCAGAATACATCTCGGAATCCAGCTTAGCCATCAGCTTGCAGAGAGCCTCTCTGCGGTCAGGCCCCAGTGGCAGCTTCAGCGCCTCGCTGATCTCGCCTCTGGCCGCATCATATTTGGAGGCGGTTTCGTCGTCCAAGGCAGTTATCGACCACCCGGAGATGCGCTCGATAATGCTGTCGGCCACGGGATTGATCGATTCCGGATAGAGCTCTGCCAGCGCCATTTCGACGCGGTTGTCTATGGTTCCGGCTTCGTTCGACTCCAGAAATGCCTTTATCTCGCCCAGAAATCTTTCCGGCCCGCCGCAGGATCTGACGCCGAACTTGAGGGCGTCCGTATTCAGGCCTCTGCCGTCTGCCAGAGACAGGAAATACCATGCGACCGGATCGTCTGACTTCATGCGGACGAACTCTTCCGCGTACCCCCTGACCTTTGAAGAATTTCCGCGGCTGAGAAGCATCAGCCGGTGAAGCCCCTCGATGCTGAGATGGCTTCCTTCCGCAGGTTTCTCGACCATGATTTTGGTTCCGCAATAGACGCAGAACCCGAACTCGCGGGAACCTTCAAGCTCGATTGCGCCTCCGCATTTGGGGCAGAGAAGGGACACGACGGCCATGCGCCGATGTATCGGGGGAACATATATACGCCCATCGCGGGAACCGACAGCCAAACGATAAAGCATAGCCGCCATACCCCATCCGATGGACAAGGAATTCTGCAGGCGCGGCTCGAGCATCATCGTCGTCGGGCTGGGCAGCCCGATCATGTGCGATGACGCGGTAGGGCTGAGGATATCGGAGAGGATAGAGAGCATGGATCTTCCGGACGTAGACTGCGCCCAGGAGGCCGTCGGCGGCCTGGACATTCTGCCGGTCATACACGGCTACAGATTCGCGGTGATCGTCGACGCCATACAGACGATGCAATACGAGCCCGGGACCGTGATGCTTTACAGCGAATCGGATTTCGACGGCGTCATCGCGGGATCGTCATGCCACGACGTGAACCTCCCCACCGCCATGAAGATCGGCCGCCAGATGGATCCGGAGATCATGCCTGAGGAAGTCAGATTCGTGGCCATAGAAGTGGCCGACATCCGCACCATGTCGGAAAAGATGACCCCGCCCGTGGAAGAGGCGGTGGAGAGCGGCGCGGACGCCGTCCTCCATCTGATAAATGAATTCAGAAAGAAAGGGAGTTCAAATCGAAATCCCTGATCTTCTTGCTCTTCTTCCCGAGGACGACGGCGTTCAGCCTTTCCAGGCGCAGGATATCCTCCGCCGTGCGCATGACGTCCTCGCCGGTGACGGCGTCTATCCTGGCCAAGCGCTCCTCGAGGGTCTCCGCGGAGCCGTTGAGCATATGGTTGACCCCGAGCCTGTACAGCCTGCTGTCCGTCGATTCCATGGCGCGGACGTTGGCGCCCTTCAGAAGCCTCTTAGTGCGCTCCAGCTCGCCTTTCTCCAGGCCTTCCCTACAGAGCTTCCCGATCTCCGACGCCGCCGTGCACATGGACTCAGCCACGTTGGGCCCGGTGCAGGACATGTATGTCGCCAGGCTCGAGGAATCGCTGTGCTGCGACACCGTAGTATAAACGGAATACACCAGAGCTTTCCTCTCCCTGACGCCCTGGAACAGCCTGGAGCTGGTCCCCGACCCGAGCGCCGCGGCCAGAACCGACACGGCCATCCTGTCTTTGTGGGACGCCCCGTACGCGGGGAATCCCATGGCAATCTGGTAGTGGTCGGCATCGTTCTCCGCGAACCTGTATCCCTGCTCCGGGATGCGGGGCGCCTCCCTTATGTTCCTGGATCCTCCGGACATCCCGTCCAGGACGCTCCCGGCCCATTCCGCGGTCTCTTCCGGATCCACCGCCCCGACCGCATAGACCGCGAGGTTCGGGATCCTGTATTTCTCCTCGTAATACTCCCTCAGATCCTCGTGGGTCAGCCCCTCCACCACGGATTCCAGGCCGCCCTCGTCCTGGGAGAGCGGATGCCCCCTCCAGAGCTGGGACTCGAACAGATCGTGGATGTAGCTCTCGGGCTCGTTCTTGATCATGCTGAGCTCCTGGAGCACGATCTTCTTCTCCAGCTCGGTGTCCTTCTCGTTGATCCTGGGGTTCGCGACGATGTCCCCGACGATATCCATCGCGACGTCGGCGGTCTCCTTTATCGTGATACCGTAGAAAGCGGTCATCTCCTTCGCGGTGAAAGCGTTGAGCTCGCCTCCTGCCCCTTCGATCTCCTTCGCCATCTGGTATGAATCCCTGGATTCGGTCTCCCTGAACACGGTGTGCTCCAGAAGATGGGAGAGACCGGATATCCTGCCGCATTCGTCGCGAGATCCCGTGGCCACGCCTATCATGTATCCGGCGCTCTGGCTCCCGGGGATGGCCTCGGTCACCACCGGAATCCCGCCGGAGGTCTTCGATATCCTTATTCCATGCCCGCTCATGCGGACCCGAACCGCGAAACCCATTATTACATTTAATGTGATGGCGGAGCATGGACATCAGGACCGTCAGATATTCCGTTCCGGATCTGGACGAGCCGTCGGCGATAATAGGATTCCCCAGCAGCGGGCTGGTAAGCTCGATCGCCGCCAATTATTACGTTTCGCAGCTGAAAATGCCGGTGATCGCCGGCCTTTCCGGGCCCGACCTCCCGCCGTACTGCTTCCTGTCGGGAGGGAATGCGTATCCGCCCATCAGGATGTACGGATACAAGGGCAAGGTCAGAAGAGGGAAGAAAGGGAAGGACGTCGTCGTCTGCCTCTCGGAATACGCCCCCAAGCCGGAGCAGTGCTACGAAGTGGTCCAATCCCTGGGCGAATATCTACGCTCACTCGGGACGAAGGAAGTGATCTGCATCGAAGGCGTCCCCCGCATGAGCCCGGAGGATTCCATCATCGCCTGCGGATCCGGGCCGGGATCGACGGATATGCTGAGGAAATCCAAGGTTCCGGTGATGGACAGCGGGATGATCAGGGGGACCAGCGGCGTGATGATGTACGAAGGGCCGCGTTACGGGTTCGACGTAATGTCGCTCATAGTCCCGGCGAACCAGAGCATCCCCGATCCGGGCGCGGCGGCGAGCATAATCGGCCCGATCTCAAGGATAATACCGGGGCTGAAGGTGGATCCGGACATGCTTTTCAAAGAGGCGGAAGAGATAGACAAACGTCTCAGCATAAAATTCCCGCAGGAGCCGGATTCCAACAAAATGATCTACGGATGACCGACACAGATAACTATGCGATGCCGATGCGAACCCCATGGAACTCGTACCATCGAAATTCTTTATCACCAGCAGCTCGGCTTTCAGCGAGGTCTCCGATCTGAACGCCTTCGACAAGGCCCTCATCAGCGCGGGCATAGGCGAGCAGAACCTGGTGTCCGTCTCCTCGGTGATCCCGGTGGGGGCCGAACGCATCGGGATCTGCGACATGCCGATGGGCGCCATCACGCACTGTGTCCTGGCCCAAATGCGCGGGAGCGAGGGCGAGACCATCGCCGCGGGGATAGCGTACGCCTACAGGAAGGACGGCAAGGGCGGATACGTCGCAGAAGGCCACATCCACGGCTCCGCGGAATCCCTCAAAGAAATCCTGAAATGGAAGATGGACGAGATGGCCCGCATACGCGGCGTCGAATTCGACGGCATAGACTTCGTCACCGAAGAGCTGGCGATTCCCATGGACAACTACGGATGCTGCCTGGCCGCCCTCGTCTTCACAGAATACAGGCGATTGCGATGTCGTACGGCCTCGCCCAGTGCGGAAGCTGCAGGCGCCCCCGCATAATAGACCTCTCGAAGAAAGCCTCGGTCTGCCCTTACTGCGGGACGGAATCCCGCACCGACATGATCTCCGTCTTCTACAGGTCCGAGAGCCAGGAAGCCGTGAGGGAGGCTCTGGCCCAGGCCACCAGCTTCATCCCCCTGGACGCCCTCGAAAAGAGAAAGAAGATAGCCGAGGCCGACCCCTACTCGACGATGGTTTACAGATACGAGCACTGCTCCGACCTGAACGGCAAGATGGTGATCCTGGCTGAGGGCCTGACCGAGATCAAAGGGACCTTCACAATGGACGACGTCAGAGAGATAGCGGGCGACCGCGCGGAGAAGATGGTGTCAGCGATGCTGGACCGCTGCATCATATTCGAAGTCAGGCACGGCGTTTACAGGGCCTGATCCCCGGCCTCATTTCATGCCGGGGATGTCGTCCCTCTTTTTGCCTTCCATTTTGAGGACGTCCCTGACGACGCCGGGAAGCTTCACGCGCATCATCCTGTAGAAATAGAATCCGGATATCAGCAGAAGCAGAACCTGGCACACATAATATGTGATCTGCCCTCCCAATTCCCCTCCCTGGAGGACCACCGTGAGCACGATGTTGTACGCGGCGAGGATGAGAAGCGCCTGGAACAGGAACTGCGTCGGATAGTTCCTTGCGATGCCCTCCCCGACGTTGGTGCCGCACGCCCCGAGCATCAGAGCCAGGGATACCGAGATGACCACCATGGTGACGGCGGAAGCGTCGAGATGGTCGACCACGCTGGCAAGAGTGAAGCATATGCCAGTTGCGAGGCCGCTGGACATGCCCAGGCCGAGTCCGTACCCGTAGAAGACGGAATCCGATTTCCCGCGGAACCGCCTCAGATTCATGACCACGAACATCGCCAGTATCTGCACGGCGGCGAAAAGCAGCATGTATATGACATTGGAAGCGAACCCGAACAGCCTGAGCAGGACGAAGAGAACCGACCCCTCGACCAGGCCGACTATGAAGAGGCTGAAGAACATGGGGTCGCTGAAGAACGGCTGCTCCACCTTCGGGAAGGTGTAATCCCTCACGACAAGAT
>JAEEGL011740294.1_pt1 | contig 20278 bp, 25 predicted proteins | sample 9134231 | NCBI WGS metagenome assembly JAEEGL01 (sample SAMN16246548, study PRJNA631951) | gut metagenome | biome: gut microbiome; feature: rumen; material: fiber-attached | host: Bos | place: Iran: Karaj | collected 2018-10 | reverse complement strand
TTTCTATCATAAAGACCACCTAAAATAATTATAACATAAAAAAAACTAGATTTCTCTAGTCTTTTTTTAGATTATTAATTCTATATAAAGCAGCTTGTTTTGTTATTTGTTTATGCCAACTATGATTTATAAAATAATATGTCATATCTGTAACTTCCCAATCTTTTTTGTTAATATTATATTTATGGATTCTACCACCTTCAGTTTTATAAATTTTATTGTCAGAGCTTTCATCTACATAATATAAATCATTAGGTACTTTAGGGCCATAATTGGGTCCTTCGTCTGTTATTAACCACAAAAGTAAAGATCTATGGAAATCAATTGTGTATTCTTCTTTTTTGTTTCCAACTATAACAGTTGCATATTCAGCCTTATGGTCATCATCAGCAACTTTGTTAGTTGTATTCCAAAGTTGATATCTAAGTTCTACATCTTGTACTTCTAGTTTAGGATATTTAATTCTAGCAAGAGTTTTAACAGTCCATTGCGCACTAGAATTAAATACTTTTGCTGGTTCAAAAAGACTTATTAAAATAGATCCCCCAACTATAATTGCAACTATCACTAAAAGCTTTTTCATACTATCACCTATTTAATTATAACATAAAAAAGACTAGATTAAACTAGTCTTATTATTTACCCTTGATATTTTAAAGTAGGACACTCTCCAGCTAGATATACCATTTGATCATCTTTATCAATTTGAAACATTTCAAAATCATGAACCATTAAGAATTTGCCTTTAACATAATATGATGTTTCTTGTCCATCAACAACTATTTTATTCTTTTTAAGGATTACTTTAACTTTACTTGTTGATCCATCCATGTTTTGCATCTTACCTGAATAGGTTCCTAATTTTAAAGTATGAGATCCAACTTTGATAGTTTCTTTATAATTAGCCACTTCTTTTTGCATTTTTCTGATTTCTTCTAATTTAGCTTTAACAGTACTATCATCATCGGCAAGAATTGTATCTTCTGCTAAATCAGCATCACTGATTACTTGTTTTAGTTCCCTTTTGAACTTCTTCATTTCATTTTTTTCTAATCTCGTTGTAGAAGCACTATTACTAAATTCTATAAAGTGTTCTTCAGTAGGTGCTATTTTTGTAGTTACATCATTTGAGCTTGTTGTATAATTATCTTTTTCGTTTACTGATAATTGTAGTGGACTTTCACTTTCTTTTACAACATCATCAAGTAAAGTATATATGATTTTTCCATCTACATTTTCAATTAACCAATAACCATATTCTTCTTTGTCAGTATAAAATAGTGGTTTTATTTCTGACTGATAATTGTATTCTTTTTCTACTACTTTACCATCTTTCATGTAGTATAAGGCAGTAAGGTTTGTACCATCTTCTAAGCTATGTTCTTCTGATACTACTATGTTTTCTACGCCTTCTAGCTTGTAAGCATGAATATACAAAAGATCAGTTTTATCAAAGAATTTAGGATTTTCATACTTTTTTAAAACTTCATAGTAATTGTCAAACTCTTTAGGTGCCGAAGGTATTATTTTTTTAATACCATCAGTCCCTTTTAAAAGGAAGAATATTACTCCAACTAAAGCTAGCATTATGATAAAGATGATAGCCATTATAAGGCCTTTGCCTTTTTTCTTTTTAGGTTCTTCTTTTATTTCTTCTTTAGTCATTTTTCTTTACCACTTTCTTTTTTAACAATATATAAGCTATAATACATGCTATACCAAATAGTATTTCACCTATAGCCATAATTAAGAAACCACTTAAATCGATACTCTTTATCATAGCTCCATAATTAGGATCTACTACTACTTTACTCTTAATAAACTCTCCAACAGCAAATAAACTTCCAACAAATAGACCACTGATAATTAAATCTATTCCAAGAACTATAAACCACTTAATAAATGACCAGTTTATTAAAGTAATTAACATTATAATAACAACTATTCCTAAACCTAATATTAATTTAGTGTTACTTGATGTGGTTTTAGAATAAACATTAATTACTTGTTTCATATCGCTATTTGAAGTATTTCCCTCTAAAGTATCGAATGCTTCTTTAGCTTGTTTTTGAGTTTCTTCATAACTAAACATTTCTCGTATTTCTTTTTCAGAATAGTTAGTTTTAGATACTTTATTGATTTCATCTTTATACTTAATTATGTAATCAATGAATAAGTCATAATCATCTTTTGATAAAGTATATTCTTCTTCTGATTGTAAAGCTATATAATTTTGAGTTACTTTTTCTACTATTTTTTCAAAATCTTTATCACTAGTTATTTTATTGATGAGATCTTTTTGTTCTTTAGTAACTTCTCCATCATTTAAAGCCTTGGTTGCAGCTTCTCTTACGATAGGAACAACTAAATCTTTTTCAATAAAAGTTTTTGTTCTAAAAACTATTGATAAAGCAAAAACTAATATAAATAATACTATAGCTAGTATAACCGTAAAAAATCCTCTTATAAATTTCATTTTATCTCCTTATATTATTCAGTTGGTTCTTTGGTTTCAGTTATATTAATAAAGTACGCTATTTTTCCTTTATAAGTAAATAAAATCATATATTTACCTTCTGGATAATCTATATTAACATAACCTTCATTTACATACTTAAAGTTTACTTCATCTGGTGTAGTATAATTCATTATTGCGCCTTTTTCTTGAGCAAGATATTCTAAATCGTCATATTTCATTTTTTCATATTCAGATATTTCTTTATTAGGAACAACAAGAATCATTACATCGTTTTCTTCTCCTGTATATTTAGTATCTAAATATACCTCAATATATTCATTTAGATAGAATGATGAATTAATGCCTTCTTTTTTGTATCCTTCCTTAGCAAGTTTTTCAACTACTCCTTCAGTATCTGCTTCAAGCCCAGCATAACTATGTCTATTGCCAACAAGTATTACACCATCGATTATAAAATAGGTTTGTTTAGGATTACCATCCTTATCTACTATTTGAGTTAATACTCCATCTTTATAATCATATTCATATCCAGTATTATCTTTTGGAGTTTCTTTATTCTCCTTGGTATTAGAACTATTATTTTGGTTAGTATTAGTTTTTGAATCTTTTCCTTTAATTAAAAAGAACCAAATTGCACATAGTATCAAAAGCAAAATAATAATTACTATTATAATACCTAATCCGCCTTTTTTCTTTCCTTCCATATTAACATCCTTTCTTATTATTAATTAAAGTTTAACATACTTATTTATAATATACAATTATTTATAAATTAATTTAAACTATAATATTTTCTAATTATTAAAAAAAGACCATATTAAAATAGTCTATTTCTATCAGTAAATTTTGATAATGTTCTTACTCTTTGATATTCTTTGGTATTTGGCATATTCCAACTATCAAATCCGTCATCATTTATATCAAAGAGTACTGGAAATCCATTATTTGCTTCCCATTCTCCTAAATTTCTAATGCTATCATCTATTAAAGTATTTCCTTTAGCTATAACAACATCAGTTTTTTTTAAAGTGTATGGTACTAATATTAACGGCTGTTTAATATTATTATCTCTAGCCCACTTAATTTTATTTCCACCTTCATTATTTAAAGAATGAACTTTTGTTAAGATTGATGTCTCTTTTGGATTCATTTGATTTAAATAATAAATTGAATCATTTATAGCTTCAGAATTATTTAAAATATAATTCCAATCCATATCTTGAATAAATCTAATTTTTTCTTCTTCAGACATTAATCTATGATCTTTAAATTTATCCATTTCATTAAACATTGTTGATACAGAATCAATTATTACTCCGTCAAAATCTATATATACCATATACCATCACTCCCATATTTAGTACGATAACAAAAAAGACTAGATTTGTCTAGTCCTTCTTTTTAAAAACAAAAATCTTACTTAAAACATAGTTTAGTATTGTTACAAACACATTTGATAAGATTTTCATGATTTTATCATTTATTTTAAAAACTGAAACCGTAATAAACATAAATAACATATCAAATACTAAAGTGACAACGCGTGCCCCAAAAAATTTTACTACCTCTTTTTTTATGTTTTTTTCATTGCTCTTAAACACTGCTTTTCTGTTAGCTACATAAGCAAAACTTACTGCACATATCCAAGAAACTATATTAGCAACTTGAAGCTCTATTGGATTGTTGGGATTTAATATAGTGTATACAAGTAAGTAATACATTGCAAAATTTATTATTGTAGTAAATACACCAACAAATAGATAAACTACTATTTCTTCATATTTCTTATATAAATTAATTATTGTTTTCATAGCACCTTATTATTTTATCTTTTCAATTGATTCTACTAAATAGTTTGTCTTTTTAAACACAAGTTTTACAAGAATGGAAAGATATTTAAGAACAATAGACAATACTAAAAATAGTCCCAAGAAGCCGAAACTTAAAAATAACATAGTAGTAGTCCATCCCGCAATTGGATTATTAAGGGCAAATGTATATATTGTATAACCAAGAACTGATATGGTAATTAGGATTAATATAATTAAAAATACCTTGGTTATTTTATAACTTACATCAGTAAACAATATTAAAGAATCTAGAGCATTTTGCTCTCTTTCATTTTTTATTTTTTTATCTATGTTAGTTTTTATTTTTTTAGTTTTTTCATATTTAATAAAATCAAGTTTTAAACCACAATTTGCTAATGCTGCTTTTCTATATGGAATAGTTTTATTAATCGCATTTACTCTATTAATTGCTCTTCTAGATAATAATCTAAAGGTTTCTGTATCCAACTTATATTGATAATTAGAGTATCTATTAAATATCTTATAGAAGAAATAAGAGCTTTTTCTTCTTTTAGCGTTAGATGTAACACTGACAATATCATACCCTTCTAGCATATGTTTATACGCATCAAAAACTGTATCTATTGGATAATCTATTGAAGTTGTTTCAAATTCATATACAAAGTCTCCTATCGCTAAATCAACACCAGCATTAATAGCTAGTTCCTTGCCTTGATAATGACTCATGTTTATTAAACAAATGATACCTTTTTCTATTTTTTTAGATGCCTCTTTTATCATTTTAATAGAATTATCGATTGATCCATCATTAACAAGTATTATTTCATATTTCAGAAAATTCTTACTTAGTGATTCATTTATACTTTCAATAAACTTTTTAATTGTTTTTTCAGCGTTTCTAACATAAACAACAACTGAAATAAAATTCTTCTCCTTATTTTTCATCTTCTAACACCTCATTTAAATCATATACAGTATTTATTTTACCGGATAACACACTAATAAAAGTAGGATTTTTGCTAAATGTTTTAATAACAGTTGGCCTTGAATCATCAATCTCCGATGCTTTTAATATTGGTTTCATTGAAAACAATGAACCTACATAATTAAATTCATATTCATCTTTTAAATACTTTTTTGCTAAGTTAGACATATAAGGCCAGGCACTTTCTGGTTTAGCAATACAATCGTTGCAATTTCCTAAATTTTCTTTTGAACAATACCCTTTACTCTTCTTTTGGCATTCGAATGTCGGTAAACTATCATAACTCGTTACATGCGGTGTAAATGTTACTGATGTAAGAGAATGATATCCGGTTTTACCAAATGGCATTATTGAAAAGAAAGGACCATCCATAACTGTAATTCCGACATTTTTAAATTTTTCATTAACAGTACATAATATTATTTCACATAATTCATATTTTATTTTAAATGGTTCCAAACCTAATTTATTTAAAATTTGATTAACACTAGCATACGTTGCATTTAATAAATATGATGTTTTAAATATTCCTTCATTACTGGATATTTCATACAATTTATTCTTTTTAGTTATCGTATCTATATCAACATTATACTTAATTGTTATATTATCGTATTTTTCAATTTCTTTTAAAAAGTAATCTCTTAAAATATGAGCATCATAAGTATATTCTTTAGTAAGAAATGCTCCATCACACATTCCATCTTTAAAATATTTAGAAGTAGCTACTTCCTCACATTTAATATTAGAATTTTTACAAAACTTCTTAAACTCTTCGCTATTTGTCCAAGAAAAATTTGCAGATGTAGCATATATTTGATCAAAATCAGATAGAATTGAAAAATCATAATCTTCATTAAATCTTTCAAAATACCCAGCTGATTTTATAGCAGTTGAATAGCTTCTAGGATAATGATATCCCATGTGTACTCTAGCTTGATTAATATATGTAGCTCTCTTAAAAGCTTCATCTTCTTTTTCTAAAACTAATATGCTTTGACCCTTTTTACCACAATACAAAGCCGAATATAGTCCATATATTCCAGCACCAATTATTATCTTATCGTACTTCATTTTGCTTTTCTTCCTTAACGTTATATTTTCTAAATAAATTCTTTATTAGAATTCGAATTAAATTATAATTCCCTTTAAAGAAACTAATTTTAGTTGGAGTTTTTTCTTTTTTAGGGTACTCTCTTCTTACCGGTATTTCACATGTCTTCAGTTTTAATTGATCTGCTCTTACAGATAAATAAGCAAGCAGTTCATATGTAACAAAAATATCTCTAAATGGCTTTACCTGGCTATGCGTAAGATATTTTTTAGAATATGCCCTATATGCATTTGTAGTATCGGTATATCTCTTTTTAGCAGTTAAAGATATAATAGGAGCATGAATTAATTTAACTGAGATTAATCTTACAAATGGGGTATTAATTGCTTTTCCGCCTTTAATAAAACGAGACCCTTGAACAAAATCATATCCTTCTTCAAGTTTATTAACAAATTTTGGTACATCTTCAATACTATCTTTATTATTTCCATCTATTGTTATTATTCCTTCGTAACCACGTTCTAGTGCCCACCAAAATCCCATTCTTAACTGAGCACCTTGTTTACCGGGTCCTTCTTTTATTAAAAGCGTGTTAACATCTAAAGATTTTAACAAATTATCATTAGTAGAATCGTCAGATGATCCACCATCACATATTATTATATCAACATAATTTGAAATATTATGTTTCTTTGCTATCTCTAACTCCTTTTTTATCCTTTCGCCTTCATTAATTATTGGTATACACAAACAATACTTGTTCTTCTTCTTTTTGTACTCTTTGCATTTAAAATCAGGAACTCCATTTATATTTTTATAAGTCATCTGCTACTCATCTCCAAACATTCCTTTTACATAATTAATGCTTTTTATTAAGTCGTTTATATCATTGGTTTTTTTCATTTCAATTGAAACATATTTGTCATAATTAGTTTCTTTTAATATGTTTTTTAATTCTTCATGTAAATTGCGTTCTTTAATAATTTCAAGATTAGGTTCGCTTATATGAATGTGATTAACTAAATTAATATTATTCTTTATAATATTCAAATCTTCTTTGTTATAAATAATTGTTCCTAAATCAATATTTACCTTTATTCCATTATTATCTATTTTTTTAACATAATCAAAGGCATCTTTAGTATAATTTATAAAATTAGTTCCGTAAATAACTGGATTTGGTTCAATAGCAATTATGACATCATTATTCTTGGCATAATCACCTATTTCTTTAAAAAAATATAATACATCATCATCTGTGCAATCATCAGGTCTTATTCTATTTTTGGGACACCCAAACACTAAATTGTGGCATCCTATAGATTTTGCATAATCAATTGCTTTTTTCGTATAACCTATTAATTCTTTTGCTTCTTCCTTATTAAATATCTTTTCAGTTTTACCATACCAAATAGATTGCATAGATGATATTACTAAACCATATTTATTAAAAATTTCATCCACTATTTCTTTAGCATAGTTAATATTGTCATAAGGATTTTCACTAACAAAAGTAGTTGGAGCAATTTCTATAGCAGAAAATTTTTCATCTTTTAATAGAGAAAGAATTTTATCATCATATTCTCTGCTCCATCCGATATTTGACACCGACAATTTCATATTATTACCTTCCTTAATTATTTTTTTCTTACATATTCTTTTATATCACTAAGCACAAAATCTTTATCAAAAATATAGCCGTCTTTTCCGCCAAACAATTCGTAATTTTTTGTACGATAATCATAATGCGGTATATTAGAAGATATTTCATTTACAAACTCTTTATTAGTTAAAGACTTATATAGTTCACTTATTGAAACAGGTTCTGTAGCTAAATTCAATAATTTTAAATTGGCATTTCTTGCTATTTTTATATGATTCCATAAGTATTTTAAGTTATAAAACTGAAATATACCTCGACTATCAGTAAAGTTTAAGGCCGAAAATCCAATATTTAAAAAATACTCTTTTAACTTTTGTCTTTCGGTATCTGATAAAGCTTTTAGCTTATAAAAACCATTATCCTGTAGTTCATAAAATGGATTTAAATAATTATCCTTTTGTTCTAATTCATTAAACTTCTCTTCTTTTAACATACTAGGAATTATGTTAATAAAATCATAAATAAAATTTTTCTTTAGATTGATTCCGTACAGACCTGGTAATCTAACAACTAGATATTTTTCAAAGTGGTTTCTTACCCATTCTTCTAAAAAGTATCTATTTTTACCGTATGGCTCTAAATCATCTGTATCTACTACTGTATCTTCATCTACCCCGACTGGATTTTTATATATATCAATAGTAGATATTAAAACAATCTCTTTTGGATTAATCTTTTTTATATTTTCAATAGCATTATTTATTATCTTTAAATCAGCTTCTCCATCAGAATTAGCAATAAACTTTTGAGCAGGAATACCACAGTAAATCAATAAATCAGGATTTGTTCCAAAGGCTTCTTCTATATTTTTTGAATTATACAATCCATCAAAAGAAAAACTGTTACTAATGTTAGATCCCACAAATCCAGTATAACCAACTATAGCAGTTTTCATAAATTAAAGTCTCCTTTTTCTACATGCTTGCCAATTTCTAACATCTTAACACTAGTAAATTTTACTAGTAAATATAAACAAAATTGAATAAATCCAAAATACCATAAGACAAAATTTAAACGCACATGAATATAAGAATGTGGTCTTGCTAAAACATACCAAGACATTGGTAAACTAAGTAATACCACATATAAAATCAAATCTCTATTTCCATGTTTTTTATTCTTTAATTTATTATACAAAGCTATTGCAAAAGCGCTTAAGACTAAAGTTGGAAAAACGTTCCCTGTTACACCTGGGAATAAATCATCATTTGGATTAAAGTAGAAATCGACTACTTCTAGTACGGTAGATTCTAATGATTTTTTATAAACTTCAGGATAAAAATCAGTGTCATTTGTTGAAAACGCCCTTCTTAGCACATCTTCTTTATATATTTTCTTAATTCCACCTATAACACTTCCACTGCCTCTTACAGATGCATGAATCATAACAGCGCTTGCAAAACCTAACAAACAAACTATTCCAACAATAAAAGTTGTTTTAAAAATTTCTTTGCGATTTTTCTTTTGTAAAAAGAAATCAACTATGAAAAATGCTACTGCACTCAACATAATTGTAGATATATATTCATATCCACAAAGACATTTTATAAAAATTGCTAGATACATTCCCAAATACAACAATATTTTTTTCTTATCTCTTTTATAATTTAACGACATAACTAAACCTATAAGCATAGGAATAAACCATGTAAACTCTACCCAATATAGGTTTCTTGCAAAGTCTACAATCCATGGAGAAATTAAAAACGTAATATAAAAAATAGTCGCCATTAAATAGTCATATTTTTTATATATAAAATAACATATACTTATAAATACAATTGCTAATAAAAGAGAACATACAAATTGCATTGTTGAAAATGGAATATGAAGTTTATTATATGCAAAAGAGAATATATGCCCTTGTAATCCAAATTGAGAAGTATAGTCTACAATTGCAATATCGTTCTTGATTTTATTCAAATCACCTTCTATTTCCACAATTTCTAATTCTCTTTGTTTATACATAGTTCTAGTTAAACCATAACTATTATGAGTCCCTAGTTTTTCTTGGACTATTTCAGAAAAAACTAAATGCTCTGAATCACTTTGATAACCTTCAAATATAGGTTTAGTATTCTTACCGAGAATCTTTCCAGTATAAAAATTGTAAGTCATAGCACTTAACAATAGTAAGACAATAAAAACAACCATCTTTTTGCTCTTTTTCATAAAAAACCTCCAAAGCTTAATCTCTTAAAGTATTATAACATATCAAGTAAAAAGTGTGCAAGAATGATTATGGTGGAAAATATAAAATGACTAGATTTATCTAGTCATTTTAATTCTTATTCTTTCTTTGATAGTCATAAAACCTCCTAATTATTGTAATTGTAATACATACTATTCTTTTTCCATATTAATACTATCATATGCTCCTAAATCTATAACACGATAGCCTAAGCTTTTTAGCGTATTATAAGCAATATTACTTCTTTTACCGCTTTTGCAATATACTTTAATAGTTTTATTTTTATCAAGATTAGTATTACTATCTATTTGATCATATGGAATATTAATTGCCCCTTTAATATGAGATTCATCATATTCTTCTTTTGTTCTTACATCAACAATAACAAATCCATTACTAGCCACTTTATTATTATTCTTACTTCCGCAACCGGTAATAATAGTTAAACAAACTAATAATAATATCAAAATTTTTTTCATATTTAACACCAGCCTAATTATATCATAATAAAGACTAAATTTAATAAGTCTTTTCTTCAAGGGCTTTTTTGATTATATCTTGAATATAACTATTTTTGCCTAGAGTATACTTTGGTCTATCATCTTTATATTTACTAATTAATTCTTTCTTTAAATCATCATATTTCTTTCTTTCTTCTTCGTGATTATTTAAATAGTCTCTAAATAATATTAGTGATATTCCATTTTCATCACCAGTTTCGTATAGATGTATAAATGATTTTACTACCCCATCTTCTTCTTTACGTATTAAATAATCTCCACCAGCTGTTGGTTCTTTTTTTACAGTATAAATATCTCCTTCAATGTTAGATTCAGTAAATGATATAAAATCTTTTAAATCATCAGTTTGAATCATAATATCAATTATTGGTTTAGATTTAATACCTTTAATACTAGTACTTCCTACATGATCAATGCTTGTTATTCTATCTCCATATAGTTTAAGCAGTTCTTCCTTTTCTTTTTCATAGATTATAGGATATTCTTCCATATAATCCATGATTTTTAGTTGTCCTTTTTTTAATCCAACGTTATTCATAATAACCTCCAATATTACCTCATTATAACAAAAAATAACTATATTACAATAGTTATTTATATGTTCCAATTTTATTTCCCATTTTAACAATAGTCTCTATATCTTTTTTAGAGTTTTCGATAATCTTTTTATTAATACTTATATCTTTATTAACAAGCATTATTACTGTTGATCCGCCAAATTCAAAGTGACCCTTTTCATCACCTTTATTAAATGATTTAATACTCTCATTAACAATCTTACCAACCATCATAGCTCCTACTTCGATAATACATACATCACCTAGATTGTCGCATTTTAAAAATGTTATTTCTCTATCATTTTCATTAAATACTTTATACTTTTTAAAAGCAATTGGTTGAACTGTATGTAATATTCCGTTTATATGTTTAGAAGAAATTACTCTACCTTTATCGGGATATATATAATGATGATAATCATCAACACATAATCTAAATATTAGAGCATATTTATATTCTTTTTTTTCTTTTATTAGTTCTTCTACTGTATAAACAGAATGTTTAATTTTAAAAGAAGAATCTTTATCTATTTTATATACACTTAGTTTAGAATCACATATAGCAATTAAGCCATCTTCGATTTTTCTTTTATCTTTTTTTATATTTCTTATAAAAAAATCATTAAAAGATTTATATTCTTTTTCTTCATATTCTGTTATATCAATATTATTTTTTTTAATAAATGATTTAATTTTATGTTTAGATAATCTACTATTCATATATTTGGCATACAAATTAGCCACAAATTTTCTTGTGGCTATTTTAAGTATAATTCTTCCTAGTAAAGAATTATATAAAAAATCTAATGACTTAGATTTTTTTACATTTATATATTTATCATTTTTTAAATCATAGTACATTATTTAATCACCAATAATAAAACTGCAAGTAAAGCTGCTATTAAAGGAATGATGATATATGCTATACCTTTAAATTTAGGAACTTTTATTTTAGTTACAAAAAGTATTCCAGTTAATAATGTAACTATTATATAAATAATTCCAAAAGTACATTCAGGTATATGTCCATGAAGTAATCCGATTACTGGATAAATAATAGCTGTAGATGTAACAGGTAGTCCACTATAATATTTGACAGGATTATCTAGGCTAGCATTTACATTGAAATATCCTAGTCTTGATATTCCACATATAATAAAAATTGTATAAACGATTAAATCTATTACACTATTTAATCCTAGAGAAAGCATTATTACTATTGGTAAAGCCACAAAGTTAAATGTATCTGCTAGAGAATCAATTTGAATACCAAATTCTTTTTCTTCTTTAGTTCTTTTGCACATTCTAGCAACTTTGCCATCAAACATATCGCATATACCAGAAAGCATTAAAAAGATTAAGGAAAATCTTAAATATGATATTTCAGAAAATGCCATTTTTGTAAATGCAAAATATGCTGATAACATAGCAAATATAACGCCTAAATAAGTAAGTAATACAGACTTATGAATCTTAACTATAAACATTTTAACTACCTCACTTGTTATTTTAAAGAATTGTAATACTTAGAACTCTTCTTTAACTCATTATCTAATTTATTTATACCATATTTTTCAGCTAATGTCGATGTATTAGAGAACAAATTTGTTCCTAAACCTAATTTGTTGCCTTTAATATTTCCACCCACTGCTGAAATGATTGTTGGCAAAGTGTCTAAAGCAGTATATATTCTATTATTTGTTTTAGCGTCTTTACTTGATGGATTAATAATTAAATTATAAACATATCTATCTTTAGATTTTCTTTTAGTTATAAAACTACTTTGCATACATAAGTGATCACCCATTATAACAATAGTAGTATCTTTATAATATGGTTGATTTTTTAACCATGAAATAAAATCATATATTAATTTGGATGTTGTGGCATATGAATTTTCATATTGTTCATTATATTTACTAGTAGAATAATCACTTACAAAGCCATCCATAAAATGAGTATCAATAGTAATAAGATGGAGATTAAATGGTTTATCTTCTTTTGCTAAAACATTTAATCTTTCCTTAGCAATTTCAAATAAGTATTTATCATTAAATCCCCATGGGCCAATATCTTCCTTACTCATTTTAAATCCATAATCATTTAATGTATCTTTATCAATTATTCTATAATCACCATGGCTTTTAAAATAATTACCAATATGACCAAAGGTTGTATTAGATCCGGATATAACTTCATTATCGTATCCATTATCATGAAGTATATCGCCTAGTGTATAAGCTTTTGATAAGTAATTATCCTTAAACATATCATTAAAATTTACTTTAAGCGGCAAAGATGATGTATTTGCAACAATTGATGCTGTTGTCCAAGATGACCCTCTAATCATATTTAGTTGTTCGTCTTTTTCTTTATTATAAAATAATACTGCATCTGGATCATTTATTAAATTATATAATTCTGGAATTACTTCATAATTCCAATATGCACCTTGTTCTTTTGTAAATAAACTAGTTTCTAATGATTCTACCATTATAAATACTAAATTTCTTTTTTTATCAAATGTTATATTAGCATCTTTTGGGTTAACATAATTTTCTTTTATAAAGTTTGATTTTTGTGTGGCATAATATAGATAGTTAAAAAAACCTATACTCCATAAGAGCATTATGATTGATAAAACTGATAAACTTATAATATATGTCTTTTTGTGCTTTCTAATAAATCTACAAAACACACTATATAGTAATATAAATAGTAATATTACATATGGCGCTACTCTTTTTATAGAAATAATTAATACTGATGAATCAGCATTACTAGTACCATCTTTAAAAGTAAGCAAATTGCTATCAAAAGAAGAAAGTGGAAAAGTCACTTTAAAATATATAGCACATATAATAGCAATAGCTATTAGTAGTATTAATAAAATTTGAAATATCTTAGTAGCTTTATTTTTCATACTTCACACCTATCAATTATTATATATTTATTATATAAAAAAAGCAACTTAGCAAAAGAAAAAGACTAGTAAACACTAGTCTTTTTTATGATATAATTTATCACTATTACACATCTATTTTTTTCTTATTCTTTTTATATTTTCTTCTAGCGAAACATTTGGATCAAACTTAATTGTTGGATCATCGCTATACAAATCATTATGCATATTTAACTCATTAGCTAGAGAATAATCAATTCTTCTTACATTTTTATCAAATGTAATATTCGGATCTTTATAATATCCTATTGTATCAATTGCCCCTAGTTTATTACCATCGAAAAGTAAATTAAAACACAAATCATAAATATTTATTTGCTCTTTGCTTAAGATTCTTGTATCTTCTATCATTTTTTCTCTTGCTTCTAATAATTTATCATAATCAATAGTTTTAAACTCATGGCAACTAAATGAAGGATGAAACTGGATTATGTTTTTTCCGAAGTAATTAGACAGATACCCTACTACAACACCGTCACATAAATATAATTGTTTAGGAAATAAATATGATTCTAAATCAAAATCTTGAGCCATGATAACTTTATCTTTATCAAAATCTAAGATTTCTTCAGGCGCAAATCCATCATTTACTTTAAGTACTTGCTTATTTTGTGTTAAATAAGCTGAACCTTCTGATCCATCACCTATTTTTGCAACTACTGGATTAATCCTTTTTAAATCATCAATACTATTTACGTATACATACCTTTCCATAACATTTTACCCCCTTATACGTGAGAATATAAAAAGCCACGAATGGTTATTCGTGACTCCAATTAACTAATTGTGTAAGTATTTAACCCCTTTTTTAAATACTCGAGATAGCTTTTGATCTTATATCTCCTCACTTGCTATATTATTATACACAAAAATTTAAATTTGTCAATTTATTACCTATTTAATAATATAATTGAACGTTTTGGTATTTCTAATAAAGAAAAGTCTTTTAAAGATTCATCAAATAGTCTTTCTATTTTTACAACTCTATTATGAGTAAATGATTCATGTAAAATGATTGCTACATCAGGATCATCAACATATTCATCTTCTTCTAAGTAATAAGGATCAAATATATAAGCAAAGTTATCATCTATCTTAGTAATTAATACGTAGTGCTCTTCTTCTTGCCAGCATCTAGCTATTATTACACCATTATTTTTTAAAGTTTTTTTCATTACATCAAGATTAATATCTTCCCCATATAAAATTCTACAATGTATATCAAACTCATCATTTAGATTAGCATATTCTACAAAGTATTTAGCTAGTAATTCAGCATGACGTCTAGATGTTCCACCTTTTCCTTCTATTCCATCTTTACCTTCTACATCAAGTGTAAATTTATAGATTGCTTTTAATAATTCTACTGGTATATCCTCCCTATCATATAAATAAGCTAGGGCATTAACAAATGATGTTGTTCCACAGTCATACTCAGTATTTTGATATCTTAATGGTACTTTCATTTAATTATCTCCTTTTATTATCTTGTAAATTTAACAGATATACTGCTACTTCCTAGATCAGGAAGATTATCTATATGACCTATTTTAGTATATGAATATGTTGTATCAAAAGACTTATAAAAAATCACTAAACAACTATTATCAAATAGCATTACGTCCCCTTTTTCAATATGACCAGGTTTATATGGATTTATAGGAAATGAACTAGATAAATAAATATATTTTTCATTTCCATTTAATTCGTCCATTGTTACATCAAATGGCGCTAATTCATATAGCTTTTTAGCTGTAACATTATCTTCTAAATTTAAAATATAATCATTTCCATCTATATTTACGTTTACTTTATTTGCATCTTCATTTATAGTATTCATTTCTATTTTACTCCTGTTAACAAAATCATTTATTTCATTCTGGCTATTGTTTGAACTAAATCTTTTTCCATCTTTAATATTAAGATTAGGATTATAATTTTTTAAATCTTCTATACTTTTATCAATTGAAGAACTACCTGATGTACAAAATGGAAATATAACTTTGCCAGTAAAATCATATTTATCTAGTAAAGTAAGAATAATTTTAGGATTAGTTCCCCACCAAATAGGATAACCTAAATAAATTACATCATATTTACTAATATCAATACTGTTTTTTATACCTGGTCTAGCACTAGGATCGTTTTGTTCTTTATTAGCTCTACAATCACTATTGTAATCTAAGTCTTCAGATTTATATTCTTCACTAGGGATTATTTCAATAATATCACTATTTGATTCTTTAGCAATTTGTTCTGCTACTTTTTTAGTAGTACCAGTAGCTGAAAAATATATAACTGCTGATTTATTATCATCTTTAATAGTTTCTTTACATTTATAATCAACTTTTTTATCTTTATTCTTATTATTACATCCTGTTACTAAACAAACACTTAGTATTAAAAATATACTTATTATAATTTTCTTTTTCATATTATTTCCTATCTATAAATAACTATATCATTAATATCTTTTCTTTTATCATGTAGTGGATTTATAGGACAATCCTCTGCTTTATATCCAAGTGGAAGTAAACAAACAGGTACCAACTCATTTGGTATGTTAAATTCTTCTCTTAAGATATCTTCGTCAAAAGATTCAATCCAAATATTATCTACCCCAATATTAGTTGCTTCAAGCATCATATGAGTAGTAACTATACATGAGTCCATTTCATATGTTGAGTAATCCCCTTTATGATAAGCTTCATCTTTATTTCCACAAACAATTAAAACAGTAGGAGCGTTATATCTACATCTTGATGCTTTATCAATACTATCTAAACCTTGACGACTTTCTACTACAAAAATTTTAATAGGTTGGATATCTTTAGCAGTTGGTGCTACTCTTCCAGCTTCTAAAATCATATCTAGTTTTTCTTTTTCAAGTTTTCTATCACTAAATTTTCTTGTAGAAGTTCTCTTTCTTATTATTTCTTCAAAATTCATATTATCACCTATATTTATTATAACATAAAAAAGGCTAGATTTCTCTAGCCTATAATATTTAACATCCAGCTTCTGAAGTACATATATTTGAAGGAGTAAAGAATTTAGTAAATAATTCTTCTTGTTCTTTTAGCACTTCTTTAGTAAGTTCATCTGTTGCTTTAGCAAGTGATGGAACTCTTAAAGAAACATATCTTTCACATTTACCTTTATTAAAATAGAAATGATCTCCGCCATATACTTTTTTAACTCCGGCGCTGTAGTCTTTACCATCTTTTGTAATTGTATAATCTTGAATAAAATCCTTTACTGCTTCATATAGAACTTTATATCCATCTGTTGCTTCTTTAGTTTTAATTATCTTAACATCTTTGCCTTTTACTTCAACATCATATAAATCTCTTAAAATTTCATTATGTTCGTCATCCCAAAAATCAACATAATAAATTGTTTTAATTCCTTCTTTATTAGCAACTTCAATCATTTTTTCTAATCCTGATCTACACCATGGACATAAATGGTCACCTACATATAAATAGAATGTTTCACCATTATTTATTTTTTTAGCAATTTCATCTATAGATACTTTTACATATGGATTATTTTTATCTATATCTAGTGTTCTATACTTGATATCTTTAATCATTACCTTTCCGTTTACTTGTTCATATTCTGCTTTAAAATCTAAAGCACTTTGTTTATATTTTGTTTTGCAGCAACAAAATAAAGCACAAGCTATTCCTACAATAGCAACAGCAGTAATAACTCCAATTATTATTTTAGTCTTCTTTGACATATTAAATTTCCTCTCTTTCATGTTATAACTATATCAGTAGAAAATAAATAATTAAATAAACAGTACGTTGAATTAACTAAACTTAAGGTTGAGTTAAAAAAAGGCTAGAATAATCTAGCCTTTTTAATGACATATTAATTTTCCAGTGTTTGAATCAGCACCATAAATAGTACAACTTGTTTCATAATGCATACTTGTATAACCATTTGTTTTTGTATCACCATTATAATAACTATCTGTACAAGTATATGTATGACCATCAGAAATTGTTTTACATTGGCTACTAGTAAATACTTGATTTAAAATAGCTTTATTATTATCATGGTATGCCCCATTGGTAGATCCTTCAAGACAATATATTTTATTATCTTTTAAAATACAAGCGTATGCTCTTGAAATAGTATTACCTGATAATACTAAACCAAAGAAATTATGTCTTTGCTTACCTCCACTTGTTTTTAAAGTATTTATATCATTAGTGTACTCATCAGGTGATACTGTATCACCTAGTTTTTTTGCTTTATCTCCTTCAGCACTAAAATATGCAAATACACAGTTATCACAATTAATAATTTTCTCTACATTAACGGTTCCTTCCGGTGGAAGGTTATCTCCTTCGTCAATGTCAATTATTTCATCATCTATGATGATATCATCTTGTAATGTTTCTTCTTGTTTTTCTGAAACATTTGTATTTTCTTCCTTTTTTTCTTGTGCGGTAATATTACTATCCTTTTGAGATACATCTTTACTACCACAAGCTGTTATAGTAAACATTGCTAATAAAGCAATAAAAACAATAAAAAATTTTTTCATAATATTCTCCTTGTAAATATATTATAACATATATAGACTAGATTACTCTAGTCTTTATATTTTTCTACTCTCATTTTTAAATTATATTTTTCTCTTAAATCAGCTATATCTTTCATCATTGGTGATTTATGATGAATATCTAGGGCTTGTTCATCTATCCACTTATCTATAAGTAAGACGGTTTCAGGATCATCCATAGGCAAGAAATAATCATACTTTAGATTACCTTCTTCATTTCTTACTCTGTCTACTATCCCACTAGATATCATTTCATTAGCGAATCTTTTTGCACTACCATTTTCCCCAGTATAATAAATATTTACTATTAAACTCATCTTAACACCTCTATAAAATTATATCATAAAAAAGACTAGATTACTCTAGTCTTTATTTATTATGTCTTATTTTTATAATATCATCTTTATTAAGTTCACCAACTAATAAAGATGATTTTGGATTATGCTTACTAAAATTATCTTTAACTTGTTTTTCATCGAAATTAGCATAACAGTATTTGCAAAAATGCTTACAAGAGTTATATACTCCTACATCAACCATTTCAACGCATTCACAAGGAACATTTTTTCTAGCATTCCATTTTTTATATTTCTTTCCTGTTAATTTGAAAGCAAGTTCTTTGGACATGCATTCATCTTTTATAAAACCATATTCTACTAAGTTATGAACTTCAGCGCATGTATGAACTGATATATGGTGTTTATTAGCACTTTTGCTAAAACTTGTTCCAATTGCTTCATAATCTTCTTCAGTTAACTTGCGATATTTTAAATCTTTATAATTGTTTCTAACATTTTTATAGTCATCTATAAAAGATATTAGAATTTTTTGAACATATCCATCTAGTAAATCACATAGCTTATCAAATGCATTAATATGATAATCTAAAGTGTATTTATCACTTATGAATACCGGATCATACCTAATTACTATATTATCTTTTCCAATGATGTTTGATAATTTTTTTATAGCTTCAATAATATCCTTTTTAGGTGGGACATTAGGCTCAATATCATTTTTATATGGTGTTAAAGTAACATGAAAATATACTTTCTTTTTTATATCTTTTAGTTTATCTATTATTGGTATCGGATTTTTTGTACAAAAGAATAATAAGTCAACATCATCCATCATTATTCTACTTACCATTTTGGGATTAAATGGATTTCTAACATCAATAAATCCTTCATTTAAGTGATTAATTAACCAATCTGAATAAAATGCTACAATGTCTGTTCTACCACTAATATTTAAAATCATGTTATCACCATCTACAAATAAATTATATCATAAAAAAAAACTAGGTTTAACCTAGTTTTAATAATTATATTTTTTATCTTCCTTTTGATTTTTTATGTTTTAAAGTCATATGTGTTCCTAATACTATGCCTAAAGAAGATATAGCAAGCATTCCTATCCATTTATTAACATTATCTCCTAGAGCAGGTATTTTTTCTGCAGTACCAGAAACACTTC
>JAEEGL010775542.1_pt1 | contig 20278 bp, 23 predicted proteins | sample 9134231 | NCBI WGS metagenome assembly JAEEGL01 (sample SAMN16246548, study PRJNA631951) | gut metagenome | biome: gut microbiome; feature: rumen; material: fiber-attached | host: Bos | place: Iran: Karaj | collected 2018-10 | reverse complement strand
GTTAAGTTTAGCTATATATTCAGGAGACAGTTTGATTTCATCACGCATCATGATTCGTTTAGCTATAGCTATAGTAACGAATAAAACACCTATTGTCAAAAGAAAACCAAAACAAAAAGAATATATAGTCATCATTAATGTACTCCCGTAGTCATACTAGTATTAAAAGTTATTAGTAAATTGTTATTCATTTAATTATCCTACATAAATTTACCATCCAATGCCGATTAAATTTTGATTAGTATATGCACAATTAACATGAAAAAAAAACACTCACTGTCATCACGACGTTAGTGTTTTTATTTTCGGAATTCTACAGAATAACGTATTTACTATAACACTTCAACATCTTAGTCATGAATTTCGCTCCAACATTAGAACGTTTACTATCATGACCAACTTGATGTTTAAGCATAGGTATATACGCACATATTACTAATGTAGACAGGGAATTGATGTTATACTTCTGATTGAGCTTTTTAAAGTTCATCTTAGTAGCATCAGCATCAAAAAACTGTACATTATCAGTATCAGGTCCTATAAATTCGTGTTCCCGTATACTACAATCTATACCGAAATATCTATAACCTAATTGATGGAATCGAAATGATTGTACACCCCAACTACATCCAACATCGATTATAGTATCTATCTTAAAATTATTCCATTCGTTATAAGATTTAAGCATCTCCAGTATAGGAATGTACGAATCCCATTCTGCTAAATCACTGTATTCCCAAAATTCACGCTGTTAAGATGATAGTGAATCCCATGTTTTTTGTACTGCTTCTGAAAAGTCTACTCCTCGCATAACTGCTCCTCATCCAATTTAATATTATACCGTCTGCACATTCTTTTAATTAATGTAGCACGAAATAACTCATCTTTGTCTTTAGTCTCATAGAACTTACGCATATGACCTTCAATCAGATTCCGAATATCAGCGAATCGTCCTGTGTCGTATAATCTCTTACAAGCATACCACTCTGCGTGATGTTTAGTTCTAATACTAAAGCTATTAGAGAGTTTGTTACCCTCCATGTTCGTGTCTAGTGTACCTGATTTGATTTGTAAGTAATATGCATATTCACGATACAACGCTGCTCGTAATGGAATATATTTCTCACTAAAGTTTTGTTCTATAGTGATGAAACATTTTCTACCCGTTTTAGTGAAGATACTATTTATCCATACATCCTCATATTCGTGTCGTTTTATATCAAAATATCTAAAATAATTTAAAATAGCTAAATCATCTTCAGACATCTTGTTTACTTTACGTAAATCTAATACTGGTATTCTAAACATCTTCTCATTATTCAACATAGCTTCGTATTTACTATTACGCAAATGTTTAGCGAAATAGCTGTATAATATCCATTCAAGTTCATACATAATACTGTTAGATATTTGTCTACTAAGCGTGTTTAAGGTTGAATGTATTAAACCCATGTTTTCAACATGTGATATCATCATTGACATTGTATCTGATTGAAATCCGCTAGATGATTTCTCAATTTTAGATATGATGTCTTTCATGCTATCGTAATTAACTCTAATATTAGTCAGTGTTGCTACTGCATAATTAGAATCATCATCGAAGTTAATATTTATTGACATTTTTTGCTCCTTAATAAATAGTGTACATACCACTCTAGTAATATATAACTAAAAACAAAATGAAAAAAAAATAGTCAGCCCACTAGGAGCTGACCAAAATGTGGATGGAAAATATGGAGTGGTTATTCTTCTTTAGCTTCTTCTTTTTCTTCAAACAAACCATTTAGTCGGTACATCAGTTCGAAGTGACCCTTAGGGTCTTTCACCAGATCTCTGGCTTCTTCTTCTGTGATGTCAATTACTGTCATGACTGCATTGATAGCATCATCGACTGCTGAATAGTAATCAGCAGATGTCTTGTCGATCATGAATCTATCACTCATTATACCTCTGCTGTGCTGGTTTAAAACCATACACGCAATCAGTTCGGTCATGTGAGTTTTGGCAAGTTTCAGTACGATATCAGTTATTGCATTAGCTCTGAAAGAATTTGAATTTTCCATAATGTGTATTACTCCTAAAATAAATAAAACAAGTGATTAACACTAAAATCACTTTCCATGCGAGTAATATATAGATATGAATTTATTGAGAATCGTAAAAAATATATATCCATACTCCCGTCGGAGTATGGATATATTAAATAGCGACGAATAAAAGACTAAAAATGACCGTCTAAGAAAATGTGAGCTCATCTAGAACTCATCATTAACTTAGAATCGGGTTTTCTTTCACTAAAAATGAAGTATACAAGAGCAAAAGAAATGGGGATCATCACTTGTCATTATCAAAAACAAGGAGTCACGAAGTATTTTTGAGTTGTATAATAGTACGGTAGAAATTTATACAACGTCGTTCTGACAAGTGATGAAAAACTGGGTGCGCACTTAAAACCGTAAGCCCGTCTGGTATTCACCATTCGCTCTCCGCGATGTAGATCCAGCAACTCCCTTGAAACTAGCACGCCGACCTCATCGTATTATCCCGTAGAGGTCTTTTTTAGGGATTTTTCCTAGCATTGTGATAATCTGAATTCTAGGCGCTATAATTATTGATAACTATTCTATATACATCTTAGAGTAATAAAATATTTAGACCGTAATCTTGAGCTATAGTGTGCTCTATTCTGCAACCTCTAGCTTTTTCCCAATCTTTATCAAATACTACTAAATCAGCTTCAGATAATTTGAGAATAGATCTACCTAAGAAATACACTCCAATGTTGATTTCAGCTCTAGAAGCATCAAATTCTGGGAAGTAAGAATCGATAATAGTTATTTCTTCTTCTTTAAATCTTGATCTCAGATCGTCTTCAATTCTTTTACGAGCAGCTAAAATTTCTTCATCAGTATATCCACGCATAGGTGAGCTTATAAAAACTTTCATTTAAATTAAACCTCTGTTTTAATGTTGTTTTATGATATTTAGTACTATTGTACTGATTCTGTTAATATAAAGGAATTCTGAATGTTTTAACATCAGGTTTTCCGAATATATTCTCATAGAATTTAGTAAAGGTATTTTCATTACTGAACTCATATGAATCGATAGCTTCAATAACAAAATTTAATTCATCAAGTAATTTCCACCTATGTCTAAAATAAGCAGATAAGATTAATGAACCTAATTTGTGTTGCGCTGTTAGTAATCTATATTCACCATTTACTTTAGCAGGAATCAATGCTTTGTGATAACCAATACTTACAAATTCCTGTACTGATTTATCGGTTGCTTGATATTGTTGACCTTCAATTGGCATCTTGAAAAAATCTAAATGTCTAAGATCTAACATATCAAGTTCATATTCAACATTAGCGAATGTTACTTTAAATACAGTATCAAAATGAATAGATGGTAAACCACCTCTTAATATGTTCTTAATGTAATATTCTTTAATGCTATCAGAATTAGCAATAAGATCTTCGGTAGAAAGTCCCTCACCGTAACGATGAGGGGCGTGATATACCATATCGTTATTGTTATTATTGTTGTTGTGTTTAGCCATTCGTTTATAAAGTCCTACATTAATAAAAATTCATTAATGATCAGTCCATGCGTTTTGACATAGTTGAATAATACGAGCATCAGTAAGTGGTGCTAATCTATTATCAACTAAGTTATCAACATAGTTAGACAAATTAGTGTAAAGTTGTCTAATATCAGCATGTGCTGTTTCTGATTCATTATGAATGGTGACGCCACCAGTCTCATATTGAAATTGCAATTCATCAGTACGATGGATTAATGTTCTGATCAACTGCATTAAAGTATTGTGATCTTCTAATTCTTGATATCCTAATTGAACTGTAGATTCATCTGACATTTTAAAATCCTCCACACTAAATAAGTTAAACACATTCTATTTCATGCACCTGAAAAAATAAACAGAGTGTAATGAATGGACCACACTACACTCTATTTATTTTGGTTCGCTGTTGTGAGAGATTTTATTGTGTTGATCAACTAAGTACTTTACAATGCTATTGATAAAATCACCACCTAGTAAATGTTTACAACTGTAGATTCTATCAACAAAGTTCTTGTCAGGATTGATCACTTCATTATCCAATACTTTTTCTAAATATTTTTTAGTTTCAGTAACTTTAGTATCATACTCTTTAGATGGATGTAAACGTTTCTTAATTTGATAATAAACGTTATACCATTCATCTGCATATGCTTGTGGTCTAGAACAAATAAAACTAGATAGTTCTTTATGTTCATATGGTTTAACTGCACCAGGATAATGAATCATTAGCGGATCTATTTTAATTGGTTTAGTTGCATCATCACCATGCATATTGTACTTAATAGGTAAATATGCAATATTGTTGTTATAAACATCACATAAAAATACTTCATCTATATTGAAGAATTTTAATCTATTATTGATGAAGAAATTCAAATAGATAGAATAATAATTAAGATATTTATTCTTAGCTAAAAATATTCCACAATTTATTTCAGGTCTAGCAGTATTGTATCTTACACCTGCTAAATCTTTATCTTCTAAATAACTAAACATAGAAGAAATAGATCCTGTAAAAATAGTATCCGTATCAAAATACAAAATATACTTTTCTTTGATATTTTCCATAATCTTAAATTTAGCTGAGATTATGTTAATAATATCGCTGTAAAATATATTCCATTTATAATCAAAATGCATATCTGCTGTTGATACTGATTCTACGTTGTAAGTAGTAATATCAATATCTTTTAATCTTTGAGTATATAAATTTATATCTTCTTCAGTAAAATCAACTCCATAAATAGTTACAGTAAATTCAGGGTTGTATCTGTGAAAGCTATAGAGACACACTAACGATGTCTCTATATAGTTCTTATCTATAACAACAAAGGTATGAACATCATCACAAAATACTACTGAAAAAGTATTGTTCTTAGGAATCGTTAAGTATTTTTTCATAGTATTTGATTGTCTCCTTTAAACCATTTTCGAGATCAATCGTTGGTTCCCAATCTAATTTATCTTTAGCTAGATCTAATCTAGGTAAACGATCTTTAGGATCATCTTTATCAGGAGCAGTATGAATGATCTCACTCTTAGAGTTGGTTAGATCTTTGATCAATTCAGCTAACTTATTAATAGTAATAAAGGTTCTATTATTACCTATATTAATAGGTCCTTTTTCATCTGATTTCATTAATCTAATTAAAGCTGCTACTGTATCATTTATGTAACAGAAACATCTATGTTGCTCACCTGTACCATGTACTTTAATAGGTTTATCTAATAAAGCACTTATGATAAATTCAGAAACTACTCTACCATCATTGCTATTCATTCCTGGACCATAAGTATTGAAAATTCTAGCTATAGAATAATTGATGTTGCTATTGATCATAATAGCTTCACCAACTCGTTTACCTTCATCATAACAAGCACGTTCACCTATAGGATTAACTCTACCCCAATAAACTTCAGATTGAGGTATTATTTCGGGATCTCCATATACTTCTGATGAAGAAGTAAATAACATTTTAGCATTACTACGTCTACATGATTCAATAACATTAAACATACCAATAGTACAAGTTTTAAGTACTTCATATGGATGTTGTCTATAATGAACAGGAGAAGCAGGACATGCTAAATGATAACACTTATTGAACTTAAAATTAATTATCTGATCACATACGTCTAATGGAATAAATGTAAACATATGTCTGGGTGATAAATTTTGAAGTTCTTTAATAGTACGATTAGATGAAGTTGATAAATTATCAATGCATATGACATCATCATTTTTGATAATTTCTTTAATTAGGTGATGACCAATGAAACCAGCACCACCTGTTACTAATGTTGTCATACTCTTTTCTCCCGTAACGAAATGTTATCAGTTATTTGTGTATTATTCATTTTCATATCGTAAACCATTTTGAATTGCATACGTGAAATATTAACATGGAATTTAGTTTCCATTTGGTTAACTTCATTTATTACATTAGTTAATTCCTGAATAAATTCTGGATGACAATTATATTTCTTAGCTAGTTCTAAGTAGTATGGATATGCATCTCTAAATACATGATCTGCTGTATCTTCAGTTCCTGCATTGAAAGGTTTAGCTACTGAAGCAAAATGAACAAATATCATTCGGTTAGTGCTTCTAGCATAGCTGAGCATAGGTATCCACCAACCATCAGAAGTAGCATCATACTTAGTATTATCAGGATATATTAAGTTTAATGCATCTTGATCTGGATATGGACAAGTACTTAATCCAACTGCTTCAATAATATCTATACTTTGTTTAAGATGATCTGAAATAGTTTTATCATCTAATCTAAACATCATACTACCAGCATTGATATAATTATCAACGGAAATATTAGTGAAATCAATACTAGGTTTGTAGTATCTATGTCTATCTTCAAATATCCCACCAACTCTACAATTAGATGCAATGAAATTATTGATAGATGGTAAAATACTATCTAAGAAAAACACATCCATATCTAAACGCAATAATACATCATACTGATTACGATATTCTTTAACCATGATGTCTAATGCTTCATTAGCTATAAACAGATCAGCCATCTTGTCAATAGCAAAACAATAAGAAGTAGTATTAAAATGATTCTTATGTTTCTTACAGAAATCAACTACTTCTTGACTGTATATATCTCTAAATATAACATTTTCAAAACCTATTTTCTTTCTGAAAACAGTTGAAGTTCCATCTGTTAAAAATACTACTAATTTGATATCTTTGTTATATTCAACAAAAGAATTAATAGCAATAGTAATAGGATCAAGATAATCTATGTTTCCTACAGCAAAACAAATAACTGATTCTTTCATATACAAATCCATTTTAATTTATTTGATATTATACATTCTTTTACACAGTGGTGCTAGTTTTTCGATAGTACTTCTATTCTTTTCAACTATAGGTGAAATAGTTGGGAATAGAGATTTATCAAAACTATCATACACACCCAACCATTCTTTAAACATAGGCATGATAATTAATTTATCAGTATGAACTTTATCCCATGAACGATATGGTTTAAAATCTGATAATAAATGCACTATCTTACTCACAGAAATAGTTATTCCTGATCTAGCATAATAACTAGCACAGTATTTAGCATGAATAACTTTAGTACGTAAATGTTGATGGACAATATATCCTTCATCAGGTACGTAACTCTCTAAGTTAATATATGAAGAATGTAAATATTCATTTAAATTGATACTGATATCTCTATCAGGAACATGAATTATCATAACACCTGCATTGACAACTTCTGAATCATAACAGTGACCAATCAATTCTTCTGAATACTCTTGAAACAATTCAGAAAAATTATCTCGTACTATCATATCTAAATCTAAATGAAACATATATGGTTTGTATCTTCTACCACAAATGATAATCTTACTCATAAGTGCATCGTAATGATGAGTACATGACCAAAGGTTAAAATGTGGTGGTGGAGGTGCATTCAATTGAATCTTTTCTGAAATTATTTCAACATTATCTTTCCAATAAGTATTGATTACTTTAGAATATTCTTCTAATTTCTCTTTAGAAAAATTGATACAATGTACATGTAGTTTTATGTATGGATTGTGTTTGAATAATGTTCTAAAGAACACATAACTAGGTTCTATCAATTCTTCATCTAAAGTACAAAACACATAATACTTATCTAAAATGTCCATGATCTAACCTCATTAATCATTCTTTCAACTATTCGTTTTGTTCTTAGATTCTTAGGGATTTTGGTATTTTCGTATTGATGATGTGTTAACATGTAATTCATACGAACATTCTTTCTAAAGAAATCTACTTGTTTAGAAAATTCATAACACAATTCAACACCAGCTACGAAATTAAAATTATTTACCTGTATTGCAGAATACTCATATGTTTTCCATGGTTTAACCCAAGAACCATTAAAATGAAAACCTAACAAATCAGCGTTCTCATCAAAATCACCTACATCTGCATAATTAGTAATAATGATACTATCACGATAGAAATGTTTATCATTTGTTAATTCATTTAAAATATCTTGCTCTGGTACTAAATAGTTAATAGCATCTGCATCCAAACGTTTAGTCATTTCTTCTTCAAAAGTACAATTTAAATTAAATTTACTTTTAATAAATTTACACAACCCTACATTTATTTGAAAATATGAAGTATGTTCTTTAGGGAATAATCGTTTAATACTATCTCGATTATTCATTTTTTCAACTAAACCAACTAACGTATTATCGTATTTGCATAACCTAGAAATATCACCGAAATACAAAATATCCAAATCAATACGGAATATTTCATCTTCTTGTATATAATCGAATATTCTAAATGTCCATAGAGTTAAATGTGCGGGATATGATGCGAATACAGTATCGTTATGTGGATAATCAAACAATTTCTTATTATGTTCTTCATCATAAATGTTGATAATATTTAAATGATCTTTATAAGGTTTAGTTGAATAGTATTTAACTACTTCTTCATAACCTGAATCAACTACAAACAGATTGAGTTTGATATCGTTATATTTGAATAACGAGAGCATACTTATTTCAGCTTGTTCACAATAATCAGATGTTATCAGAGCAAAATAATACATATTTAGTTGCCTTAAAATATGGATAAAGCATCTACGTATAAACGTAGATGCCCTTATTTAAATTAAAGTGTTATTTATCCCAATCAATAGGTCCAATTTGTTCAACCATTTCTGCTATTGCTGGTAATGAATACCCACCATTATCGTTGAATTCATTAACAACTGCATGGAATTTATCATATGCTTGATCACGCCATTCAACATAATTCGTAGCTTCTTTCTTATACTTTTCTTTACTAGAAAACATATACGATATTAAAGTTGCTGGATCATCGTATCCACGTTCTTGTGGTTTAGTACGAATATATGTTTCAATTATACTTTTGAATTGCTCAAGCTGCATTTCACGCTGATCTGCGAATTGTCCAACACCAACTATATCAGGATATTCATCTTTTATTTCAATGTTATTAGCTTTAGCATATTCGAGTACCATTTTAGCAAAAATGTTAGTTTCAATATCCATACATCTTGTACCGAATTGGTAGCCGTCAACTGTCAAATTAGATACTATAATAGCTTTCTTGTTCTTACCAACATACGAGATGTTAGATGCTGTTACTATCATTTTGTTCCTCCATATTTGTTGAACTTATCATTGGTTCTACTATAACTTCAAACTCATTGTTCTGTCGTAGCATAACTGCTTTATTAAGAATATAATTACTATGCATTGCTACTAACGATTTAGGTGATAATACTTCTTTTCTTCTACGTAATATTTCGTGACGTAATTCACCAGAAGCTTCATCTAAATACATACCTAAAAAGTATTCTGCAAAATCAATAGCATTATACTCAGAAGCAGTGTCTGTTTTGTAAACATCCATTACCACATTAAAAATATCAGCATTATCCATGCTTAATGTTTTACAATGAGCATTACGATCAATACATAAACCACATTCAATAATCTTCTTATCATAGAGCATATTAAGCGCATATCTATCTATATATAGATTCATGCTTTCAGGAATAAATTCTTTAGCCTTTTCTGTATTATCTGAATTCATATTTTTAGGATTTAAAATAGCAAATCCAAAATTGATAAATACAAAATAGTCAACAGGATTGTATTCAGATGTGAATATTAATGGGAATGTTGGTGAAACATAATCGCCACACATGTGCCATGAATCAACAGGAATAGTAGAAAGTGCATCTAATACCATCTTGATAGATCTAAGTGACATGCATCTACCATCAGCTATAATTAAGAAGTCATGTTTACGACTAATAATTTCATCTATTTTAGATAAGAATGAAAAACGATATGAATCATCTACTTGAATAAGATTTTCATATTCAATTTTTGATTCTATATCTGGAGTACCCACTATTTCAAAAACAAAATTATAATCGTCACATTTATTAACTTTAGTAAATGTTTCTACGAATAATTCTGTTTGTAATGGGAAATTATTATAAACTAAAATATCAACTGTTTTCATATTTTAATTCCATTCAAACGTATACGTATTCTTATGACTTTCCCCTACCGTATCCGGGAAAGAAACAGCAACTGTGTTAACTGTACCTGCTGCTTTCTGATCAGTTATGGTTACAGTAACCGGTTTATAGGCAGCACTATATGTGAACGTATGGGAAAATGTTGTGTATGGTGTCAAGTCAATAGTGGTTGGTTTAGAATTATTCCAAAAATCTACCTCAGAAGATTTATAGATCCAGTCTGTACCATCACCTATATTTGCGAATACATAGATACCTTCACAATTAATTGGATATACTAAAGATGTAACTTTAACGTGCCGGGTAATTGGTTTATTAGTGACATATCCTTCTGTATCCCATTCTTTTTTCCAACATTCAACTGTACATTTATATGTTGAGGTTGGAGTTACAGGTGCTACGTAGGTAACCTGTGCCGTAGCAATAGCTGATGCACCGCTAGGATCGGTTATTTTAGCGTATACTGAATAATAACTATCGTTGTTAAATCGAGCATCAGTATTCACTGTAACACTCATGCTCTGTCCAAAACTAGAGCCTTCTACGTTACCTGGTGTCGATACACTAACAGATCCTGTTCTAATATTATCAGTGGTGTTATAGTAAGGTCGCTGATAGCCATATTCGATAGTACAATTATCATGATCAGCATCACCATACACAATAGTGAACGTTATAACACCATTACTAGATGAATTAGGTACATTGCTCAATCTTATAACTGGTGTGCGATTTGGTTCATACCACGTAACTGACCAGACCTCACTCGATGCTGCTTCACCATACGGATCAAATACACGACACCAATAGTGCCAAGTTTTATTACTATCAGAAACAGTAATAGAAGAACCACTTCCGATCTTTAGACTTTGATCTCTTGCGTTTTCATAACGAAGCCATTCATAAGTAAGAGTATCTCCGTCAGGATCTGATCCTACCGCTGTCAAAGTCACATTAGTTCCATTAGCCGCTGATGTTGCGCTACCTGAGATACTAACAGTAGGTGCACTATTAATAAACGATCTACTAACAGCGGCTCTATAACCACCAACTTTCAATTCACCTAAAGTGTATCTGAATCTATTATAATCAACTGTACTATTCTTGTTACCTGAAAATAATGGTATATAACCTTGACCATTAATCTTAATACTAGGAGTTGTTATTTTGGAACTAGAGATAAAATAACTAGTACCATTTACTTTGATTGTAGCCATACAAATCCTTAAAATATCGCAGACACCAGAACATGTTCTGGTGTCTTAAAAATATAATTTATTCGATAGTAACAAGGTAGTTACTAATATAAAATCCACCATTATTCTGCGATCTAGTGGCAGAAGTTGCATTGCCATTAAGATTACCAGAGAAGGTAGGAGCTGTTACAGTACCCGGAAGTTGAGTATTGCCATTTCCATCTAATAAAGTTAGAGTCCTAACAACATTAGCGAATGTACCACCGTTATATTGTCTAACGTAGATAGGTTCGTTGCCGTTATCGGAAGTTGCTATTTCAGCATATCCAGCATCATTAGAACCACCTACTAATATACGGAACTGGTCATTATCTGCCATGGATGCGTACACTAACGCCTTAGTACCACCTGCAGCAATTGATGTACTTACTGCTCCTGCTGTTGTAGCAGTGGCTGAGTTGCCAGTACAAGAACTTGATGAGCCACTAATATTACCTGTTAAGTACCCAACTACATTTGCGTTAATAGTGGATGGTAGTTTTAGCGTTACGTTTCCAGAGCCATTTACGCTAACGGCATTACCAGTATGGCCAGCATCATGGTCTTGTATACTAACATTCCGTGCTGTACCCCAATTAGCAGTGGTAATGTTACCTGTACCATCGAAGTTGGTACCATTAATGGTACGTGCTGTTTGCAACTTAGTAGCGGATGCAGCATTGCCTGTACATGATCCAGATGAACCGCTAATGTTACCTGTTATATCAGCATTAATAGCTGATGGTAATTTCAAGGTAACATTACCTGATCCGTTAACACTTACAGCACTGCCAGTGTGACCTGCATTGTGGTCTTGAATGCTGATATTTCTGGCAGTTCCCCAATTGGTTGTAGTAATGTTACCTGAGCCATCAAAATTAGTGCCGTTAATAGAACGAGCAGTCTGCAATTTTGTAGCTGTATCGGCATTACCTGTAAGATTACCAGTCACATTACCAGTTACGTTACCTGTAACATTTCCAACTATATTAGCTTTAATAGTTGATGGTAATTTCAAATCGGTTCTATTTTTAGATAGTCTAACAGCAGCACCTAAATTAGAACTATCAGCATCATTAATAACAATGTTAGGACGATATAACAAATCATCAAAATCACCAGTGTGACCAACACCTGATACATCAGCATCATAGATCTTTAAACTAAGATCATATTCAGCACTATCTAATCTATCGTTCTGAACATTGTTAACTTCATTAAGATTATCAACTCTATTTTCAAGAGCACTTAACATGCCGTTGATATTATTTATCAAATCATTAATTTCAGTTCTTAAATTTTCGAGTTTGGTATCTGTTTCAGTACCATTATCTAAAAGCATAGCTCTAATATCAGCATGAGCATTAGCTGCTTCATTGTGATCATTTAGTAAAGTTAGATTATCGTTATATAACGCAGTGAGCAATCTAATCTTTTCTAACAGTATTCGTATATATTCCATTAACTCATTGTGGTCTTGTATTTCCACATGACTGAGGTCAATTTCATCAGACATAATTCTCACTCCATTTTAATTTTAAACCGGTTTAAATTAGAGTCACAACATGCTCACAAACAAGTACTTTTCATTAATTGCGTTACATTAAAAATAAAGATCAAATATAATTTGATATCTTTAAAATAGTTATAATAAATGATGAGGTTTTATTAGAATGATTTTCGAAAAATACAAAACCAATAATAACTTTTTTCCATATGCTAATACTGGAACGTTGTTTGATTTGGCTACAGGTAAATTTAGAGTTGGTACTAAGAACAATTGGGTGCTAGATGGTGGTCTATCTCAGTGTTCAGGAATAAGTGGTAGAGGTCAGACTTACAAATCAGGATTAGCAGGTAGTTTATTAGCTAGAGCACTTAACATATACAAAGATTCATATGGAATAGTTTATGAAACTGAAAATACTATTCCCGATGGTACTAGATATGATGATTTTGTACCTGAAGATCAACCAGTTAGTGATAGAATAATTTTCAAGAATACTACTGATTATAGTTTAACCGGTTTTTATGATGAATTAATTGAAATTATTGATGAAAAGATTAAACATAAAAGTGATTTTTATGTAGAATCACCATTCTTAGATTTATCTACTAATAAACCAATGAAATGTTGGATACCAACTTTTATTTTAGTTGATAGTTTTAGTAGAGCTAAATCTAGTAAAAGTGATAATCAGATTTCTAATAATTCTATTGATGATGGTAGTGTTAATAGTTATTATTTGTATGATGGTAATATCAAATCAAGAATAATGAATGACTTACCAGCTAGAGCAAGTAAAGCTGGTGTATATGTAATCATGACTGCACATGTTGGTGACAAAATGGATTTAGATCCATATGCTCCAGCTCAAAAACAATTACAGTATATGAAGAATAATGATAGGATGAAAAATGTTGGTAGTAATTTTGAATTCTTAACAACATCATTAGTTCAAACATTAAAAGCTACTGTAATGCAGACTAATGATAAAAAATGTTTATATCCTGATGGTGATAGATCTACTAATGTTGAAGTAAACTGTGTTGATACTATGTTAGTAAGATGCAAGAACAATGCTAGTGGAATTCAAGTACCATATGTACTAAGTCAGTATCAGGGTATATTAGACGCAGTTACTAATTTCAATTTCTTAAGAAATAATGGTAACTACGGTATGAATGTACAAGGTAATAATCAGAGATTTAATCCATTATTACTTCCTGAAACTACTTTAACTAGAACTAATATCAGACAAATTACTAAAGACTATAGAACTAATAGAGCATTAGAAGTAATAGCTCAATTATGTTTTATTCAGAATCTATGGTCGATATGGAAATTACCTGAAGTTATTTCAACACCTATTGAAAAAGTAGCAGAAGCATTGTCTCATAGTGAGAAGATGAGTGTTGATAGAGTTCTTGAAAGTACAGGAACATGGACTGTTGGTTGTAAACAAGAAAGGGAGAGATTAACTATATTAGATATATTAGAATCATTGAAGAAAGATAAATTGATTTAAACATATTTAAACAATTATCATCTATTATGTAATGGAACGATTATACAAGCAACAACTTTAGCTGGGTTGATGAATTTCGTTGAAATTCACTTGTGTAAGAACTTCTTAGGCTGACGCATTTTAATCCTTTATAAGCTGACAAAAAAGTATCACTCCCCTATTTGGGGAGTGATACTGACCTTCGTTAGTTATTTTTTAAGAGCTAAAGCTTTAACAAGGTATTCTGCAAGAGTATATCTAATTTCGTGGCATTGATATACTTTTCTATATCCAGGATTAGATGTATCATCAGTAGGATTATTCACTTCAACAAAATCGCTACGTTCAAATACACCATCGTCACATACTACTAATGTATCAGTACAAGTAGTTTGAACTATACCATTATCTACCATTTCTAATCTCCTTATCTAGCTAAGTATACTAAACGTGAACCATATTGAGCACCAGTACCATTAGTAGCTATCTGGAAATTACGATAGAATATACCTGAGTATAGTGCACTCATATATCCACCACCAAATACACTAATAGCTTCACCTGCTCTAATACTACCATAATCGCAGAAATAAGAAGCAGATGATCCATCTAAATCTTTAGGTAAGAAGATATTACCATTTTCACACAACATCTTCTTAACGAAGCCATTACCTTCCATAGTGTATGAAGAATTAATAACATCGTATTTGCTTACATCAGCACAATCAGCAAGAGTTCTTGCGACTTTAACTGCATTAGAACTATCTTTAATCAAACCATCTTCAAATGTAAATACATTACCCCAAAGAGATTCAATACCACAGAATTTAACATGATGATTACTATCAGTCTGTTCTGTACCTGTACAAAGTTCAGAATTCATGCCATATGCATTAGAAGCACCTGTTACGATAGGTTCAGTATGTGAAACTGCGGTATAACCAGTACCAACCATAGACTGCGAATTAGTATGTCTATACATTAAACAGTAGATGCATTGTAGTAATGTTAGGATAGAATAAGTAATAACACCGTAACCATTACCACGAGCAGTAGCACCTGCACGGAAGTTAGCAAGAGTACTATTCACGGATGGAATTCTACCTGAAGAACTATATAACTTACCTGATGATAAAAATCCAGCATATGCACCAACATACAGCTTAGAAGAATCATTATAATCTTTGTAAGAAAATGCTCTATAATCAAAACCAGTTGCATTAGGTTTCTTAGTAATAGTTACACAAGCTTTGGTATCTGAAATCTTAACACAACGAACACCTAATCTAGGAATTTCAATCATGACATCATTACCTAAAGTAGTAATGTCAGCATTAGCACCTGAAGCTGTATAAGCAAAGTTATTAGGATTAAGATAGTATAAAACTGTACCATTACGAACAACACAAGGTTTGATACCTAACTCTGCTAACCATTCAGCAGGAGTAGTTGAGTTGAAAATTTCAGCCCAAGTAATAACTTTAGCAGGATCTGAAACTGTACTACTATCTATATAGAAGTTGTATTCTTGTCCAACTTTTTCATTTATGCGTTTATTGATTTCAGCCAATAACGTAGGAATATTTTCTTCATAAAGAACTGGCATTTAAATTTCTCCCTTTGGAAGTGTTACAAATTAGTATCATTTAATTACTGCGAATCTTGTTTTGATTTCAACTCATCGATTGAGTTCTCGTAGTAAGTAATAGTTGTTTTCATAGCTTCTATGTAATTCTTCAATAATGAAAAATTAACTTGTAATGCTTTAAAATTAGTAGGATGTTCTAAGGATTTAGTTGCATCTAATTTTGATAGTTTAGGAGCTACAGGTGCTGGGATTTTTTCAGGATAGGTATAGATATATTTAGTTTCAGGAACTACTTCTATAGAAGTACAACTACTCAATAGCATCGAAAATGCGATTGATGAAATCAATACCTTTAGTGTATGTAGCTTTGGATACATTTTCTTTACCTCCCTCAGGTTTAACAACTTCAGGTTTAGTTTCAGATACAGTATATGATTCAATTACAGGATCAGTGAGATTCATGATAGTATCTATTTCAGTAAAATCATTAATTTGTTTTTGCTGCTGTTCATAGCAAGTTACTAATATCTTATTGATATTTGTGATAGAATCATCTCGATCATCAATTTGTTGTTCTAATGCTTTAATAGTTCCTTCTAAATTAGAATTATTAACTTGTAATTGAGTGATAGTAAAATCTCTTTCTTCTATAGTACATTTTAATAAATGAATTCTAAGACCTAAATATCCTAAGAAAATGATACCTAGTCCTATGTAGAAATATTTACTACTGAATACAGTTTTTAATACTGATAAAATCATACTTATATTCATTTCAGAACCCCTCTGCAATTATTCAAGTACGTCATTTCATGAAACAACATCTGTCTCCCTAAGGAGACAGATGCGTTTTAATTATTTAACATGATTTGGCGTTATCGGGGCTTATAGCGTGACAATATCCATGATCATCGGTATAGAATTCAGCTTCTATATATTCTTTTAATAGTGCAGAAGCAAAATCATCATCATAGTCTCCTTTCCAAACAATGTGCTTAACTCCACAACCTATGAGAAGTTTAGTACATGTAGTACAAGGTTTGGTTGTACAATAAACTGTACATCCTCTTAATTTCTCTCCTAACAGAACAACTAGATTCTGTTCAGCATGTATAGCTCTACAAATATCAGTCATCTGACCTGATGGAATCTTCTTGATCATTCTAATACAGGTTTCTGGTGTACAATGTTTAAAACCAGATGGTGAACCATTATAACCAGTACCGATTATCTTATTTTTGTCATCCACAGCAACAGCACCAACTTTACGTCTAAGACAAGTTGATCTGGTAGCTACCGTTTCAGCTATTTCCATAAAGTACTGATGCCAAGGCTTTCTCTCTTCCATATATTTTAATCCTTTGAGGTATATTTAACAATGAGTGAACAAATACTTAATGATACTATCAGTGGATTTTCGGATATTAGCACTTGTAGATTTGAAGGATTCACTACTAGAAACCTATCAGACTTCGAAGTTATTTTATCCACTATAGAAAACAGTGATAAGTATCAGAAGATGATTGGGTTATTTGAAAAAATACGAAAACACATGTTAGCAACCAATGATGCTCATATTTTCACCTTAGAGGGAATGGAGAGCGAAGTAATTGCTTGCTTATATAAACAGTACAGAAAATTAGGATATAAAGGTACTGTTTCTGATATGCTAAAAGCAGTTATCAAAACTATCAAAGTTGCTGATGCTACTACAGTTAGTGCTGGTATTAGTGATACTGAAGCTGAAGAAGTTATCAGTGTTAGTAGAATGATGAAAGAACATTATACTAAACCATATGCACATAGAGAGATAAATGAGATATTTGCACCACCTGCTTGTCTTAATGTTTATCCATATGTAACTATTGATAGTTTATCTGATAGTAGTCAAACTTCTTATTTAGTAGATAACATTATTAATAAAGGTGCTATTTATTTTGAGTTATGGTATAATAGAAATAGAGATCAAGGATTATTATTCGATGTTACTTTTGATGAAGGAACATTGAGTGTTGAAGCACATACTACTGGTATTTCAGTATTGCTAGATGGAGTATTAATAGATACTTTACCTTATCCTGATTTATTAACTATTAACAAATATGTTCTATCTATGGATAGAAGTGGGATTGTATTACGAGATGAAATTTCCAAATTTGTTAAAAGCGGTGTTATACTTAATAACGCAACTAATCTTGTGTTCAGCAATAGCGCTATTCCTATTGGTAATGGCAGTCGTAATTGCGGTGATGGTATCAACAAATTATATGTATATGATTTTGTTCCGTCCGACGAAGAACAAACTTATTTATTGAATTAGGAGAAATGCATAAATGTCAAATGCTAATCGTTCCTGGGATGGTTCTCAGTTAGTTGGTTCCATTAGTGGATTTAGTGATATATCCACTGGTGTAGCTGCTGAGCCGCAACAAGTCAATGTGATAACACCTAGTGATCTTTTAAATAGAATCGAACGAATGCAACATTTTCTTCAGTTACCTGAAGTTGATCACGCTCTTCGTGTTATCTATGATCATATTGATAAGAAAGGTAATCCTCACCGTACTACATTAGATCAATTCGTTAACCAAATTACTGATGTTCTATATGCTGAATATAAGAAGAATGGTGGTGATAAAACTGAAGCTCAGTATCTGAGTAGTTTATTTAAAGTATTACACGTAGCTTCTGCTGCTGAAATAACTGAAGGTGTTGATCCAACTGCATTAGTAAGTGTATCAGGTATTAGACAACTTATCCATAGTCACGAAGTTAATCCTGATGCTCATCATGAACTTATGGAAAAGATGTTCCCAGGTTCTCCTGTTAATACTGAACCAGCATTTTCATTAATTCCTGCATTAGGGATTAATAAGCAATTCACTCAGGAAATACCTTCTAATGATGCTAGTTATCCTTATACTTATGTAGGTAAAGATCGTTATATTCATGTTGCTAAGAATGGAGTACTGCCTACTGATTATTCATATGCAGACGGCTGTGTTGCTTGTTTTGGTGAAAAGACTAACCACATCGTAAACTGTAGTGATTTTGGTATTAGAACCCTAAAAGGTATTCAAGCTAATGAATATGATAAAGATCCTATGAATACTTCATTAGCTAACAAAATCAAAGCAACTAGTGCTTTGGAAATGGTACATAGTGTTACTATTGAAGATGTAGCATTAACTGCTAGAGAAAGTAGAGTATTTAGTGTATATGCTAAAGCTGGTAGTTGCAAATACTTCATGATCTCATTCTTCGATTATAATACTCAGATGACTGTTAGAGCTATCTTTAATATTGAAGATGGAACTATGGTTCTAATAGATCATATGGAAATGTATAAAGCTAATATTGTTAAGATTGGTCATAAGTGGTTCAGATGTGAATTAACTTTATTATCTGAAGTTGATCAAGTAAGTGATATTGAAATGACTTTCTTCAAACATAAAGATCCTAGATTACAGAATTTTGCATTTGAAGCATCTACTAATGAATTACTAGGTTCTTTATTTGGTATGCAACTAGAAGAAGGTAATATTGCTTCACCATTTATCTTTTCCAAAACTCAAGCTTTAACAAGAGCTCCTATCTATGTTACTAGAACTTTAGATATAGATAATTGGAACAGTAAGAGTATCACTGTTAATGTTGGATTTAGAAAAAATAAAAACAATCCATATTTAACCGACAGACCATTAGTTTCAATGTACCATAATGATAAGTTAGTTAACAATATTGTTTGGAGATCTAACTCCATGTTAGAAGTACAATATTGGGCTGAATTAACTTCTAGTGGTATTACTATAACTTCTTTAATAGAACAAACTGTTTTTGAACAACAAAGTGGTTTGTATGGTCATGTATCTACAAGTATTGATGCTAACAATATCATCAGTGCTTATGATAAAAGAACTGAAGTAAGAGTTACTCCTACTGATTACAGTATAGGAAATAGATTAGTTTTAGGAACTGATTTACAAGGTAATTTCTTTGATGGTTACATTACTAGTGTAGCTGTATATCCTTGTAGTTGTTCTGAATCACAATTAATATTCTTAAATGGAGATGAGATAAATGGCAACTAAAAAGAACTTTTTAAGAGTCACTGGTACATGGAGTGAATTATTTGCTCCTAGTGACTATGATAACTACATCTCTGATTTATCTGGTACTCCAGCTTTAATATACATCAGTGATACTCAATTAGATCCTATCAATATTCCTAGTGGATGGTTCACTTTAGGTGGTAATATTGGTCAGATGAAATTATCTGCTGACAAATATGT
>JAEEGL014567765.1_pt1 | contig 20280 bp, 16 predicted proteins | sample 9134231 | NCBI WGS metagenome assembly JAEEGL01 (sample SAMN16246548, study PRJNA631951) | gut metagenome | biome: gut microbiome; feature: rumen; material: fiber-attached | host: Bos | place: Iran: Karaj | collected 2018-10 | reverse complement strand
GTCCCCACTTAGACCACTTCTCATTATGTTCAAAACCTGTATCTTTGCAGTATTTCTCAACTGCATTACTTAGGTAAACCAGAACATTTTCTCTTTTCTTGGATAAGTAAACCAACGGCACGCCATGATTGGAAATGCGTGATTCTAAGATAGTTAGATTATTTATTGGTGATGCGTGATACCAATTCATATAGGACACTCCTCGTTATTCTCAATTTAACAGTGCCCATTCCACAAAACAAGGCTTTAAATACAGTGTTTATCTGTGGTATAATATATACATGAAGAGAGGATGCCACAAAGATGTGACATCCTTTTTTATGGCTTTAACTACCTCCGCGAAAAATGCTCCTTCACAGTATCTGAAGCAATCACTTTCCCATTAACATCAATGCTCTCGATTATGCTATCCTGATTGTCCCATCCTTAAGCTCTATGATTTCATCATACTTAGCTCTCTTTGAATATCTTCAATGGCTTCAACCTTGCCTAATCAAAGGCATTCTCAGCATCACGTATCATATCGCTAAGTTCTTTATCCGATACATCCACAACCCAGGCAAGCATAGTAATATTATGAGCATGCTCTTCCACAGAAAACTTAGGGCATGTAAGATAAGTATCTATTTCTTCTTCAAGCTTCTTTCTGATTTCTTCTTCTGAACGCATGGGAACCTCTTGATATAGAGAGAATTATTTGACCATATATTGATTATATTCAATTCTTTTCCCAAAATAAAGCCTTTTTAATGCCCACATGGCGCACGAATAAGAAAAACCAGCAACTTTTTAACAAAATTGCTGGTTTCCTATTTTTGAAGGTATTACATTACAAACATGTTTTACTGCAAAACAAAGCTGCACTCACCAATTGAATATGTTGTGGTTGCAGTCCAACCAACTACTACTTCATCATGTGCTGGAATCACTGCGCTTCTTACAGCTTCCTCGCCTTCTTCTGCTTCACCTGCTGAAATAGCAATCTCTATAGGCTGGCTTCCGTTGATAGTTGCAGTAACAACATCATCTGTAGCATTAACTATTGTTCCGGTTACAGCAGTTGAGCCATCTGCAGCTGCAATTGTAATCTTCTTGTGTGAGTAATCGATAAGAAGTGTTGCATCCATTGCTGTTGTTGTCTCGCCTGCACCAAACTCATAGGTTCCTGCAAAGCTCTCTGTCTCAAGCTGCTCAACCTTAACTTCAAATGACTGTTCCTGGCCAAGGAACTTACCTGTTACAGTCTTGGTTCCTACAGTAGTTGAATCAAATCCATCGTAGTTAACACGTCCGTTCCAGATAGACTCCTCTGCTCCATTAGCACGTACAGCATTTACAACAAGCTCACCTGCATCAAACGCATCACCTGTGTAGAAGGTACGAAGCTTTGAAGAATCGATTGTAATGCTCTGTGCTGCTGCATAAGGCATACCATAAATGTTGATATTACGTGTAAACATACCGCCACTAAGACCAAAGCTAAGGCTGGCCTCAAGTGTATAATCGCCATGTTCTGTATCGAAGATGAATACATCTGCATCTTCACCGCCCTCAACATTAACCGCACGGGTCGCTCCAGTAGAATCCTGTGTTCCAGTAATGTGTACTACGAAATTTCTATCCCCATTTTCATCATGATTGTACCAGTATCCATATACATACATAACCTGGCCACCACCAACTGATGTTGTAGGACCTGAGAATGTACCATACATAGAGCCATCCTTAGCGCAGTACATATCAAGACATGCTGGATCTACGATTGTACTGAATCCCTCAGTGTACTGTCCCTCAAAGAAATACGCTATTTCCCCATTTGCCTCTTTTGCTTCCCATGTATCACGGTCTGTAGCTACAAGCTCGTCAATTGACATTCCTGCAAATGAATTATCGGCAAGATTCATGTCAAAAGGATCTTCAACGTCTGCTGAGCTCGCAGAAACCTCTACTGCAGGAGCTACATTTACAAATGAAAGTCCGAAAATTGCAGCGCATGCTACAGCAGCCATAACTCCACCAGTAATGAAATCCTTGGCAGGGCGAACCTCTTCATCAACCTTTGTCTGCTTCATAAAGCACGCAATTACGCAAAGAAGTGCTGCCACAAAAGTACCTACCATGTAGAATACGCAGAGGGTTGGATTACCACCAGCAAAGGTTACATGGTTGATTACATCAGCAAATACGAAGTACAGCTGAACCACAACAAGATAAAGAGCTACGTTATAAATTACCGCCTGAATAAAAGCGCCAAAGCGTACAGGCACAAAAAACATTATTATAGAAATAACGGCACCAACAATAAGTACCATTCCAGGCATAGCGCCTGTGTGACCAAGGGGAGCTGCGCTCTCCTGAGTCATCAAAAAGCAAATACCAGTAACAAGTGCCACCAGAGCCGCTACTAAAGTAAGGTAGCTGCCAATGGCTTTATTTTTCATGCGTTCCAGCATTGATTCCACCTCCATTAATTCTGTCCATTAGCAGCGCTAGCAGCCTTCTTTGAGAAAACCTTTGTATATGTATGAAGAATATACATAGCTACTGCGCCAACCAAAAGAACAACAGCAACAACATCAAGAACTCTTAAAAGAATCTGCCACCAAGGTGCTGCGTCAGAAACAACGATTTCTGATGCATCTGCTCCACCCATAGATGACTTGAGCATGATGTAGTACATGTAACGGTTTGAATCGAGAACCTTCTGAAGGAGATCGCCATCATCTGTATCGTTGATGAGCTTCTCAATCTCAGTAGGTCTTGCTGTATCAAGACAGAAAATGTTGTTTCCTGCCATAAGCATTTCTGGAGCTGAAGAATATGCAGATGCTGTAAGCGCATCGTCAATAATGTATCCATCATACTTCCACTCATCGCGAAGAATGTGCTGGATTCCCTGGCTTGCTGCTGCATACATAACGCCGATACGGTTGTAAGCTGTCATTACACCAAGAGAATCGCCTTCTGCGAGTGAGCCCTCAAATGCTCTCATATAAATCTCACGGATAGCCTGCTCGTTGGCATATGTAGAAATACCCTGACGTCCTGCTTCCTGCTCATTGAGGAAGAAGTGCTTAACAGTTCCGATAAGTCCCTTTGTACGCATACCATGTGATACATTCTTGGCTGCATAGTAGCTAAGTACACCATCTTCTGAGAAGTACTCTGAAGTACGTCCTGAATATGGAGAACGAAGTGTGTCAGCACCAGGAGCGTAAGCGATAGGAATAGATGCATATAAAGCATCCTCGCCGTACATCTGGCCAAATCTCATCTGAACATCATGATCCCATGTAGCGCCTACTATTGGAAGTGTAGCCCAACCTGTACAGTTACGACGATCGCCATACTTGAACTGACCGTTCATACCCTCAGGACCATCAACGATTGTGCAACCAGGCTTGTTAACAGCCTTTACTGCCTTGATACCCTTTGAGTCACCCATGTTGATAAGGAGCTCAGAAAGTGTAAGCTGTGAAAGGAAGTCATCCCACTTAGGGTCATCAAAAGCAACACCCTTCATATCGATAAAATCAATCTTCTCATCAAGCTTAACGCCAAGGTTAAAGTCTGAAACGTGCTTAGCATCAGCTGCTTTTACATAGGTCTGCATGTTAAGTCCTGCATAAAGCTTGTCATTAACAGTAATCTTATCAAGAGTTACAGGATATGTTGTATCCCAAGCTGAACGAGAAAGATATGTGATCTTCTCATTGTCATTTACCCAATAGTTCACATCAGCGTCATCAAAGGTATTAGTAACCTCTACTTCACTGTTGTAGCGAGACTGACGATACTTTGTAGTGTCAACCTCAGTATTTGGAGCTGTCCACTTTGCAGCAGCCTCAGCATTACCTGTAACTACATTGCCAGCTTCATCTACAAGTTTACCCTCTACCTCTGCTCCGCACTTAGCTGCAAGTACGTTGTTAAGAGCATCATGAGCACCATTACCTACTGCAAAATAGTAATCGCCTGCATCAAGGATATATCCCTTTGCGCCGAGTCTGTCATAAGAAGCGATAAAGTAGCCTGGAACCTCGATCTCAACTGTCTGAGATGCACTAGCTGCCACATCAACCTTGTCATAGCCAAGGAGCTGGATTGCAGACTTCTCAACGCCATTTAATGCGTCATATTCTGTGTATGGAGACTGGCCATAAAGCTGTACAGAAGCCTTACCATCCATAGCACCGGTATTGCTTACTGTTACAGTAGCCTTAAATGTGTCTGAATTCTCATTGTATTCAAGACTATCCATGTGATAATCATAGGTTGTATAGGAAAGACCATATCCAAATGGGAAGCAGACCTCTTCTGCATAGTTCCAACCAGAAGTTGAAGCCTTTGCACCAGCTGCAGAATCAGCATTTCCCCTGCCCAGGACTGTATCTTCGTAACGAGTCTCATAGTATCTGTAACCCACATAGATACCCTCGTTATAGCTTACGAAATTCTCACCAGCCTCACGAGGTGCGTTTGTGCCATAATCGTACTTGTGAAGGCCAAAGTTCTCTGCTGAAGGAGCTGAAAGTGAGTTTGCAGCAAAAGTAGCAGTTGTATGACCTGATGGATTAACCTCACCTGTCACTACTCTGATAGCACCTGGCATACCATAAAAGCCAGGGTTACCTACCCAAAGAACTGCGTCTACATCATACTCCTCAAGCCAGTCGAGCTCTAAAGCAAAAACAGAGTTAAGGATAACAACTGTTTTGTTAAACTTGCCTGAATCCTTGATGCTCTTGAAAATTGCCTTCTCGTTGTCATCAAGTTCAAGCATTCTCTTGCCCTTGTTGTTTGTCATGGCAAGGTCATTTCCCTCTGTAGCAAAACGGGAAAGTGTTACGAATGCAACATCGCCGTATGAATCATATGACTTTTCTACAGCAGCTGTGAAAATAGAAGCATCATATTCTCCAACGCTTGATACGCTTCTTGCTTCTGTAGCAGTTGCAGAATTATACGCATCAAGTACTGTCTGGTTTACGTTAAATCCAGCGCCCTGAAGTGCATCTACAGGAGTCTGCTGGTACTCTTTATTAGTTGATGAACCACCTGCGGTACTACGGAAAACCGGGTCAATGCTTCCGCGACCAAAAGCAGTCACATTACGTTCTGAATCAGATAAAGGAAGTGCATTGTTCTTGTTGTAAAGAAGTACGCTACCTTCCGCCTCCTCCTGCTCGCAAAATTCATAAGCAGCTTTGATGTACTTAGCATAGCTATCATCTGTAAGTGCGCCATCCTCTGAGAACTCAGTACCACCGTATGTAGCTCCAGAGCCTTCAATGCCAAGTGCATGATTGATTTCACCTTCCTGCTGGAAAGCAATAGCAGTTCCTGTAAAAACAAGATTTGCTAAAAGAACTGCAGAACCTGCAAGTCCGAGCCAAAGCTTTGACTTGTTAGTGCTTTGTTTTTTCATCTTGAACCCCATCTTTCTGTACATAAAATATGTTGTTAAATACATTTTTCTGTGCATAAGGTTGTGCACCACCCGCCACAGTAAATGCATTTCATGAAATACATACTATAGAATTGCAACTAGCCATTCAACAAACTGGCACAATTGTACAAATACAGGTCATAATTTACACAAAAAAAGAAGTCGATTCGGATTATTTATCCAAATCGACCTTTCCAGTTCATATTCTTAACTTAATTTACTGTAATATTTTCACTACAAGGAAGAGTAATTATCAGGTAGAATATTTCATTTTCAACAAAAATATGTGCATTTCCACCATAAATCTCTGCCGTGTTTTGTATACTTTTCACACCATAACCGTGATCCTTCATTTCTGCCTTCGTTGTGATAAGGCTTCCATTCTCATATACCGGCTGGCTTGGCGTGTAGTTTTCCACCCGGATTACTGCCATGTTTTTCTCTTTATGAATGTCCAGCGTAATAACCTTTTTCTCAGGATCAGATACCTGCTCAAGACATTCTATTGCGTTATCAAGAGCATTTCCGAGCATCGAATAAATGTGATAATGCTTCATTCTATCAAGACAGCTTGCATCCGCAGAGCACACCATCTGAATTCCTGCCTTATTACATTTGGCAGCCTTTTGAGTAAGTGTGATATCAACCGCCTTATTCCCGGTAAAGTAGCGAAGATTCAGCTCTGCCATCTCCTCCTCGAGCTTACTGCGCTCTTCGTCGGTAGCCTTTGAGTACTGCTGCTTGATGTCGTGGTAGCGGATGTTTATTTTCTCCATATCCTTCTTGGCCTGTTCATACTGCTGCTTATCAGACTCCAAAAGCTCAGCTAATACCTGCTTCTCCTGCTCAAGCTGCTTCGTATTAAAATTGGTGAATTCCAAGGCCAGAATTGCCAGTGCAAACAATATGCAAAAGGCGTTAAGACAAAGATAGCTTGTAAGATATGACTCAGCCCCGCTATCAAAGCCATCTTCCAGCAAAGAACTTAAGTAAACCGCTGCAACCAGGAATACTCCCGAATAAACAACTATTCTGACATTATCAAACTGTAGATCTCCCTTTTTGGAGTAGGGCCTTGTATATTTGAAAAACACCGCAAGTGCAAGTAAAATCGACACAGAAAAAAGAACAGAAATCGCCAGACCGTATCCAGTCCCACCCAGCCTAATTGATATTGGCACAACAATCATATATGTAAGCTTACTGGAAATATGCTGAACTGCGTAGGCACAGGTAGTGTAAAAAACATCATGAATAAGGCTACACTCAAAGCAAAACAAAATGAGCGCAAATATAAATATGTTATATATCAAAAGTCTGACCTTACCATCAATGCCAAAGAACACGCAAGCCTCTGAAATAGCGAAAAACGAAACTGTTCCTATAGCAAATCTAACGATGAAATTATTCCTTTTTTGATTCCAAGGCATGAACAAAAGCGCTGCCAGAAATATTCCAACCGGCACCTGCCTTGAAAATATGAATTCCATTACTGACATGGGTCTTCCCATCCCTTCTTTGCAAGATATCTGGAAAATGCGTCCATAAAGGACTCCTTAAAGGTACGGCCAATAGGCAAAAGCTCTTCGCCTATATATACGTTCATTCTGCTGACTGCAGTAACACTCTTTATATTCACCAAAAAGCTTGAGGAACAGCGCCAAAAGCCGTAAGGTGACAGCCTCTCCACTGCATCCTGCATGGTTCCTCTGTTTTTGATAACAACTCTTGCACCAGTAGTGCCATCCTTTACGTTGAACAAAAGATAATGCTGGCGAACCTCCACGTAATCAATATTTGAAACGCTCACAAGTCTGGAAATTGTACCATCCTTTAGCACGAACTTTGCGTCAGCTTCATCGCTGCCATGGCGGCTCTTATTATTTTTTATAGCAGAAAGAGCCCTGTCCATAGTCAGATTCAGGGCATAGGTCTGCACCGGCTTTACCATGAAGCCCAACGCTCCCACGCTATAGCCATTAATAGCAAACTGCTGCAGATTGGTGCAAAAAACAATAACAACCTCGCGGTCAGTAGTGCGAATCTGCTCAGCCAGCTCCATTCCTGACATTCCAGGCATATCAATATCCAGGATAAGCATGTCAAAATCAGGTCTATCACTGGCAAGATATACCTGTGCGCTCTCGTATTCCTGCAGCTCATATTCAAGTTTATGGTCGGATGCGTATTCGGAGATTTCTCGTTTTAAAAGCTCTCTTGCGTCTCTGTCATCATCCACAATTCCAATTTGTACCACAGATTAACGTCCCTTCAATGTAATCATTCGCCTAGCTAATATAATTTATAGCAAAAAGGTAACTGGCAGTAAATATATTATTATTAATTTCTAAATTGACTAAATAGCGTGTGTAGCAATTGCATAATATAGTATGCCATATTTTTGTTTGAAGGATTAGCATGAAATTAAGTAGGACTATTACGCGTTTTGCTGGTCAAAAAGATATCCTTCTGTGGAACTTGCCCAGGAATAGGAATTCATGTATTCGCCTCTAAAGCTGGCAATTGCATCCCTATCTTTTTCCATAAAATGATAGAGATCACAGTCCAGCTTTTCCGGCACGATACGCATCATGCCCTGCTCGACCTCGTAGATATCTGATATTCCGTATTCATCCAAGGTATCCTTAAGACTTCTTATAATAGTGTCAAAGTATTTCTGCTTTGCTCTGTCGTAGTCATCATCTTCCCACAGAATGTAAAAAAGATCCTTTCTCGAAATGTACTGTCCCTTCCTATCCACAAGGCAGGCCAAAAGCTCCTTTGCTTTTGAGCGCTTAAACACCAAAGGCTTACCATCAACCAGTATGTTAAAAAAGCCGAAGGTCTCAACCTTAACTTTTTTAGCTGCAACGCCAGATACAACCTCACTTTGAGATATGTCAGAGCCCGCTGTGCCAAGAGCATATTCGATTTCTGAAAGAAGCTTTTCATAGCTGACAGGCTTTAAAAGATAGCCTGTAGCATGCATAGCATAAGCATCTATGGCATATTCTGAATATCCGGTAAGGAAAATGATCTTTATTCCCGGACATTTATTCTTTATATTTGTTGCCAGTTCCAAACCGCCCATTTCAGGCATGTCTATGTCAAGAAGTGCCAGGTCTGCCTTGAATGCATCCAAATATTCAAGAGCCTCCAACGCATCAGTAAAAGACTCCACACTATCAAATATTTCTGTTTTTTTAACCAGAGAAACTGTTCTTGAAAGAATCAGCTCCTCGTCATCTACACATATTGCTCTCATAACTCAAACCTCATACCGGTATTCTCATGGTTACCAAGGTTCCTTCATCTACCGTACTCTCAATATCAAAGGTTCCGCCCGTCATATCAATGATTCGATCTCTGACATTTTTTACACCTATATGATCACCCTTCATGGTATCTTCAATCATTTTATCCACATCAAAGCCTTTTCCATTGTCACGAATAGTGATCACGTGGGCACTATCCTCACGAATGATACTAACGGAAACCCAGCCATGCTTTTTACCTCTGACACCGTGGCGAATGGCATTCTCCACCATAGGCTGAATTGTCAGTGGCGGAATAAGGAAATCATCGTCTTCAATCTCATAATCTATCTTGATTGAAGGGAATCGCACCTGTTCAATATCAGAATATATCCTGGTATGCTCGATTTCCTTTTTCACAGGAATAAGGGACTCCTGGTTAAGAGAATTGATATTCTGCCTAAGGTACATGGCGAACTCCTCAATAACCTTGGAGGCTCTCTCCGGGTCAACCTCAGTAAGTGCCTGAATAGTTGACAAAGTATTAAACAAAAAGTGAGGCTGTATCTGAGACATCATAATTTTGATTCTCTGCTCAGCCTTAAGGGCATTTTCATGCTCCCTTACAAACTGCAAATGCATCCAAATATAGAAAAACACTGCACTTTCGGCCATTGCAACCGTCAAAAAAGAAACATCAGGGCTGAAACCAAGATCCACATCCATAAGCACAGCTATGGATACCATAATCGCTATAACTATTGGAACTACTGCTTCTCTTCGCCTTATGCCCCTGTACTTAACCAGCGCTCCAATAACAATCCATAGCAAAAGAATAAAGCTAACAACAAAAGGAGTCGCTCCAATAGGTCCTCGATGCCAATGTCCTGTCGGGTCAACAAAAAACATCCAAGGCACAAAAAAAGCTGTTAAGCAAATAGCGGTATGTACTGCCACGATAACACGCAACGTCTTAAGCCCCCACCTGATCCCAGTCAGCCTTATAAATAGGTACAAAACGATGATGCGGAGAATATAGCTTAACACCGAAAAAAATGTATTCCAAAAAACGATGTTGCCAGCATAAAGCACATCTCCATACCTGTTACTGATCTGGGGCTCTACAAGCGTATACATAACAATCAGTGCAATAGCATAAACCCTGAATCTGTTAGCTTTCTTAATGTAAGGATCCGCTAATACGGCCAGTACCACTCCCCCAAGCTGCATTATAAGCGCAAGATTAAGCGCAATTATTGTTTGTGTATTAGGATCTGCAATCAAATAATTACCTCTTTCCAAAGAAAAAGACCTCAAAGATGAGGCCTTTGACTTAGTTAAATGGCATATAATCCAGTGTCATTTTTCCACTGTTTATTCTTTCCATACCGGAGTTGTAGTCCTCTTCTGACATTGGCTCCCACTCGCCATCAGAATAACCGGTAAACCAAGGATTCTCTTCATCCTCGTATCCATCATATTTGTAAGCGTACTGCTGGAAAAGTTCAGTTGTATTCGGAGTGAGCACAGATACTATTGAGCCATACTCCAATGCTCCACCAGAATATTCATTGCAGATTGCGTAGCCACCAAAAGCATAATATCTGTCTCTTGAAGCGCCGCTTACAACATGAGTTGGTACTCTGTCGACCATGGTATAAATGTCATATATAGTTCCATCAAGCGTTCCACCTGATGTGTCAGCCACGAGCAGCTCATCAATTCCATCATTGTTAATGTCAAAATATGCATAACCAATGCTGGAAAATGGATCCTTTGCATTTGCAACAAGAACTGAAAGTTCGGAGCTCATGTCCTCTTCCACGTACTTATTGGGATCCCAGCCTTCGTTAATAGCAGTAACATACCTGGCAATTATTTCCGGATAAAGCTCCTCGCCCTTAGTTCCTGCTTTATATACGAATACGTTGCCCCCAACGCCTTTTATATTAGCAATTATATCATCAGCGGCATCTTCAAGCTTCTTGTAGCTCTCAGGCATATCAGGTTCATTGTAATCCCACTGGATCTCTGAAGCAAAGCCCTTGCCTACATTGTAGATCGTACCGTCTTCTCCATTGATCTCGCCCTGCTTTACATACATTCCGCCGCAGTAAACATCACAATCAGAAGAAACTCCAACAGAGAAAACAAGTCCTGGCCACCCCTCGTCTACCAAAGCCTTGTCGTAAATCTCTACTCTGTCATCCAATTCAAGAGCATAGGTTGTTCCCTTAAGTCCCTCTGGAATTGTGATCTGAATAAGATCAGTAGTGATGACGTCATCTGTGATGTAATCTGTCCCACCCTCGGGGATATCAGATGTTGGAACTTCATCCTCCTGGATGTTTTCCACAGCAGTTGCGGTCTCAGTATTGCCAACCCCCTCGTCAGAAACCTTTCCGCAGCCTGTCATGAAAAACACCAGCAGGAATACTGTCATAAACATCATGAACATCTCACTTAATGCAAACAACGTCAGTGCCGATGAATCCTTCGATATGAATCTTTTTTTCATAACTATCTCCCTCTCATAAGATTTAGTTTCAAAAATAGTTTAACAACTAATGTCCTACAAAAAGTCGACACGAAAAAATGATTTTTATTTTTTCTTATTTACGATGCTGTAATAGTTCTTCGCTTTTCCTGCATAAAAGCCCTTTCCGCAGATTTCTACACCAATTCTTGTGCCCACTGGAACTATATCCAGAGCGTTTACTTCATCTCCAGCTTTTACATAGACAGTCTCTGTCTTCTTAGTTGATTTATTTAAACGCTTTACGCCTTCCTTTGGTGCGGAATAATAATAGTATCTGGCTATCTCGTAGTCAGTTCCTTTTTTCAACTTCGTATCGTACCACAAGGTAACTTTCGGCTCTTTTTTCCATGCTCCGGCGCTGTTTTTGTAAACTACATCAGAGCAACGAACTCTTACTGCACTAGTCTTACTGATATCGTATGGCCTGATCTCATAGTCACCTTTAAAGGTCCCTTGGAAAAATCCCTTGCCGGTGATGAGGATACTGGCAGTTCCCGTTTTCGAGCAGTTTATATATTTACAGCTGAAGCTTGAATCATACAAATATACAAAACGTCCTGCGTACTCATCCCAGAAATACACACTACAACCTGGTTTTAAGCACGACTTTCTTAAATCATAATCAACACCGTCCTCGCTGTTACAAAAAAGAACTACATAGGACTTGGCTTCACTACCATTTTGAGGTCGATTTGAGTCGTTAGAAAAAACAAGCTTGCAATCCTTGGAAAAATCAATCTTTTCAATCTTGTTTATTGGATAGTTAATGGTCTTTTTGCCATATAGAGGGCCATTGCTGTTGTCGGTAGTTTTGGCCTCCACGGTAAGCGTAGCTTTTCCTTTCCTTTCGCTCATATAAAGGCTTGCCACAAAGTAGCCGTTTGGTATATCCAGTTCCTTATAATCCCAGTAATAATCAGGCACAGTCTTGCCCTTCGCCTTTACGGTAATATAATCTCCGTAATAAGGAGTACCTGTTTTCTGAGCCTCGCTCTTAGAACGGGCAAACTTTATGGTGGAGCCTGTATACTTAAGTAAAGGCGCGTCCTTCTTAACTTCTATAGAAAGGTCACTTACTTTAATATAGTAGCGCTTTAGCTCTCTTCCACCTACGAATTCCTGCGGAAGTCCATTTGGAGGTGTAACAACCGGTTCAATATCGTCATAATAATACTCACTGCTATAAATCCAATGGGATTTTTTTGCAAAGTATTCTGTAACCTCACCTGGGAGATGCTGCTTATCCTCCAAGTCATCATATGGATGATAGCACTTAATGCCTGGCTCAAGACGCCTTCTTATCTGCATGGTGAAAAACTTCTCGGCCACTTTGCCTTCTTTTGCATTTCTAAACAGCCTGAATTTATCCTTCTCGTCATAGCATACGTAGAGAGACTTTGTGGATTTTCCGGTAAGCTTAACCGTCTTTACCACATCTCCAACAAGGCCGCTTCCTGCCTTGGCCTCATATCTTACCTCCGCATATGACTTATAAAGATTTATTCTTGTCTGACAGACATAATCTTCGTCTATAACCAGTTCCTTACCGCCATATAGAACTGCAAAGTCCCCAAGCTCAGAAAGTCTTGTAACAGAAAGGCTTGAAGGAAGTTTGAAACTACACTTAGTGATAGGTGTTTTCTCTACTATCTCAAATCCATAAATAACGGTTCCCTTATAGTTATTCTTTCCCCTTACTATTACTGAATACTTGCCGGGTGCCTTAAAAGCATCCGGATCATAAGCATATTCAGTGGATTTTTTGTCAGTACCCGGGTAAATAACCTCATAATCCGTTCCAGCCTTCAAGTATTTATTATGGTTCGTATCCTTTACTTTAATAGGTATCTTGTGAACCTTATTATCAAAAGGAACAACCTTAATATACTCTCCGCTGGCTCCTGTGGATTCCGGAACATAATATGTAGAATTGTAAAGGTTCATGTCGATTGGAAGAATCTTGAACTCAAATACCTTCTTTCCGGAATACTTCTTATTATTGAACTTTATTATTACCTGAGCAGTTCCGGCATTGGTGTTATTTTTATAGGAAACAGTATAGTTTTCTTTCTGATAAATAAACTGGTTTCCATCATAAACCTCAAGGCCCTTCAGGGTTATCGGCTTTCCCGTATATGAAAAGCCGTCCCTGCTCATATCATCATAAACAATGTGAATTCCCTCAGGGTGATTAGTTCCATACTGAGGGTATACGGTAACATCCTTTGAAAGCGCCTTTGAAAAATCAAAAGGCTCTTTCGCATTTTCTTCATACCATCCAATGAACTGTTGTTTATATTTTGTAGGTGGCTCTGGCATAATTGCACGATCATCAGCATCATTTTTCATAATATACTGAGTTCCGCCAAAGGATTCTGATACCCCGTCAAAAACCACCTTTACATATGCGTCCGGATTGACCTTGATCCCGTCCCAACGCATCATTCTGTACTTTACATTTCCATACCAGGTTTCAAAAAGATCTCTGAACTCTATTCCATCCCAGGAAGAGTCTTTCTTTGGATAATATACATTGGCTACATAGTTATAATCGTCAATGTACACCGCTGCTTCCCCTGCTTTTGGCCTGTTTCCTCTAAAGCAGGTGCGTCTTACATTATATAAGGCAATAGCACTGGAAAAAATATATTCAACATTTTTTCCAATAATGAATTCTTCAACATTCTTAATAGCAAATGCTCCTGCACCAATGGTTCTGATACCATCGCCAGTGTCAACTTTGGAAAAACCATTATTAACAAAAGCATATACACCAATATCAGTCAGAGAATTAGGCAGAATAAGCTTTCCGCTAAGTCCGGGACAGTTGTAGAACGCCCCATCTCCAACTCTCTTAAGATTCTTTGGAAGCTTAAGAGACTTGATAGTTGCCATATTATAAAAAGAATAATCACCAATACCTGTGATTCCATCTTCAAAAACCACGCTGGTTACTGGAAATGACACCCATGGCGCAGCCTTAGAAGCAACATCAGAGTAGTTGTCCATGTCGCCACTTCCGGTAAAGGTAAGTGTTTTTGAACTGCTATCATATTTCCAACGGACAGCTTCTCCAGTCTTTCCACTGGTTGATGCTGCTTTTGGATTTACTGCCTGTACTTCATCAAGGGAAATATTAAGAACTGATGAAAAAAAAGCCTTGGCGTCAAGATTTGGCTTATCTAAGGCATTTTCATCAATATCATCCGTTACGGTAACTTCATCGTCTGTATCAGAATTTTCTGCGTCAACTATAGTATCTTCAGAACTTGCCTCCTCGGCGCTTTCTTCTACGACTATTTCATCATCTGAACTTTCGGAAAAATCATCATTAGAAATTTCTTCACTTGAATTATCTTCTACGATTTCGACCTCATCTTCAAACTCTTCAAAATCTTCAGAGTCTTTAAAAGAAGCCTCATCTACAGATTCTACGATGATGTCATCAAAATCAGACGCTGCTGCAGATATACTTGCACCAGCAATAGATGTTACAGTCAGTACCACCGACATCCCCATCAGTGCCACTGTTTTTAATACTTTTTTCATACCCAGTTACTTTTCTCCATTTTTTATTGACATGTCACGTCAAGTCGAGATTATAACAGAAAATCGTATATTAGTCGATAAAAAATGTGCAACGGTGGCATAACCAAGCGCTACGCTTATGACGTTTATATATTTACCCCTAAAGCTCTGCAAGTATCTTCGAAGATCCGCGATTCGCTTCTTTAGCTCATCCTCGGAAGCCAGAAGTAAAATTGCAAACTCATCATTTGGATTGATTAAGGCGCCCTGGACCATGTTCCAGAGCGCCTTTAGTAGTTTATGGCTTATATTCTGTTCATCCAGGCCCAGGCCAGATCAGACCACAGACCTACATCATTCTTAAGACTCATATCAATTCCATTTCCCTGGAAATCATTTCCGCTAAAGAACTGATCTATGAGCTCCTGCTTTCTCTTTTCTGAGACATTTACGCCCTTTCCATCCTTTACAGAGAAGGCTGCGCGCATTGTCTGCTCCATGGTGTAATCGCCGCCTGACCAGCCCTTGAAAAAGGCATCATTGGCAATTGTAAGACCGTGGAATCCTTTAGGGAACACGTAGTGCGCAAAAGGTACCTTCTTTTCGCGAAGAGCCATGGCAAACAGGTAGCTGTTTTCTACTGGAACAGCGTCATCCTCCTGTGTCTGCCAAATAAAGCATGGTGGAGTGTTCTCTTTTACCTGTTTCTCTAAAGAGAAATATTCAAGCTCCTCATCGGTTGGATTCTCGCCAAGAAGAGTTTTTACTGAATCCTTGTGAGTGTACTCTCCTGTGGTAATAACCGGATAAGACAGGATTACACCGTCTGGTCTGTTTGAAACCTCAGCATATGCAGGATTAACATCCTTGACATCATCAAAGTGTACTGCAAGGCTTCCACAAACGTGAGCGCCTGCTGAAAAGCCCATAATAAAGAGCTTATCCTCGCATATGCAGTACTTATCTGCATTTTTTCTGATAAATCTGACAGCCCTGGAAATATCATTAAGTGGCTGCTTCTTAAGCGGAACAGACATGGTGATATCTGTGGTGTAGCTAAGCACAAATACGTTCATTCCGCGGTTATAAAACTCCATGGCTGGCAGTTCGCCCTCATGGGAGCAGCACATACAGTAGCCGCCTCCTGGAATTACCAGCATACATGGGCGCTTTGCTTCATCAGGGTGAAGATACGCAAAAATATTTGGAGTAAATCCGTAGGAAGCTTCGTAAGTGTACTCACCCTCCTGCCAGATATTCTCACGAAATCTCTTAATCATAGGTCCAGACTGAGGCATATCTTTTAATAAGAAATCGTTCTCTGAATAGTCCGGGTTCCACTTTTCTATATCTGTAGTGCCAAGGGCAGCTTCAAGCACAGCATAGTAGGCCTCTTTCGCCTCGCATTTGCCACGGAATAAAAGAGGGTAACTTGTCTCTCTTCTAAATCCAGAGAGCCAGCTGTTCTCATCCAAGAGATTCCAAAAGGTAACGCTTGTTATGTTTGCTTTGCCCGATTTCTTGGCATCCAGGTAGATCTTGAAAAACTCTTTGTATCTAAGGGCCAGCTGATGCATAGACTCTTCTGAAGGGTCCGCATTATGCATATCAAGCTCTGTAATATTAAGCTTGATGCCAAGAGCTCCGTAGCTCTCAACCGCAGTTTTATAATCTTCCAGATCAGGATGATCCATCAAAAGATGTGACTGCATTCCCATGCCATCTACAAGCTTTTTCTCAATAAGGGGCTTTAGCACGTTCTCAATAATGAAGTCTCTTTTCCAGTCAAGGGCTGTCTCGTAGTCATTGTAAAAAAGGTCTACTCCATCAGCTACATATTTTCTTGCGTATTCAAAGGCCTTTATGAAGAAATCCTTTCCGACAGTCTTGGTCCAGATAGATTTTCTAAAATCACCCTCATCAACGATTTCATTAACTACATCCCAGGCATAGATAACTCCAGGATAATTCGTCTGTACAAATGTAAGAACTCCCTTGATGTAGCTTTCAAGTCTCTTAAGGATTGTCTCCCTGTCTGCAAGAGGAAAATTCTCATTGTAGTTCTGACAAAAGAACCACTTTGGAGTTTGGTTGTGCCACACAAGGGTGTGACCACGCATAGCTATGCCATTTTCCTTTGCAAACTCAAGGTATGGCCTTGCGCTTTCAAAGGTAAGGGCTGGTGAAAGGTTGTACTTTTCCGGATCTGATTTATTTGCATCCATGTCTAAAAAATACATGGGTTTCATATCATTTTCGCAGGTAAAGCTGTTAAACTGCTCTGTCAGCAGCTTCATATGTGCCTTAGTATGCAGATTCCATCTGGAAATTGCTGCACCTATCTTAAAATATGGTTCATAGGCGGTTTTGAGATTCATATAATCCTCCAGTAATAGCGTAGTTCTCTATATCCAACATCTTTTTCATCATATACAATTATTAGTGTCTGCACTACGCAATTGTTGTGGATTAATTGTCAGATAAAGTCATTTTTCAAGTTTTTGAAAAATTTTGAAGACATTTCATTTTTTGAATCGTTATATTAAATGAAGAGTGAAAAAGGAGGTGGAGAAAACGGATTCTAGAGAAAAATTAATAGAACTAATGAATACGTACAGGAATCTGGTTTTCTCTGTGTGCCTTAAGCTTACTGGGGACTATTTTACCGCGGAGGATATTACTCAGGAAACCTTCATTTCTGCATATGAGCATCTTGATGAATTTGATGGAGCCTCAGAAAAGGCGTGGCTTTGCAGAATAGCCAGCAACAAGTGCATCGACTATCTAAGAGCTGCCGAAAGAAGAACCACTCCTACGCTGGAGGAGGAAATCCTTCAAAAGGAGGATGCACGTGAAGGGCCTTTAAATCTTTTCACTTCCATGGATGTTCTTAACCAGGTGGAAAAGAAATGCCATGAACTTCCGGAAGGCTATGCGGAAATTGCAAAAATGTACTTCATAAAAGGAATGACTGCAAAAGCAATCTCAGAAAAAGAGAATTTGCCCATAAAAACAGTTCAGACCAAAATCTACAGAGCAAGGGATATGCTTAAAAAAACTGTTAGAAAGGAGGATTTGCTGGCATGAGCAAGGATTATAAATATCTATCAGATGATGAACTGCAAAAGCTGATGGATTCGGTCGAGCAGGATATCTTGATAAAAGCTCCTGAAAACCTGGAAGCCGATGTTCTTAGCTACATAGATGAAAAAGAAAAGCTTCAAAATAAAAAGCGCTCCAACATGAAGATTGTTCCTTTAGTACGAACAGCAAACAGTAGTGTAGTTGAATACTCACTATACTGTGCCAAGGTCTTTGGCGCTATAGCTGCCGCAATCCTCATTCTGACAATTACACCCTTTATGAAGTGGAACAATCAGGTTCCATCTAGAGAAGAAGTGCTGTCGCATACAGAGATAAAAACCAAGGAAGAAGTATTAAAAGAACAGGAAAACAGAAAAATAATACCAAAGATTGAATCAATAGTTGAAATGATAAAGGAGAACATATTATGAGACCTACAAAGAAAAACAAGTTTTTTAGCTTTATTTTTTCCTTCTGTCCAGGCGCCGCAGAGATGTATCTGGGCTTTATGAAAAATGGTGTAAGCATGATGGCAACATTTTTCATAATCTGCGGACTTATGGCAGTTACAGGATTTGACTTCCTCATGGCAGTTATTGCGATTGTGTGGTTCTACGCATTTTTCCACGCCAGAAACGTTGATAAAATGGACGACGAAACCTTTGCGCGCTATGAAGATATGTATGTTTGGGAAGAATTTGATACAAAGAAAGCTTTCACAATTTCCAGTTCAAAGCTAAGAACAGTTGCTGCAGCTGCCCTTATCCTGATTGGCACCGGCATTTTGTGGTCCTATGTGACAGATATAATTTATAAGTATATTCCTAGAGAAATATGGGATGATCTTTATCCTGTAATCAACAACCTTCCAAGCGTTGCAATTGCTATAGCTCTTATTGCTGCAGGTGTGATTTTGGTAAGAGGCAAAAAGAAGGAACTCACTATTACCCAGAACGCAGCTGATGTTGTTGCTACAGATGTATTCGTGGCAAAGGACAACTCAAAGGAGGCCTGACTTATGGAAAATACCATCAGAGTACATAGAGTAGGCTCGATAACCACGGGCATTGCATTGATAACAGCTGGTATCGCATTTATTCTCCACATATTCTTTGAGCTGATCAGCTACGAGATGGTTTTCAAGCTTTGGCCGATTATACTAATCGGCCTTGGCATTGAACTACTTATCTCCAATTTCCGCACAGACAAGATCATATACGACAAAGCTGCAATATTCCTTCTAATCGTCATGACATTCTTTGCTATGTGCATGGCATATGCGGATTGGGCAATGGTTAATTTTGCATGGCGCATATCAGGATAATTGCTTTATCATATAAAGTATCAGCAGATGCCCCGGATAAAACGCGTAAAAGAGCCACTTTAACCCCTTCCCCTTTTTCCCATTGTAAAGAAGAAGCGGAATAATGCTAAGTCCGGTGGTACAGTAGTACCCCATAGTCCTTGTTAATGAAAGGAACGCAACCCCAGCTCCAGTCCTAAAAAGATGCTTAGAATCTTTAAATACATAGAATAAAAAGACAGAAATCACAGCAAAAACCGTGTAATCAGCCTTAAGTACAAGTGCTATGATTGCCACCACAAAAACAGGAATCAGTCCCAGGAGCGTTTTTCTTATACTATACTTCCCAGTATCTTCTTTTTTCACTCCTCGGACCAGGTCAAAACCTGTCAGTGCAAGCACCGCCAGAAAGAATGTCAGCATGATATTCTGGTGAGTCAGGTTTATGCGTCCCTCAAAAGCCAGATCAAATGGCACTTCACTTATCAAGGCAAAAATGCCCAACCTTAAGACATATTTCTTCCGGTCTCTTGTATAAATGTAGCCCTCTGCAATACAAAACGAAAATATTGGCATTGCAAGCCGTCCAATCATCCTTGGCCACATCAAATCAGGAAAAAACATATCCCCCACATGGTCAAAAACCATGCTTACCATAGCTATGATTTTTAACATGGTTCCATCAAGATATCTGATTTTCTTAATATTCTCCATTTCTCCCACCTGTTTCTGCTTGTCTCTGTCGCCGGAATATTCCACCCCTCGTAAACGATATAAAATTGTAATCATTTCAGATTTTGTGCATTGCATTAACATGAAACAAAATACAACACAAATCAATTTTAGCATATATATTGACGGAATAGCCGCATTTTTATAGTAAATAAAAAGTGGTGCCAAATATCTTAATATTTGACACCGGAAGATCTCAATCAAAATGTTCAGAAAAAGGTTCATTGCATTTAATGTGCAAAACTACAATCTTAAACCGCATAAATACGTTTCCCGAAATCGACTTGGAAGTGTCCACGAAACCAGATGTTTTTGTGAACACTTAAAAACGTTATCTGAAGCAAGAGTAACGATACAGGGGCTCGTTATAACTGTACTGATTCAAAAAAAG
>JAEEGL013902265.1_pt1 | contig 20280 bp, 16 predicted proteins | sample 9134231 | NCBI WGS metagenome assembly JAEEGL01 (sample SAMN16246548, study PRJNA631951) | gut metagenome | biome: gut microbiome; feature: rumen; material: fiber-attached | host: Bos | place: Iran: Karaj | collected 2018-10 | reverse complement strand
GTGTTAAGCACGCCGCCAGCGTTCATCCTGAGCCAGGATCAAACTCTCTAAAAAAATGTTTGTTTGAATCCAGCTAGATAAACTCTAGCTAAATATCCTCAATTTACTTAAGGTTGTTCTCTGAATTTTCTCTAATACAATCCGCAATGCCTGCGACTCATAAGCCTGCGGCTTATTTCGTCACGTGCTTCGCACTATCAAATTTGTTCCCGATCCATCCATTTTCAAGTAAACTTGAAATGTCTGTCTCGTTCACAAATTTGGCATTGCTCATTGCTAACTTGGAATTTTCAGGGTTGCATTGCTGTTCATTTGTCAAGGTTCATTGTTTATCTTCCTCTAAAAAGAAGATAGCGGAGAAGGAGGGAGTTGAACCCTCGCGCCGCTTCTCACGACCTACTCCCTTTCCAGGGGAGCCCCTTCGGCCTCTTGGGTACTTCTCCAAATAATAGCCAAATACAAATCTTAATATGGATTGTCTCAGTAAGAGGACCGTGGATAAACAAAGCGGAGAGGATGGGATTCGAACCCATGCGCCCTTGCGGACAAACGGTTTTCAAGACCGCCTCGTTATGACCACTTCGATACCTCTCCAGTGGGCGCTTTTTTTAGTCAGCGCAAATGATATTTTATCAAACGGAAAATATAATGTCAACAACTTTTCCGCCTAATTCCACTCATTTTTATTATTATTTTATTAAGTTTCATTCATTCCTCTTTTAAAACGGATAAAACAGGCCGTTCCAAGGAAGAAACGGCCCGTAAATACAACTTAATTTGTCAATTTTTATACTATTTTTGCGCTCCCAAATCTATTCCGGTTTGCTTCCTTCTTTCGATTCTTCTGTTACATTTTCTGTTGCAACCGATTCTCCCGTTTCATTATCTGTCGTAGCAGGCTCTGCCGGTTCTGTTTCTTCAGAAGCAAACGATTTGTCCTTATTCTCTGCAGTTTCGCTAGTTCCGCCAGCCTCAGCCGTCACATCTTTTTCCGCAGTTTCATCAGGTACGACAGTTTCTTCAGCTTCGGCAGTTTCTTCAGGTTCAGCAGTTTCTTCGGAATCAACATCTTCTTCGGATTCAGCAGTTTCAGCTGTCTCTTCCTTCGCCTCAATCGCTATAACATCTTCATCCGGAAGTTCTTTCGCCTCTCCCATTCCGATTATTCTGGCCGCTTCTTCCTCACGTTTTTCCCTTCTCTTTTCAATGAAAGAACGAACCATAAAATAGATTCCGGCAACTAGCGATACAACCGCAAGCAAAAGTATTCCCATCCACAGAAATGCCAGTCCGTTTACATGATTGGCACGATAAGATACTTTGTATCGCTTATCGGTTTGCAGTTTTCCCTTAAAGGAACCGATTTTTTCTTCAATTAACGGCTGGTCGGAAATCATTTCCTTACCGACACCGTTAATCTTTACTTCATAATTCACGGGAATCTGCCAGTACTTTGAGCCCTCCGGATCCTTATATACAAATCCTTCCATGTCCATCATATCGACAAGTACACATTTTTCCAAAGGAGCAATCCAGTGTTTTTCACATGCATAGGAGACGGATTTTTCCTGCTGTCCCGTGATAGCAGTAATCATCTCACTGACATCATCCGCAGTTCCTTTGAATAAAAGTGTCAGCGTATCCTCTGTCATCTGCGTCTGGATTTTTGCCACATCTTCATCTGTTTTTGCCAGAGTCCGGATTTTATCACAGATTTCTCCGATATCTTCTGTTTTGGTATCTTCAAAATGAAATACAATTGTCTTACGGATATCTTTTAAATTATTCGCATCCACGGAATAATCAATGGATGAAAAATGGAAATAATGAGCCTGATCCGCATAAATCGAAAGTTTCTGTTTTTCTCCGAGAACATACAGAAGATAACTTGTATCGCCGGATTCCACACCTTCCAATCGCAGTTTGCTTTTATTTTCGGTTTCATATAAGAACCCTTCCGAAGCGGTCTGATCCATATAATATCTGATATGAACCGTCTTTTCTTCATTGCATCCGAAATTCGTCCAGTCCGAACTTTCACGGAAAGCACATCCTTTATAAAAAATTCCGTCACCGACGCTTGCTTCGGCATTTTCAAAAGTACATGCATCCGAACCGGTATATTTTTGCATTCCTTTCGCCATCTCATCGGCAGTAAAGTCCTGCATCGTTACGGTAAAAATCCGGACGCCGTCTTTTCCGTCTTCCCATGCTCCGAATCCGCCCTCGGGAATTGCTTCTTCTAAGAATGATGTAATCATTTCTTTGTTTTTATTAAGTTCTTCCTCCGGAATATTCAGTTTGATTAATCGGGTAAACTTTTCTCCACCGGCCGAAACCGTGTATACATCGATGCTGTCGATACGACAGTATAACATTTCCGAAACATTCAGCCGTCCCGATCCGCAGTCATATTCCGAACCGGAAAAATAGAGTTTTGTCGACACCTGGTCAAAAACACTGTTTCGGTACCGGTTGTTTAATACTTTCTTTTCAACCAGAAGATCCGGAATCCACTGAAGCATATCCTTCGTGGTTACGCTCTCCGAATAATGGATTTCCGACGCAAACGGGGACATATCAAATTCAGCCGTCACTTCCGCTTTTTTCTTGCAGAATGTATTCAGTTTGTTCTGATAATCTTCTAACGAAGAAAACGGCAGCGTAAATTCCGCCTGGATTTTTTTGTCGTCTTCATTGTAAACATATTTCATGCAGTCCGGACATCCGTCCGCAATAATGCTGTCCACAGATGCCGTGTTGACCTTGCCTAAAAGAAGCATTTCATTCTTCGGCATGGTAAGAACCATGATTCTCTCTCCGCTTCCGTCGCGGTTTAATTTCACGGTCGCATCCACATCCACACCGCATGCGGTAAGAAAAATCGCCATGGCGGCAAAAAGCAATACAATCAATATTCTCTTTACAGATCTGCTTTTTTCTTTCATAACGTTACACCTTATTCGATAATCTTATAACCGAAAAACGTCTTTTTCACCGGCAGTTCGTTCCCCGGATAACTGAACGGGACCTTAACCGTTGTTGTTACTCCGTCTTTTGTTTTTTCCTGTTTGATATCATAGCTGATTACATAAAAAATCGTATAATAATTATTTCCCTCGTCTCTTATATTTTCAAAAATAAAATCCGTTTCGTATCCTTCATAAGGAATCACAACATCCGCCGGAAGCACGCCCAAATCTTTGTCATACATGGCAGCCAGTTTCTCCCGGTTTCCTTCCCTGCAATTTTTCTCGTATTTTGCAAGAAAACGTTCTGCTGAACCCGCTCTTGCCGTAAAAGCACTTACGCCAAAAACAATCAGCAATACAGCTGACAGTGCAAGACTAATAATTCCGATTATTCTGCATTTACTGGCACTCATAAATTTTCTCCGCTAAAATCAAATCGTCCGGCGTTGTGATTTTTATATTATCATAGGAACCCTCTACAAGCCGCACTTTAATTTGTTCAAACAGTTCCACAACCATCGCATCGTCCGTAATCTGAATACCGTCTCCGAGAATTTTCTCTTCGTCGCGAATCAGTTTGTCAAAAGCATTAAAAATGACCGGAAAATAAAAAGACTGCGGTGTCTGAATATTCCGCACCAAAGACCTTTTGGGCGTCGTACTGACATAGCCGTCTTCATCGGCAATTTTAATGGTATCCTTGGACGGTACGGAAGATACACAGGCCTGATCTTCCAAAAGGGCAACTGAATTTCTTTTTATGATTTCTTCCGAAACAAACGGCCTGGCCCCGTCATGAATATACACGTTTCCGCAAATTACATTTACCGCATTTTCACATGCCGCTTTCAGCGCGTTCCAGACGGAGTGGTAACGTTCCTTTCCGCCCTCGACGATATGAGTTACTTTAGAGTATTGATATTTTTCCACAATCTGTGTTTTGCAATAATCAATCGAATCCGCAGCGGCGACCAGAATAATTTCATCGATTTCGGGAGATTTTTCAAAAGCCTCGAGGCTGTAGCAAAGAATCGGTTTTCCTTTTAATTCAAGGAACTGCTTTGCCACATCCGAATGCATACGTTTCCCCGATCCGGCCGCAAGAACAATTGCCACCCCGTATGCCGGGTTTGCTCTTTCCTCCTTCGCCGGATTGTTATTCATTATGCTGTTGTCTGTGATTTCATTATTCATAACCTTAATCTTCCCAAGATGCCTTTTCTGTTTCCGGGAGTTATTCTCCGCTCTGTTTTATATTATCTCTCTCCGAGCCGCAGATTCGGAACCGCATTTAAATCGTAACCGGAACGGACACCTTTAATAAACTCATAATATCCTGCACAGGCAATCATGGCCGCATTGTCCGTGCACAGAACCGGCGGCGGAAGGAAAAACTCCACGCCCCTTGCCCTGCATGCTTCTTCAAACGCCGCACGCAGATGGGAATTGCTGGCCACCCCGCCGGCAATTGCAAATTTCTTTGCACCAAGCCTGTCCACAGCATCCATGGAATTTCCGACAAGCACATCAATTACCGCCTGCTGAAAAGATGCGGCAACATCCGCGCGGTTGATTTCTTCGCCCTTCATCTCACAGCTGTTGAGATAATTTAATACCGCACTTTTTAATCCGCTGAAGGAAAAATCATATCCCTCTTCACCGACTTTCGCGCGGGGAAAATGAATTGACTCCGGATTTCCTTCCGAAGAAATTTTATCCACTTTCGGTCCGCCCGGATAACCGAGTCCGATTGCCCTGGCCACTTTGTCAAAAGCCTCTCCCGCAGCATCATCAAATGTACGGCCGAGGATTTCATATTCACCGTAGTCTTTTACATTTACCAGATGTGTATGTCCGCCCGAAACCACCAGACATAAAAACGGCGGTTCAAGAGTCGGTGACGCAATATAATTCGCACTGATATGACCCTCAATATGATGTACTCCGACAAGCGGAAGATTTGCACCGAACGCAATTGCCTTTGCTTCGGCAACCCCGACAAGAAGCGCTCCCACAAGACCCGGGCCGTATGTAACCGCTACCGCATCGATATCTTTTAATTCCGCATTTGCACTGTGCAAAGCTTCTTCCACTACCTGATTGATTTTATCGATATGCTTTCTTGATGCGATTTCCGGCACAACTCCGCCGTAAATGGTATGAAGGTCAATCTGCGAATAAATCACATTGGACAGCACTTCCCTTCCGCCACGAATAACCGCTGCGGCCGTTTCATCGCAGGAAGTCTCAATCCCGAGTATCCGTATTTCTTCTTTGTTTTTCGTTATTTCACACATATATTTAAATCCATCTATCCGATTTATTAATTCCCGATTCTTTTTCTGTTTTTCTTTTCTGTTTTTTCTTATTTGCTTTTCTTTTTTAAGTTTTCTTTCTGCAATTATCTTTCTTTATCCTTCTTCCGGATATCCGTCCTCGAATTTCAGTTCCACGCTTCTGCCGTCCTTTGCCACAACAGTATTCTCAAAAATCTTACGCACTTCCGAAGCGTATTCTTCCGGATGATTTAACGACGGGCTGTAATGCGTCAGCCACATTTCCTTTACGTTCGCTTCCTTCGCCATTGCCGCCGCTTCATAGAACGTCATGTGTTTATGCTCTTTGGCTTTTTCGAGTTTATCCGGTTCCCCGTACATTCCCTCACAGATAAAAAGATCCGAATCCGCTGCATTTGCGACAATGGATTCGCAGGGTCTTGTATCGGTGGAATAAGTGATTTTTAAGCCTTTTCTTGCCTCTCCTAAAACCATATCCGGCACAAATTCCATGCCAAGGTCATCGTCCTTAATCACTTCTCCCTTCTGAAGTCTGCTCCAGTATTTTAACGGGATATCCAGTTCTTTTGCTTTATCGGCATCGAATTTGCCGGCACGGTCCAGTTCAAAAGTGTACCCGTAGCAGGTCACATTATGACGGACACGAAATGCTTTGATGCGAAGTCCGTCCAGCTCGGGAAGTTCAATTACCTCTTCCGGTTCGGAAAGTTCAATATATTTCAGTTCAAAAGGGAGTTCCGGAGCAATGGTTCGAAGGGCACTTACGACACGGTTTAATCCTTTCGGCCCGATTAGGGTAACCGGTTCTGTACGGTCCGCATTCCCCATCGTCAGAAACATACCGGGCAGTCCGCTGATATGATCCGCATGATAATGGGTAAAACAAATAACATCAATCGGATTGGCGCTCCACCCCTTCTTTCGAAGTGCAATCTGTGTTCCTTCTCCGCAGTCTGTCAAAATGCTGTGTCCGTTATATCGAAGAAGCAGGGAAGTAAGCCACCTGTACGGAAGCGGCATCATTCCTCCCGTTCCCAGCAAACAAACATCTATCATTCGGTAAATCTCTCTTTCTGTTTCAAAATAATCACATTACATCCGGAAACGATATAAAGCCGCATCCTCTGACGGATTTGAATAGAATCCGGGCCGGATTCCCTCTTTCACAAAACCGGCATGTTCATAAAGCGTAATCGCTGCTTCGTTGGAAATCCGGACTTCAAGAATAATATCCGTTACACCCTTCCCGGCAAGTATTTCCTTCATGCTTTCCAAAAGTTTCTTCCCGTATCCTTTTGCGCGTTCTTTTTCGGAAACGGTTATTTTTACAAGATCGGCTTCATCAAGAGCAATAACGGCAACCGCATATCCGACTACGCCTGTAGTTTCTTCCATCACAACCGCAACCGCATGTTCATTTTCCAGTTCCTCTTCGAATGAATGACGGCTCCAGAAATCGGAGTAGGATTCTTTCTCCATCGAAGAAACCACATCCAGATCACTTTCTGTCATCGGACGAATAACCGCTTTCTCCCTTCTTTCCCGTTCAGCCTGGGATGTCCGGTAGTATTTTGGCGAATGTTCTGCCGCCGTCTGTATTTTTCCGGCCGCATACAGTTCCATTCCGAGTCTGGCGACACTTCCCGCATGCTGCCTCGATAAATGAGCCGGAGCAAAAGAAAACGGAACCTGAAGAAGTGCGGCAATTCTGTCGCGGTATACCGGCACACCGTCTCCTAAGAAAATAACTTCTTCCCGTCTTTCGTTTATCAGTGCACAAAGTTCATCTATTCCCATGGCGGCTGTATCCATAATCCGGACGAATTCATAATAAAACTCTTTTCCGTCCATGGTTATGCATTCTTTATCCGCAGAAACAAAACCATACAAACCGGTATATACCTGATTTCTTCTGGCATCCATAATCGGGCAGATTAATCCGTTATGGCCGTAAAGATTAAAGGCCAGCGCATCCGTTGTCGGCACCGGAATCACGGGTTTTTCAAGGGAAAGGCCAAGCCCCTTTGCCGTCGCCGAACCGATACGAAGCCCTGTAAACGACCCCGGTCCCTCTGCCACGGCTATGGCGTCAATCGTCTGTAAATCCAGTTCCGTCATGTTTTTGATTTCGTTTAACATCGGCAGAAGCGTCTGCGAATGCGTTTTCTTATAATCAATCGTATATTCGGCTTTTAATGTATCGTCTTCAAGAAGTGCTACGGTTGCCACCATCCCCGAAGAATCGAGTGCAAGTATTTTCATAACTGTTCTTCTCTTTTTACAACTGTTTTTCTATATCTGTTTATCGGATATGATAATCTCCCGGTAATCGAATCCCTTTGACAAATCCTTTTTTATCGTAACCCGGATCGTATTCTCCGGCATGATTTCTTCCACCAGATTCGCCCATTCCACAAAGCAGACCCCGTCTCCGAAAAAACAGTCTTCATATCCGATTTCGTCCATTTCTTCGACATCCCCGATCCGGTAAACATCAAAATGATAAAACGGAAGTCTTCCTTCATCGTAAACCTGAAGAATGGTAAACGTAGGCGAATTCACCGGTCCTTTGATTCCGAGTCCCTTTGCAACGCCCTGAATCAGCACGGTTTTTCCCACACCCAGATCTCCGAGCAGTGCATAGACCTGTCCCGGCAATGCATTTTTCCCGATTTCCTCCCCAAGCTTACATGTTTCGTCTGCACTGTATGTTTCGATTCTTTTCTCCATTTACCCTGAATCCTGTCTCTGCTTTTTGCGGCATTTTAAAATCGTATCTTTACTTTGTCCGGCGACATGTTTGCGCTGATAATCCGAAGAACATCTTCCGTCTTTTCCCCCATGGAAGCCTTCGGAAAAATCAAAGCCGTATTCTTCGACGTATAAAGAAAATAACTGCTCCTCGTTCCTGCGGCTTTTGTAAACGTACTCCACGGAGCTTTCTGGCTTTCTTCACCGACTGTAATTTCCACCCCTTCCGCAGATAAATGATAATGCGTCCCATTCTTGTAGGCCGGTACCATTTTTGCCTGCATAAAGGAAAGCCTTAACATATCAATGGGCGGATAAAGAATCAGAATCGCCGCGATGAGCGGATAATACCACCGGTGCAGGGTTATAAATCCATATATCATCAAACAGCCGATAGCCGTCATAATGATGGTTACCGGTTGTTTATATAGTGTCTGAAGTTTAAAATCAAACAATACCGAAGTATTTATTTTTGTATCAAAATCTACTTCCATTTTACTACCCGAATTTCATAAATAATTATCATAAGGTGCCGGTTCTTAAAACTCAGTTTTGTCCCCCGTTATCCGGCATTTTGTCCTTAATATGAAGCGGGCAGGTTTCATACTGGAGCCTGAATCCGTCCTTCGGCTTGATAACCTCGTACTTGGAAATGACTCTCATTGCAACCTGCTTGGCATTTTCCATATCCGCATCAAGAAGAATCACGATATACTGTTTATCGGAAAAACGATTTCCGACATCAACCATTCGAAGCGATACCGCCGCCGCACTCTCAAGTGCATCCATGGAACGAAGAACCCGGTCTTTGCTGTCGGTTAACTCGCACTGGAGTGTGAACAAAAGCAACTGTACCGGCTTGTTGTTTCTGGCCGCATATCGGGAAATAAAATTAAAAATATAGCGAAATTCATCGTATAAGACATTGTAAATACCCTCGGAATAATCCTGTCTTCCCTCTATCAGGTAGCAGATATTGCTTAAAGACGAAGGAAGAATATCGTCACCGTCTTCCTCATCGCTGTAGAAACGGAAAGAATTCTTGCCGTTTTTCTTCACCAGGTAAAGCGCCTTGTCCGCATTTTTATAAAGGGTCTGGAAATCGCTTCCGTCCTGCGGATGAATGGCAATGCCGAGAGAAACCGAGCAGGAATTGGCATAGTCCATTTCCGAAAGCCTTTCATTCATCGTATTTAAAATGCTTTTGGCTCTGTCCGCGGCTATTTTTCTGTCATTTACACCTACTAAAAACAGAATGAATTCATCTCCGCCGAGACGGCAGACAATATCATTATTTCTGGCATACTGTCTTAAAATATCCGCAAAAAGACGAATGACCCTGTCGCCCTCCGTATGCCCCATTTTATCGTTGATCAGTTTAAAATTATCGAGGTCAATCATAAAGAGCATGCCCGGAGTTCCGTCTTTTAAGATTTTTCCGATGCATTCTTCCGTATATTTGCGGTTGTAAAGGCCGGTCAGCGGATCTCTTCGGGACAAATCGATAAAATCATTCGTTGCCGTATGCAGATTGATAACACGTTCGATACGGCTCTTCATAACCTTGGCTACAAAAGGTTTACGGATATAATCTTCCGCTCCGAGTCTTAAACACTCCGCTTCGGTTTCGCTCGACTCGTCGGATGTTAAGAAAATTACCGGAATATTACTCCACACGGGATTTGCCTTGATTCTGGTAAGCGTTTCTTTACCGTCCATCACAGGCATATTGATATCCAGAAGAATCAGATCCGGAATTCTTTTTTCCAAAAACTGAAGTGCCTGTTCACCGGAAATAACCGGAGTCACTTCATATTCTTCTTTCAGTTCCTGACGCGCCATAATCAGGTTTGTCTTATTATCATCCACGATTAAAATATGCTTCATAACATCCCTCACAAGCCGTATTCCGGCTGCATATCCTTCATTTGTTTATAATTTCATCAGCTGTCCGCTTCCGCTACCGATAAAAGAACCATGATATCCTCTTTTGCTTCCTCATACATGAAGTTATCCATGTGTGCTTTTGCTTCATGAAGACGGTTTTCCACACGCTCTTCCAGTTTGCAGTTCATCAGGTTATCGATTTCGCGGTTTGCATCATCAATTTCAAAGTACTCGATACATCTCGCAATATATTCCAGCGTTCTCTTAAATTCTCTTATGGAAATGCTGCTGCCCGCTTTCTTTTCGGCCGGGAGTTCTTTTTCCTCCGATGCAAAGAAGGAATCAATCTGAGCAAGCATATCGGTGTATTCCGAATACAGTTTTTCGAAATCATCGCGGATTTCCTTATAGTTTCCTTCTTTTCCGTTCATCTCATGCTCCCGGAAACGGTCCGAGAGTGCCATGGCTCCGATGCTTAAAAAAGAGCTCTTCAATGCATGTACCTCTATCGTATAGTTCTTATAATCCTTACTCTCCATCAGACTACGGATGTAGGCCGGTTTTGTTTTTCCTTCTTCCTGAATACACTTAAGAATTTCGATATAGGCATCCCGGTTTCCGGAGAAAATATCAAAAGCATAACGATAATCGATTCCTTTCATCGGGAACGTAAAATCTTTTTCCGTAAATCCTTTCAGTTTATCGTCGTTATCTTCTTCGGTTAATCCTCCCATAAACGCTCTTTCAGTACCGGGAAGTGCATCGTTGCGTGTCCGGTTCTGTAACTCCTGAGGAAGATATTTTCTTAAGATTCCCGCCAGAACATTTGTATCGATGGGTTTTCCTAAAATGTCATTCATCCCTGCATTTAAGAATACCGATTTATCCACCGATTCCGCATTTGCGGTAAGTGCGATAATCGGAACTTTTCTGGCATATTCCGAATTGAGGGAACGAATTCTTTTGACGCATTCCACTCCGTCCATTTCCGGCATCATATGGTCGATAAAAAGGATGTCAAATTCATCCCCTTCACGCAGATGTTTTAATGCATCCATTCCGGAATTCGAAAGCGTGATACTCGGTCCGAAGGAACCGATAATTCCCTTCGCAACTTTTAAGTTCACGACATTGTCGTCCACAATTAAAACCTTGGCTTTCGGGCACGTAAAATCATTGATTTCCGACTGGCTCTCAATCTGTGACGGCTCTTTTAATGCCTTCTTTAAAGCTTCGAAATCCAACGGTGATTCATCCACCACTTTCTGGTCAATGGTTACAAAAAACGTACTGCCCTTTCCGTACTCGCTTTTAAGCGTAATATCGCCGTGCATCATTTTTGCGAAATTCCGGGAAATTGCGAGTCCGAGACCGGTTCCCTGAATCTTCTTGTTCTTCCGGTTATCCACCTGTGTAAATTCGTTGAAGAGTTTTTCCTGATCCTCTTTTCGGATACCGATTCCGGTATCGCTTACGTCAAAATGAAGCACAACCACTTCATCTTTACCGGGTGTGGCGTAAACCTTTAAGGTGATTTTCCCTTTCTGCGTAAACTTCACTGCGTTTCCCAGAAGATTTAACAGAATCTGCTTGATCCGAAGGGAATCTCCGAAATAAGACGAAGGAATGTTCTCTCCTCCTTCGATTTCAAACTCCACATCCTTTCCGAAAAGCCTGGCCTCGATAATCCTTGAAATATCCGAAAGCAGTGTCTCCATCCGGTAAACTTCATTTACAAGTTCCATTCTTCCGGCTTCCATTTTTGAATAATCCAGAATATCATTAATCAGTTCCAGCATAATACCGGATGATGACTGAATCGTCTTGACGTATTCCCGCGATTCCGCATCCAGATCTTTCTTCGAAAGCAGCTCACTCATACCGGTGATGGCATTCATCGGCGTACGGATTTCATGCGACATATTGGCTAAGAAATCCGACTTGGCCTTTGTCGCCGCCTGCGCTTCATCATGCTTGATTTCCAGAACGCGCAGAAGGTTCGAAGAATTCATGTTTCGCTGTTCCAAAACTTCCTGCTGGGCTTTAAGACGACCGAGCAAAAAGAGGATTCCGGTAAACGCCACCACGATAACCGCAATCTGAAGAATAAAATCACCGGCCGTATCCGCGGTAGGAAGTCCGTTTAAGATTAACTGCGGGAAAAATACAATCGAAATGGCATACATAATTGCTACATATACCGTTCCGACAATAATAATGACGGAATCCAGATAGACCGCCATGATAATCATAATTGCAATGATAGCATCCGCAATCTGCCCGACACAGCGATAAGAATAACCGTACAGGGTTACCAGTCCCAGCCACAGAAGAATTGTCATAATTCCGTGTGTTCTGGCGGACACTTTACGGTGAAAGGTCGGAATCAGCATAATAACCGGCATTGCGATGGAATAATAAATCAGGATTACAGGATTATGTGCATAGATACTTTCGGCAACAAAAATAGACGCAAAAAGGATGGTAAGCATATAAATCACCCTTACCATTTTGCGATTACCTCTTCCGATGTATTCTCCTAATGAATTTCTTTCCTGTTTCACATATAGTATACTACCATAAAATGTGCCGTTATGCTATAATCAAACTGCTATGAGGCATATTTTCATCATCAACCCCGCAGCGGGAAAAAAGAATATTACAGACCGTGTCCGGAAGGAAATCGACGGGGTATGTGCCAGACGCGGCATACATCCTTTGGTTTTTATTTCGGAATATAACGGTTACGAACGGTTCATCGCCGAAAAAATGTGCTCGCTTTTTATAGACGAGGACATTCGTTTTTACTGTGTCGGAGGTTCCGGTACACTGGTTCAGACTCTCTCGGGTATTGATGATGCTCACAACCGGCAGATTGCATGTTATCCTTCGGGAATGACAAACGATTTTCTGAAATGCTATAAAGACGGCAACCGTGGCTTTTCCAATATCGAAGCACTTTTGGACGGACGTATTGACGAAATCGATTACATCAAAGTCATGGGTTTTTGCAAAGCTCTGGATTTTATCAATATCGGACTCGGGAATTCCATGTTTGATTCAAACGGATTACCGGATTTAGCTGTCAAAAGCAGTTCTTCCTTCGGATATGCTACGGCCATTGCTTACGATATTTTAAAGGATTCCGCAGTGGAATACGAATTAAGTGTTGACGGCAAAGACTTCTCCGGAAAATATGCCATGGTACTATGCATGAACGGACGCTGTCTCGGAGGAACGCTTGTTCCGACCGAAGAGGCCAGACCGAACGACGGTGTTATGAACATCCTTCTGTTTAAAGATCTCCCTCACTTAAAACAGGGATCCAATCTGATTAAATTTTATTTCGGGAATCAGGAAGCCATGAACGAAAGCGCCACGATGGTAAAAGGACGCCGGCTTATTATTACGAGAAAAGATCACACCCGGATGTTATTAAACTGTGACGGAGACGGCTTCACGCCGCAGGAAACCACGCTGGACATCCGACTGATTCCGGCCGGTGTGAATTTTGTAGCACCGCAGCATACTGCGCTGATTCTTCCTGTCGGGAATTGAAATTGTTAACTCCTGAGTGCATCAATCGGCGTCATTCTTGCCGCTTTTCCGGCAGGGTAAAGGCCGAAGAAAATTCCGATTCCCATCGAAAATACGGCGACTCCCAGAATCAGTAAAATATTGAAATCCGGTTTAATGGAAATTGTATTCTTAACAAGATGAACAATCACGCATGCAAGTGAAGAAAACGCATACCCGATAATCGTTCCGATGATACCTCCGGTTAACGAAATCATCCCGGATTCAATCAAAAACTGCCAAAGAATCGAAGATGTTCTTGCACCGAGTGACTTTCGGATACCGATTTCTCGGGTCCGCTCCGTAACGGATACCAGCATGATATTCATAACACCGACACCACCGACGAATAAGGAAATTGCCGCAACCAGCATAACAAATGCGGTAATCCCGCCAAGAACCTTGGTAAGACCGTCCACCAAAGATGTCAGTTCCATTACACCGATGGCATTCTCACCTCTTTTATCCATGACGGCTTCTATATAACGTCCGCTCTTTCTGCTCGCTTCCGCAACATGCGCCGGTTCATCCACGAAAACAGTCACCTGATAATACCGGTCCATATCCAGTCCGAATGTTCTGTAAATATAACTGGACGGCACTTCGAACTGAAGAGACGGATCCTCAAATACTCCGACAACAATCGCACTTTCTTCCCCATCGGCGCTGACATTTTTTTCATTATAATCGGAAGCTTCCGACTGATTGGATTTGCGCACACCGATTACTCTTAAATTCAGTTCTCGTCCGTAAGCATCCACCGATACGGTTTTTCCGGTTACATCTTCGTATCCGAAGAGTTTTTTTGCACCGTAGGTATCAATCACGCAGACCGGTTCCGCTTCTTCATAATCACTGTCGGTAAAAAACCGGCCATAAAGAAGTTCCGCACTGTTTGTTTCCTGAATAATCGGTTTTCCCCCGGATATCGTTACATCCACTTCCTTATTCTTTGTGTCAATTGCCGTTCCCCTTGCACTGATTCTTTCCGAATAACCGGTAATTTCCGGATATTTATTTACCAAAGAATCCATAACACTTTTCGGAATCTCGTCATCTCCGTTACTGTAAACGGTAAAATCGGAACCCACGAGTCCGTTTAAGGATCCGGAAACCCAGTTGGAAAAACCGCTTCCGATGGAAAGAATTCCGACTACGGATGCAATTCCGATAATAATTCCGAGCATGGTAAGAAATGCTCTTGCCTTGTTCATACGGATATTAAAATATGCCATTTTCCAGTATTCGAGAAATCTTCCCATACTTTCCGTGTTACCTCTGTATTATACAACCGCACTTGCAGTTTTGCTGTTTTACTCCTGCCTCAGGGCCTCGATCGGGCTTAATTTCGCTGCTTTTTTTGCCGGATATATACCGAAGAACATACCGATAACCGCCGAAAACAAAACTACTCCGATTACAATTGCCGGGCTGATGGTTGCCACAATATGCATTTTTACGACTTTACTGGCGATAAAACAAAGAAGTTCCGCCCCGAGATATCCGATTAAAATGCCAAGCGAACCGCCGATAACCGTAAGCACCGCCGCTTCCGCAAGGAACTGTATCATAATGGATGAAATTTTGGCTCCGAGTGCTTTTCGGATTCCGATTTCCCGAGTTCGTTCCGTAACGGATACCAGCATGATATTCATAACGCCTACACCGCCGACCACAAGCGAGATTGCCGCAACAAACGAGATAAAAATCGTCACACCGTTGATGATCATGTTAAACTGATCCATCGCGGAATCAAAACTTGTGTACGTATACTTCTTCTGTCCGCGAAGGTTCTTCCTTCCTTCGAGCAGTTTAATACAGCTTTGGATGGCGCTTTTGGCATTATTCGGAGAATCCGGAATCAGAAGGAGGCTGTAGAAATCATCATCCGCAGCGGAAATTCCAAGAGCATCCGCATATGTGGTATACGGAATTTTTACTTCAATTGTTCCCGTATCGCCAAGAGCGGACAACAAAGCATTTTCCTTATTCTCCCGAACCCCGACAACCCTGTAATCCTCTTCTTTACCGTCTTCGTATCTTAATGAAACAAACTGACCGACAACCGCTGTGTGACCGAAAATTTTCTTTGCGGCATATTCGTTAATAACACAGACTTTCTTGGCATCCTCGTATTCATCCCGGCTAAAAAATCTTCCGCTTGAGAATTCTTCTTTTTCTACTTTCACATATTCCGGCGTGCAGGCTGTCACATGGGCCGTCATATCGCCGCCGCGGTTCATTATTTCCAGATAATCCCCTACTTCCATGTCAAGAACGGAAATGTGTTCTACCTTTTCGCGAAGCATTTCCAAATCATCCCGGTTCATGGCCGCTTCCGGATAATACTCCATCGCCGTTCCCGCCTTGATGTAAGTCTGTGTGGAAAACATCGAATTCATCTCGCCGGTGATTGTTCCCTTGATACCGTTTCCCAAAGCTACCACCATGATTACGGACGCGATTCCTACAATAATACCGAACATGGTCAGTACGCTTCGCATCTTGTTATCCAGAATGCTCTTTAATGAAATTTTCAGGTATTCAAAAAACTGTCCCATATTAAATCCTGATTTACTTCTTTCCTATCGCTCCGGTAATATACTGCTGGGATTCCGCCGAAGGTGTCGCCATCTTGCCGTCCTCAACAACACCCGAATAATCCGATACAATAATATCATCCTCATCAAGTCCTTCGGTAATTTCGGTTACAAGATCGGAGTTGACGCCGGTTGTTACATATTTTTTATGAACCGTCATGGTAGCGGGATCAAAGGTAAACACAAATTCACCCTTGTCATCCACATTTACGGCTTCCACCGGAACAGTCAGAACATTCTGCACGGAAGCGGTTGTGATACTGCACTTTGCATCCAGTCCGAGATAAATGTTTTCATCTGGATTGTCTACGGATACCGTAACAAGTACCTGTGCACCGGCATTTCCGTTCTGAACGGCAGAGTGATTGATGGTCTTCACTTTTCCCTTATACTCATTCTTCAGGCACTTAATAACGACATCCTGACCGATTTTCAGTTTCTCCAGATCGGATTTGCCGACGCCGAGACTGACATGAACATCCTCAAGACTTGAAAAAGTTGCAATCGGAGTACCTGCGGTTGCGGTATCGCCGGCCGTATAGTTCACCGTGCTAACAACACCGTCAAACGGTGCAATAAGACCTTTTTCAAAGTCTTTCAGATTATCGATTTTCTGTTCGTTCTGAAGAGTATTTAATTCTTCCTGAAGATTTTTATTCTCCTTATCATAGGAATTTCCGAGCTGCCCTTTGAGCGTCTCAACCTGGGTTTTGGCCGATTCCAGTTTTGTCTTGCTGGTTTCCACTTCCGTTTTATATTTCGTAAGTTCCGTTTGTGCCTTATTATAATCCGTGCTCTGGTCCGAAGACTGCTTGGTAACATTGGCAATAACCTTTTTCGAATACTCCATTGAATCCGCCAGTTCTTTATATTTTCCTTCCGAACAGAACTTTGCAACAGCTGCCGCTCTTTCTTCCGGAGTCATTTTTATATATTCTTCGGTCTGCATAAATGCGGCAAGGAGCGCATCCATCTCTGTCTGGCATCTGGAAATATTGGCTTCTTCATAAGCAATCTGTGCCTGAATCGCCGACTGGGATCCCGCCAGATTATTATCATGTTCGTAATTGTCTACAATTTTCTGATACTCGTCGACCTTTGCCTGCTTTTCATCCACTTCTGCCTGATATTTCGCCACATCGGCCTGTGCCTTAGCGATTTTGCCCTGAATGGTTCCCTCTCCGGTTAAATCACTCTGATAGGAGTTTTCGTTCATCTGCGCACCTATTTCAAGCTGGCGCATGGCAATCTCATAATCCGTTTCATCAAATTTCAGAATCACATCGCCTTTCTTTACAAAAGAGCCGGCCGGCAACGCTTCCTTCACGCGAAGGCTCGCCGGAGCCGTGTAATGAATGGTCTGTTCGCTTTCTATATTCCCCGTCAGTGTAACTTCCGCAACAATGTCACCCGTTTCGGGTTTCGCCAAAGTTACCGTCCCTTTGGACATTTTCTTCATTGCCTGCGATACCGCAATCGCAATTCCGCCGATAGCAAGCACAATTACCGCAACCACGATAATAACAACCGTCAGAATGATTTTCTTGCGTTTTTTCTTTTTCTTTGCTTCCAAAACGCTCTGACCGGTTGCTTCCGCTCCTTCCGATAAACTGATTCCGTTATCTTTCTTTCCCATGATTTATGATTCCTCCTTCATATGCAGGTCAATTCCCGTTTCCTGCCATACACTCTTCACTTTCGTCGTAACATTTTCCTGAGCTTTTGCCAGTTCCTCACGGATGGCGCTTTCGTCTTCGTTTCCGGTGTTGAGTTCATCTTTATAGATTTTTCCGTCCATGATGTGTACAACACGCTTTGCCTTGGCCGCTATGCCCGGGTCGTGCGTAATGATAATGACCGTTCTTCCCTCTTCGTGAAGCTGTTTTAATATCTCCAGAATCTCCACGCTCGAATGGGAGTCCAAGTTTCCGGTCGGCTCATCGGCCAAGATAATCGGCGGAGCCTGTGCAATCGCCCTTGCTATCGCAACTCTCTGCTGCTGGCCTCCGGACATCTCCGAAGGTTTATGCGTCATACGTTTTTCAAGCCCGACCTTCCGAAGTGCCTCTGTTGCAAGCGCCGTACGTTCCTTTTTCGAAACGCCTCTGTAGATTAACGGAAGTTCCACATTTTCAAGGGCCGTCAGCGAAGCAATCAGGTTAAAGCCCTGAAAAATAAACCCGATTTCCTTATTGCGGATATCGGAAAGTTCGTCATCGAGCATTTCCGCAACGTCCTTGCCGTGCAGATGATAGGAACCGGACGTCGGAACATCCAGGCATCCGAGCATATTCATTAAGGTGGATTTGCCGCTTCCGGACTGACCGATAATGGCCACGAATTCTTTTTCTCCGATGGACAGACTGATGTGGTCGAGCGCCCGGACTTCGTTTTCACCCGGGATATAGACCTTGCACATGTCTTGTATTTCAATCAGATTTGACATTTTTCAATTATTCCCCTGTTACACAATTTGTCTTGTTGAATTATTAATTTTTTATAAACAAATCAAATCTTATTATCTAATAATTTTCATTTCGTGTCAATTATTACACAAAAACAAAAAAAAATCCTTAACTGATTCCTAATTTTGAAATCGGCCCAAAAAAATTCCGGGTTTATCGCGAAAAAAACCTGCTTCACAAAATCTGTGAAGCAGGTCATATGCTGAAATATGATTAGCGGTTATTGTCCACGCTGTAGTTCGGCGCTTCTTTTGTAATCTGAATGTCATGCGGATGACTTTCACGAAGTGCTGCCGCGGAGATTTTTACGAATCTTCCGTTTTCTTTTAATTCCTGAATGTTATGAGCTCCGCAGTAACCCATACCGGAACGGATACCGCCCATCATCTGGAATACGGTGTCTTCCACGTTTCCCTTGTAAGCCACACGGCCTTCGACACCTTCCGGAACCAGTTTCTTCGCATCGGACTGGAAGTAACGGTCCTTGCTTCCGTTTTCCATGGCGGAAATGGATCCCATTCCACGGTATACTTTGTATTTTCTTCCCTGATATAACTCGACATCTCCGGGAGATTCCTCACATCCGGCAAACATCGAACCCATCATGCAGACATCCGCACCGGCTGCGATGGCCTTTACCATATCACCGGAGAACTGGATACCACCGTCTGCGATAATGGGAATTCCGTACTCCTTTGCCACTTCATAGCAGTCCATAACGGCGGAAACCTGGGGAACACCGATACCGGCGACGATTCTGGTTGTACAGATGGAGCCCGGTCCGATTCCGACTTTTACCGCATCCGCACCTGCTTCGATTAATGCTTTGCAGGCCTCGCCGGTTGCGATGTTTCCGGCGATAATCTGAACATCCGGGAACTCTTCACGAATCATGCGAAGGCATTTTAATACATTTTCGGAATGTCCGTGCGCCGAATCGAGAACAACCGCATCCACCTTCGCGGAAACCAGTTCTTTTACGCGGTCGAGAACATTCGCGGTAATTCCGACACCCGCACCGCAAAGCAGTCTTCCCTGGGAATCCTTGGCGGAAAGCGGATATTTGATGGTTTTTTCAATGTCCTTAATCGTAATTAAACCGACTAAATTATAATCGTCATCCACAATGGGCAGTTTTTCTTTTCTGGAAGCGGCAAGAATCTTCTTTGCTTCGTCAAGCGTCACTCCCGCCTTTGCGGTAACCAGACCTTCGCTGGTCATGCATTCACGGATTTTCTTCGTCATGTCGGTTTCGAATTTCAAATCACGGTTCGTGATGATTCCGACCAGTTTTCTTCCTTCCGTGATCGGGACACCGGAAATTCTGAATTTGCCCATCAGATTATCCGCATCCGCTAATGTATGTTCCGCGGTAAGAGAGAACGGATCCGTGATGACACCGTTTTCCGAACGTTTTACCTTATCCACCTCTTCTGCCTGTGCTTCAATTGACATATTCTTATGAATGATACCGATACCGCCCTGACGAGCCATTGCAATCGCCATGCGATGTTCCGTAACCGTATCCATTCCCGCACTCATCATGGGAATGTTCAGCCGGATTTTCTTGGTCAGCTGCGTGGTTAAATCCACCTGATTGGGAATCACGTTGGAATAACCCGGCACCAGTAACACATCATCAAATGTTATACCTTCGGAAACAATTCGACCCATTTTCTTACCTCCGTTCTTTTTTCTTCTCTATCTGATGTTTATTTCTACCTGCTTCATT
>JAEEGL016257088.1_pt1 | contig 20281 bp, 21 predicted proteins | sample 9134231 | NCBI WGS metagenome assembly JAEEGL01 (sample SAMN16246548, study PRJNA631951) | gut metagenome | biome: gut microbiome; feature: rumen; material: fiber-attached | host: Bos | place: Iran: Karaj | collected 2018-10 | reverse complement strand
TTCAACCAGCTCGCCGGCAAGGTCATCCTCGTCACGGGCGGCGGCGGCTCCATCGGCGCGGAGCTCTGCCGGCAGATCGCGCGCTACGAGCCGGGAAAGCTCATCATCCTGGACATCTACGAAAACAACGCCTACGATATCCAGCAGGAGCTGCGCCGGACCTGGGGCGAGGCGCTGGACCTGGCGGTGGAGATCGCCTCCGTCCGGGACAAGGCCAGGATCTATCATATCTTTGAGGAATACCGTCCCCAGATCGTCTTCCACGCGGCGGCCCACAAGCACGTGCCGCTGATGGAGGCCAACCCCGAGGAGGCCGTCAAAAACAACATCTTCGGTACATACCATGTGGTCCGGGCGGCGGAGAAATACGGCGTGCAGAAGTTCGTCATGATCTCCACCGACAAGGCGGTGAACCCCACCAACGTCATGGGGGCCACCAAGCGCTTCTGCGAGATGATCCTCCAGAGCCGCCGGGACTCCATCACCGAGTTCTGTTCGGTGCGCTTCGGCAACGTGCTGGGCTCCAACGGCTCCGTGGTGCCTCTCTTTGAAAAGCAGATCGCCGCCGGCGGGCCGGTGACGATCACGGACAAGCGGATCACCCGGTTCTTCATGACCATCCCCGAGGCGGTGCAGCTGGTGCTGGAGGCCGGGGCCATGGCCAGCCAGAACCAGATCTTTGTGCTGGACATGGGAAAGCCGGTGACGATCCTGTCTCTGGCGGAGAACATGATCCGGCTCCACGGCCTGCGGCCCTACAAGGACATCGACATTGTGGAGATCGGCCTCCGGCCGGGAGAAAAGCTCTATGAGGAGCTGCTGATGGCCTCGGAGCACCTGACCAAAATGAGCGACAAGATCTTTGTGGAGGAGCAGACGGACATTCCCCCCGAGCAGATCCACGACGCCCTGGAGCTGCTGGACCGGGCCGTCACGGAAAAGTGGCCGGAGGAGCGGCTCTCGGCCCTGCTCCGGGAGCTGGTGCCCACCTTCCGGGAACCGGAGCAGGTCAACGCCGCCGTGGAGGCCGTCCCGGAGGAAAAGCCGGCGGGCGAGCCGGTGACCGCGGCGTCCTGAAAAAAGCGATCGAGGAAACGGAAATGGATCAAAGCTGGGAAGAACGTTTTTCCGGGCTCCGGCCCTTTGAAAACAGGATATGGCTCTCCTCGCCCACCATGCACGGCGACGAGCAGAAGTGGGTGGACGAGGCCATCCGCACCAACTGGGTGAGCACCGTGGGCGAGAACATCAGCGAGGTGGAGCGCCTGGCCGCTGAAAAGATCGGCCGCCGCCGGGCCGTGGGCCTGGCCACGGGCACCGCGGCTCTCCACCTGGGAGTGAAGCTCTGCGCCGAGAAGCTCTACGGCCGCCCCGCCCCCGGACACGGGAGCCTGGAGGGGCGGCGGGTGTTCTGCTCCGACATGACCTTCGCCGCCTCGGTGAACCCGGTGGCATACGAGGGCGGGGAGTGCGTGCTCATCGACGCGGAATACGATACCTGGAACATGGACCCGGAGGCCCTGGAAAAGGCCTTCGGGCTCTATCCCGACGTGAAGCTCGTGGTGCTGGCCCATCTCTACGGCACCCCGGGAAAGATGGACGAGATCATGGCGGTGATCCGCCGCCACGGCGCTCTTCTGGTGGAGGACGCGGCGGAATCCTTCGGCGCGTCCTATAAGGGCGTCCAGACCGGCTCCTTCGGCACGGTGTCCGCCATCTCCTTCAACGGGAACAAGATCGTCACCGGCAGCTCCGGCGGGATGGTCCTCACCGACAGCGGCGAGGACGCGGACCAGATCCGGAAATGGAGCACCCAGAGCCGGGAGCCCGCCCCCTGGTACCAGCACGAGGAGCTGGGCTACAACTACCGCATGAGCAACATCGTGGCCGGGGTCATCCGGGGCCAGCTGCCTCATCTGGAGGAACACATCGCCCAGAAGAAGGCCGTTTTTGAGCGTTACCGGGCCGATCTGGCCGATCTGCCGGTGCGGATGAACCCCATGGATCTCAACAACGGCGAGCCCAACTACTGGCTGAGCTGCCTCCTTCTGGACGAGGCGGCCATGTGCCCCGAGACGCGGGGAGATCTGGCGACCTCCTATGTCCACCGGAGCGGCCGGTCCTGCCCGGGGGAGATTCTGGAGGCGCTGGCGCGCTTCAACGCCGAGGGCCGGCCCATCTGGAAGCCCATGCACATGCAGCCCATCTACCGGAATAACCCCTTCGTGACCTGCCGGGACGGCTCCGGCGCGGGAGAGGACGTTTTCCGGCGGGGGCTGTGCCTTCCCAGCGACAACAAAACGACCGCGGAGCAGGTGGATCGGATCTGCGAGATCATCCGCCGCTGTTTCCGGTGATACGGGCGGGAGAAAAGCCTCATGGCGCATCAAAAAGGGTTTTATGAAAAATACGTCAAGCGGCCCCAGGATTTTCTGTGCGCGTCGCTGGCGCTGGTGGTCCTTTCGCCGGTGATGGCGGCGACGGCGGCGCTGGTGCGCCTCAAACTGGGCGCTCCGGTGCTGTTCACCCAGGACCGGCCCGGGCTGGACGGCAAGGTGTTCAAGCTCTACAAGTTCCGCACCATGACCGACGCCCGGGACGAAAACGGAAGGTTGCTCCCGGACGGGGATCGGCTGCCTCCCTTCGGGCGGAAGCTGCGGAGCACCTCGCTGGACGAGCTTCCGGAGCTGATCAACATCTGGAAGGGCGACATGAGCGTGGTGGGGCCCCGGCCCCTGCTGGTCCGGTATCTCCCCCGGTACAACGCCTTCCAGGCCCGGCGGCACGAGGTGCGCCCGGGCTTTACCGGCCTGGCCCAGATCCACGGCCGGAACGCCATTTCCTGGGACGAGAAATTCGGCTGGGACGTGCAGTATGTTGATAACGTGAGCTTCCTGGGCGACTGGAAGATCATTTTCAAGACGGTCGCCACCGTTCTGAAGCGGGAAGGCGTCAACGCGTCGGACAGCGAGACCATGCCGGAGTTCATGGGGAACGGGCCGACGGAAGGCGATGAACGGAAGGAAAGGGACGACGCCGTATGAAAGAGCTTGTGATCGTTGCCGCCGGCGGCTGCGGCCGGGAAGTGCTGCAGTGGGCGAAGGATATCAACAAAGCGGAAAACCGCTGGCATATCAAGGGATTTATCGACGACGATCTCAGCGCCCTGGACGGGTTGAAGTGCGACGTGCCGGTCCTCTCCACCGTCGACGACTATGAGATCCGGCCGGAGGATGAATTCGTCTGCTGTATCGGCAGCAGCGAGGCGAGGGCGCGCGTCACGGAAAAGCTGAAGGCGAAGGGCGCCGTGTTCACCACCTTGATCCACCCCTCCGCCGTGATCGCCGACAGCTGCACCCTGGGAGAAGGGGTCATCGTCTACCCGTTCGCGCTGATCTCCGACAACGCCCATGTGGGAGACGGCTGTATCATCAACATGTATTCCTCGGTGGCTCACGACTCCGTTCTGGGGGAATTCTGCACCATCAGCGCCCACTGCGACATCACCGGGAAGTGCCGGCTGGGAGACCGGGTGTTCATGGGCTCCACCTCCCAGATGGTCCCGGGGACGAGGATCGGCGACGACGTCTATATCTGCGCGGGAAGCGCGGTGATGACCAGAGTGCGCAGCGGCAGCAAGGTCCTGGGCAACCCGGCAAAGATCGTAAAGTTTTGACCCGGCCTGCCCCGGAGGACCGGGACGGGCGGACAGATCGGAAAAAGGAGGAGGATCGGGCTTGGAGCGGTTCCTCACATTCGTTGCGGAAATCATGGAAGAAGACGAGGTGTCCATGGATATGCCCTACCGGGAGGGGAAATGGGACTCGATCATGATGCTCACCCTCGTCATGGAACTGGAGGCGGAGTACGGCGTCTCGATCCCGCTGGAGAGCCTTGGGAACGTAAAGACCCTGGCGGATCTCTACGAGCTGGTGAAATGACCATTCCCCGGGATCGAAACCCTGTTTTTGATCGGAAAGAGACGGTATTTCGCAATGACGGATACAAAGAAAAAGATCGCGCTGCTGTCCAATGTCACGGTCGAGCTCATAGCCGCCAGACTGCGCCGCAAATACGACGTGTACCTGCCCGACGGCTTCGACACCTGGGTCCGGGACGCCGTCGACCCGGCTTCTGACCTGTACCGCCAAGGCGTCGACGCGGCGGTGGTTTTGCTGGACGGCACGGAGGCCAGAGCGTGGAAGAGCCCCCGGGAGGGGACCGAGCGTGTGACGCTGTGGAAACAGGCCTTGGACGCCCTGCTGAAAAACATCGGGGAGATCCCGGTGTTCGGGTCCACCGTGGATTTCCGGGAGAACCGGATCCGGGCTATGGCGGAGAGAAAGTATGCCACGGCCTTTGCCGACGACTGGTATCAGCATATCCAGGCCCTGGCGGAGAGCGGTGGGAACGTGTTCGTTCTGGACATCGCCGACGCGGCCGCGGACATGGGCCGCGCGCAGTTTTATTCCAACAAGATGTGGTATCTCAGCAGCATGCCCTATTCCAGAGACGGACTCTCGGCGGTGACCCGGGAGATCGACCGGGCGCTGGGTTCCGCGTTTGCTCCCCGGAAGAAGATCATCGCTCTCGACCTGGACAATACCCTGTGGGGCGGCGTGATCGGAGAGGACGGCGTGGAGGGCATCGAGCTGTCCGACCACAAGGAGGGGCAGCGGTTCTACGACTTCCAGCGGCAGCTTCTGGAGATGAAAAACAGAGGCGTCGCCCTGGCCGTCGACAGCAAGAACAACCCGGAAGACGCCGAGGCGGCCATTCAGGGCCACCCGGCCATGCTTCTCCGGGACGACGCCTTCGTCAGCAAAAAGATCAACTGGGAGAACAAAGCCGTCAATCTGAAGGCCATGGAGGCCGAGCTGAATCTCACGGAGGGCGGCTTCATCTTTGTGGACGACAACCCGGTGGAGCGGGAAACGGTGAGAGGGGAGTGCCCGGAGGCGCTTGTCCCCGATTTTCCCGCGGATACGACGCAGCTGCTGCCGTTCGCGGAGGAGCTCTGGTTTGACTGGTGCCGGCCCCTGCGCGTGCTGGGGGAGGATCTCCGAAAGACCCGGATGTATCAGATGGAGGCAAAGCGCAAGCAGGAACTGAGCGAGAGCCTCAATTTGGACGAATACATCGCGAAGCTGGAGATGACCGCGGATATCCACCGGATGCGCCCGGAGGAAACAGAGCGGGTCGTCCAGCTCATCCAGAAGACGAATCAGTTCAACCTGACCACGAAGCGCTACACCCGCCCGGAGGTGGAGGCCATTGCCGCCGATCCCCGGAACGCGGTCTATGTGGTGTACAGCGCCGACAAATACGGCGAGAGCGGTCTCATCAGCGTGATCATTCTCCTGGACGGGGAGGAGGACGTGCGCATCGACACCTTCCTGATGAGCTGCCGGGTCATGGGCCGGAAACTGGAGGATGTGATCGTCAACGAGCTGGCGGCGAAATACCGGAAAAAGCTCGTGGGCGAGTTCATCCCCACGGCGAAAAACGCACCGGTACGGGAGCTGTACGACCGACTCGGATTCAAAAAGACGTCCGAGACCGACGGCCGCAAAGTCTACGAGCTGGACGCGGCGGACTATGAAAAGAAAGCCTTTGACGCCTTCAGGGAGATACGCTTCGAGGCGTGAGCCATAAAAAAGAAACAGGGTGCCGGAATGAAGATCGACCATATCGGATACGCGGTGAAGAGGATAGACCGGGCTGCGGCTGCCTTTGAGAAGCTGGGCTTCGTTTTTGAGCCGGCCGTTGAGGACCCGGCGAGGAACGTACGACTTGCCTTCGGACAAAACGGCGGCTGCCGGATCGAGCTCGTCTGCCCGCTGGACAGGGGAAAGGCGTCCCCGGTGGACGCGTATCTGGGCAGCGTGGGCCCCACCCCCTATCATATCTGCTATGAGAGCTCCGATCTGGACGCCGAGATCGAAACGCTCTCGAAAAACGGTTTCAAGGTGATTCGCGAAAGCGCCCCCGCGGTGGCCTTCGGCGGGAGAAGGGTCGCGGTTTTGATGAATCTCGGGCTTGGCCTGATGGAGATCGTGGAGGCGAAAGGGGAGGCCGGATCGCTGTGATCGCCCTGAAAAAAAACTACGCGTCCCTGGAGAGCCGGGCGAATAACCTTTACCAGCTGACCGACGGGGATATCAAGAGGATGCACGAGACCCTGCTGGGGATGTACGACGATCTTTTTGCGGTCTGCGGGAAGTACGGCCTCAAAATGATCGCCGGCGGCGGCACCTCCCTGGGCGCCGTCCGCCATCACGGGTTTATCCCCTGGGACGACGACATGGATCTCAATATGCCCCGGGCGGACTATGAGAAGCTGATCCAGGTGTTCGAGAAGGAGCTGGGGGACCGGTATGATCTTCTGGCGCCGGGATACAAGGGCGGCGCGAACTGCTTTCTGATGCGCGTCATGAAGAAGGGGACGACCCTGCTGAACATGATCGACGAGAACACGCCGTATCCCACCGGCATTTATATTGACATCACCCCCATCGACTACGCCCCGGACAGCCGTTTGGCGCTCCAGTGCAAGGGGATCACGGCCGATCTTCTCCGCTTTATCTCCTACAGCGTATACTGGAAACAGTATAAAAGCGACAGCCTGCGCTCGTTCATGCTCCAGTCGGAAGGGAAGACGTATTACCGGATCCGCATGCTGGTGGGGACGGTCTTCTCCTTCCGGTCGGCGGAAAAGTGGTTTGCGTCGTTCGACCGGTTCATCCGGGGAAGGGAGTCGGACCACATCACAGTGGCCGCGGGACGGGAGAAATACCGGGGCGCTTACTATCCGGTGGACACGTTCTTTCCGCCGAAGCTGGTGCCGTTCGAGGACCGGAAGATCTATATCGTCAACAGGGAAGACATCTATATGAGCAGGCTTTACGGCGATTACATGAAGATCCCCGACGAAAAGGACCGGGAGAAGCATCTTTGCCTGAAACTGGATTTTGAACACAGCCGTGCCTGAGCCGGACGGCGGCACGCCGTGGAGGAAGGTTCCCATGAACATAGCGCTGATATTTGCCGGCGGCATCGGTTCCCGGATGGGCAGCGACACGCCGAAGCAGTTTTTGGAGTGGAACGGGAAGGCCATCATCATCCATACGCTGAACGTGTTCGAGACCCATCCGGACATTGACGAGATCGTCATCGCCTGCAAGGAGGACTGGATCGACTATACCCGCGGGCTGATTCGGAAGGAGGGGATCCGAAAGGTCGTCTCCATCGTTCCGGGGGGAGCTACAGCGCTGGATTCCCAGCTCAACGGTCTGCGGGAGATCCGGCGGCTGCACCCGGACGCCGAGGCGGCGGTGCTGATCCACGACGGGGTCCGGCCGCTGGTGGACGCCGATACGATCCGCCGCAATATTGAATCGGTCTGGCAAAACGGAAACGCCGTTACGGTGACCAGAGCCATCGAGACAGTGGTCGTCATCGACGGCGACGGGGCGGTGAAAGAGATCCTGGACCGGGACGCCTGCCGGATGGCGAAGGCGCCCCAGAGCTTTCGGCTGAGCGATATCCTGGCCGTTCACGAGCAGGCGCTCTCCGAGGGGAACCACGGATTCATCGATTCGGCTTCCATGATGATCCGCTACGGACATACGCTCCATACGGTGATGGGAGAGCCGGAAAACATAAAGGTCACGACGCCCTCCGATTACTACATGTTCCTGGGGCTGTCGAAAAACAGGGAAGACGAGGGCCGTCCGGGAGACCGGCGGTCTCGCGGACGGGAATGACCTGCGCACCCGGCGTTGAATGATTTCGGAGGAATGACCGGGCAAGGGCAGAAAAGGAGACGAACGACATGGCAAACATTGGCTTGCTGATCGCCGGGGGAGCCGGCAGCCGGATGCATCAGGACATCCCCAAGCAGTTTCTCACCGTCAACGAGCGGCCTGTGATCGTCTATAGCCTGGAGGCCTTTGAGAACCACCCGGAGATCGACGCCGTCGCCGTGGTGTGCATCCAGGGCTGGGAGCAGGTGCTTTGGGCCTACGCCCGGCAGTTCAACATCTCAAAGCTCCAGTATGTGATCCCCGGCGGGGAGACCGGACAGCACTCCATCCGCAATGGGGTGTACGAGCTGGCAAAGCACTTTGACAAGGACGACATCGTCCTCATCCATGACGCCATCCGGCCCATGGTCAGCGCGGAGATCATCTCCGACAACATCCGGGTGGCCCGGGAGCACGGGAACGCCGTTACGGTGATCCCCTGCGCCGAGGCCATGCTGCAGACCGAGGACGGAGCGATGTCCTCGGGCAGCTACCCCAGGGACCGGCTCAAGCGCACCCAGACCCCCCAGGCGTTCCATCTGGGGGAGATCTGCGAGCTCCACAAGCTTGCGTTGGAGGCGGGTATCACCAACTCCGTGGCCTCCTGTACGCTGATGATCGAGATGGGGCGGCAGGTGTTTTTTTCCGCCGGCTCGGAGAAGAACATCAAGCTGACCACCGTGGAGGACATCGACATCTTCAAGGCGCTGCTGATGGCAAAGCGCTCCGACTGGCTGAAGGACTGAGGATATGGAAATTTACGACAGCGCCCTGTGGCTCTCGGATCTGGACGAGATCGTGGATTCCCTGCCGGAGTTGGACGAGCTGGCAGGGGAGGAGGTTTTCATCACCGGCGGCACCGGGCTCATCGGCTCGGCGGCGGCGGACATCCTCATCCGCTGGAACCAGCGGCACGATGAGCCGATCCGACTGACTCTGGCGGGGCGGGATCCGGCGCGGATCGAAAAGCGCTTTTCTCCCTTCCGGGACGAGGAATGGTTTCATACCGCGGTGTTCGACGCCGCCTCGCCGGGGACGCTCCCGGCACTCCGGGGGGGATATATCCTCCACTGCGCCGGCAACGCCACCCCCCGGAATATCATTCGGGAGCCGATGGAGACGCTGGCGGCCAATATCCTGGGGACGAAAGCCCTGCTGGACGCCGCCCGGGACGGGAACGTCCGGCGGTTCCTGTTCGTCTCCAGCTCGGAGATCTACGGGATAAAGGATGACGACCGGCCTTTCCGGGAGGATGAGATCGGCTACGTGGAGCTCCTGAATCCCCGGAGCTCCTATCCGATGGGAAAGCGGGCGGCGGAGACGCTGTGCGCGGCCTGTCGGGACGAGTACGGCGTGGACTCCGTGATCGTCCGGCCGGGTCATATCTACGGCCCCACCGCCTCCGAGACGGATAACCGGGTCTCCTCGACCTGGGCATGGGCCGCCGCTCGGGGGGAGACCGTCGTGCTCAAAAGCGACGGGGCCCAGCGGCGGAGCTACTGCTACTGCCTGGACTGCGCCGCCGCCATCTGGAAGGTCATGCTCCGGGGCGAGAGCCTGCGCCCCTACAACATCTCCCACCGCGACTCGGTGATCACCATCCGGGAGATGGCGGAGCTGATCTCCCGCACTGGGGGGGTGGAGCTGCGGATGGAGCTGCCCACCCAGGCGGAGAAAAAAAGCTTCAATCCCATGCTCAACTCCGCCCTGGACAGCACGGCCCTGGATAGTCTGGGCTGGCGGGGCCGCTTCGACGCGGAGCGGGGCTTCGCCCACACCGTGTCCATTCTGAGAGAACTGATCCGGTAAGGGTCGAAAGGAACTGCCCATGGATGAAAACGCATCGGTAAAACTGAAGGTCCGGAAGATGCAGGAGATCATATACGGGATTCTGTGCGACGTGGACGATTTCTGCCGGGAAAACGACATCCGCTACTATCTCTCCGGCGGCACCATGCTGGGGGCTGTCCGGCATCACGGCTTCATCCCCTGGGACTACGACGCGGATCTGATGATGCCCCGGACGGACTATGACCGATTTATGGCCACGTTCCCGACGCGGTACGCGGACCGGTACGGAGCGGGATGCCTGGAGACCGACCCGGAGTGGCAGCGGCCCTATGCCCGGGTCTGGTCCAAAAAGACACGATGGAACCACATCTATCTCCGGGACAAGACCATGGGCGTATTCGTGGACATTTTTCCCATCGACGGTCTGCCGGACAGCCCGGCGGCCCGGAAGATCCATTTTATCGGGATAAAGCTGCTCACCAGCCTGGGCTACGCCGCCTCCAAGAACGAATTCATTCCCGGGGAAAAATACCGGGCGCTGAAGCGGGCCGCCGCGGCGGTGGCCCGCCCCATCGGGATGCGGGCGTTTTCTCAGGCCATGACCGATCTGGCCCGGCGGTATGATTACGAGACGTCCCGGTATGTGGGCGTGAGCATGACCTCCAAGTACGGTTCCCGGGAGACCATCCTCCGTTCGGATATGAGCGGGGAGCTGCGCATGCCTTTTGAGGGGCGGGATTTCCCGGCACCGGTGGGATACGAGACCTATCTGCATAACCTCTACGGGGATTATATGCAGATCCCCCCCGGCGCGGAGGAGAGCTGCTACGCCCACATGTCCTGCTGGACGGTGGAGATCCCCGACGAGTGAAAGACCCCGCGCCGGGACCGGCGAGCGGGATGAAAAACGCCCCGCCCTGTGATGCTGCTCACAGGGCGGGGCGTTTTCATGGGCTCAGCCGCCCTCAAACTGCCGCCGCAGGAAGACAAGGCCGTCCCGCATGGCCCGGATCCGTCCGGCCATGGAGGTGTCCTCAATCAGATCCCGCCACATGCGGAAGTTGTAGGTGGCCATGTCGTCGAAGGTGACGACGGTCTCCATGGTGACGGTGAGATCGTAGCCCGCGTCCCGGAGGGCAGCGCCGATGGCCCGCCAGTCAAAGCGGCCGTTGTGGAAGGGGATGCCCCGGTTGGGCTCGGACACGTGGAACTGGCCGATGTGGCCCGCGGCCCGGCGGATGGCGTCGGGGATGTCGTCCTCCTCGATCCCCAGGTGGAACACGTCCAGCAGCAGACCGCAGCAGGGACTGTCCACCTGCCGGATCACGTCCAGGCCCTCGTCCACGGTGTTGATGATGTAGTTCTCGAAGCGGTTGAGGATCTCCAGGTTCACCTGGATGCCGCAGTCGGCCGCCACGGGCATCACCCGCCGGAGGCTTTCCACGCAGCGGAGCGTCCGCTCCCGCTTCACGGCGGGAGTGATCACGTCCCGGGTGTAATCGTTGGGCCAGTTGCTGTATAGCACGCCCCCGATCTCCGTGCCTCCCAGGGCCGCGGCGGCCCGGATGCCCCGGATCAGGTGTTCCTCCGCGTACAGGGTGGCAAACTTGTCCCCCAGGCGCATGTCCATGCCCAGGGGATAGCCGTAGCAGAAGAGGAGCTCCAGTCCGTAGTCCGCCGCCATGGCGCGGACCTGGGCGGCTTTTGCCGTATCCCCCAGCAGGACCTCGTCCGGGGGACGCATCTCCACGGTCTCCGCCCCGGTCTCCCGGACCTGCCGGAAGAAGGTCTCCAGATTGTCGGGGTCAAAATAGGGCCCCCATGTCATGCGATGGACGCCGTATTTCATACACAATCCCTCCGGCCGGCGGACGCTTACCGATAGAGCTCCCGGATCTGGCGGATCTGGGCCTCACTGAGGGTGTAGATGTCGCTGTTGTCCATGCCGGTGCTGGAATCCTCGATGAGGATCATCTTGGTGTCGGGCCTGGTGATGGTGTTGTGCCAGAGGGTGGCGGGGATGTTGTAGACCCGGTTGGGCTCCATGACGGTCTTGGAGAAGACAAGGCCGCCGTCGGTCTCCTCGGCGGAGATGAGAGTGCAGGAGCCGGCGATGAGCACGAAGAGCTCGTCGGTGAGGTTGTGCCGCTCCAGATTGTCGATGCCGGTGATGTCGTTGGCGGGCTTCCAGTTCTTGATGCCCACGGTCCACTTTTCGTTCTCATAGACCCGGTGCATTCCCTCGCCGGTGAATTCGTAGGAAAGGATCTCCATTTCGTTTTTCTCCTTCGATATGGTTTTCGTGAAAACAGGGGGTATGAGAGCGCTCTCATACCCCCTGCGTCATGCGTCAGGGCGCGGCTCCGGACGGGGGATCAGTCCATCCCGTGGAGGGCGTCGTTCATGGTCTTCAGAGCGTCCTCGGGAGTCATCTGACCCAGCAGGGCCGCCTGGTTGGTGGGAGTCCAGACAGAGCCGGTGAACTCGCTGAGGGTCTCGGTGGGAGGCAGGACGCCGGCCACGGCCATGGCCTCGGCAGAGACCGCCTGGAAGCGGTTGCTCTTGAACTCCTCGGTGGAGGTGACGTTGTCGGTGCCCAGGCCCTTGCCGGTGCCCTTGAACCAGATGGTGCCGCCCTCGCCGGTGGTCATGAACTTGTAGAACTCAAAGGCGGCGTCGGGGTTCTTGCAGTTGGCCATGATGGCGAACTCGGTGTCGCCGGTGCAGGTCCACTGGCCCTTGTCGGAGCCGGGGAACACGAAAGCGTCAACGTCGTCGCCGAACAGCTCCAGCCACTGGTTGGAGGAGCCGATGTGGTGGATGATCATGGCGGCGGTGCCGGACTTGAACATGTCGGTCAGCTCAGCGAAGGCGGCGGTGGACGCGCTCTCGGGAGCCCAGCCGTTCTGGTAGATGCTCAGGTAGGCCTTGTAGGCTTCCACGGCCTCGGGGGTGGTCAGGTCGTCCCAGGAGGCGCCGTAGGCGTACAGGAAGTTGCCCAGGTGCTCGTGGCCGCCGTTGGCGCCGCGCAGGCCGTAGCCGTAGTGGCCGTCCATGGTCAGCTTCTCGCAGGCGGTGAGGAACTCGTCGATGGTGGTGGGCACTTCGATGCCGGCGGCCTGGAACATGGAGGGACGATAGTACACGTACAGGGGCTCCAGGGTCCAGGGCAGCATGGAGATGGTGCCGTCGTCGGTGGCGGCCTTCATGATATCCCAGGCGGCGTCGCTGATCTGGCCCTTGTCGGCCCAGCCGTCCACGTAGGAGGTCATGTCAGCCAGCAGGCTGTTGGCGGCGTACAGCTTGCCGCCGGACACCTTGAAGGTGGAGATGTCGGGGCCGCCGCCGCCCATAACGGCGGTGAATTCATCGTTGATGAACTGGCCGGAACCCCAGGGATACTCTTCCGCGGTGACGGTGATGCCCTTGCCGTTGGTCTCGTTGAAGGCCTTGACGGCCTCGTTCAGGCAGGCGGACTGGTCGGTGTTGTCAGCCCAGTACCAGAAGGTCAGGTTGACGGGCTCGGCCTTGGGCTCTTCGGCTTTGGGCTCTTCGGCCTTGGGCTCTTCCGCCTTGGGGGCTTCGGCCTTGGGCTCTTCCGCCTTGGGCTCTTCGGCCTTGGGGGCCTCGGCCGGCTTGCTGCCGCCGCAGGCGGCGAGGCAGAAGACGAGAGCCAGGACCAGGATCAGGGAAATTGCTTTTTTCATGGGTCTCCTCCTTGAATTTGTGTTTATTTGTGAAAGCCGGATCGATTGGGAAACGGCGATCATCCTTTTACGGCGCCGGCGGTCATTCCGGCCACCAGACGCTTCTGCGCGAAGAAGAACATGACCATCACGGGGATGCAGGTGAGCACGCCGCCGGCGCACAGCAGGCCCCAGTCCACGCCGAGCTGGCCGATGAGGGTGCTCAGCGCCACGGGGATGGTGCGGGTGCCCGGGTTGGTGAACATGGAGGCCAGGGTAAATTCGTTCCAGGCGGTCATGAACATGTACACGCCCGCCGCCAGCAGGCAGGGGGTCATCACCGGCAGGAAGATCCGCATGAACGCGCCCCGCCGGGTGCAGCCGTCCACCAGGGCGGCCTCCTCCAGTTCAAAGGGGATGTCCCGGATGAAGCCCTGGAGCAGCCATACCGAGAAGGGGATGGAGAAGGTGGTGTAGGCGATGATCATGCCCACCCGGGTGTAGAGCAGTCCCACCTGACGCATGATGGAGTACAGGGGGATCATCAGCAGCACCGTGGGGAACATGTTGTTGGACAGGAACAGGGCCATCAAAAACCGGCGGCCCTTGAAGTCGAACCGGGCGAAGGAATAGGCCGCCAGCGTGGACACGAACAGGCTCAGCGCCGTGGTGCCCAGGGCGATGAGCAGGCTGTTGACGGCGTATTTGGTGAAGTTGAAGTATCCGAACAGCTCCTTGAAGTTTTCCCAGGTCAGATGCTTGGGCCAGTACTGCAGGGGAGCGGCGTAGATGTCCGCGTCGGTCTTGAGGGCGGTGACCAGCATCCAGTAATAGGGGAACAGGGTAAAGACGGTGTACAAAAGCAGGGGCAGCCACAGGATCAGGAAACGCTTTCCATAGCTTTGTTTGTTCATTCCGCACACCTCCTCAATTGCTCCGGAAGGTGGAGCGCAGGTAGGGGATCGCCGCGCACAGCATCAGCACGGTCATGATGATGGCGATGGCGGAGGAATACCCCAGATTCAGTACCTGCGCCTGCTGATAGGTCATGATCGCGATGGTCTGGGTGGCGTAGGCCGGGCCGCCGGCGGTCATGTTCTGGATGATATCCACGGAGTTGGCCACCCAGATGATGCGCAGCAGGATCGTGACGAACAGGGTGTTTTTGATGGAGGGGATGGTGATGCGGAACAGCTTCTGCCGGGCGTTGGCGCCGTCGATATCCGCGGCCTCGTACATATCCTGGGGAACGCCCTGGAGGGCGGCCAGGATCATCAGCGCGAAGAACGGGATGCCCTGCCAGACCAGCGTGATGACGATCATGGGGAAAGCCAGATTCATCCGGGCCAGGAAGGGGATGCCCTCCTTCAGAACGCCCAGCTTGATGAGCAGGTCGTTGATGACGCCGTAGTTGCCGTCGTACAGCCAGTTCCAGATCAGGCCGATCAGCACGCCGGAGGTGACCCAGGGGATCATCAGCAGGCTCCGGGCCAGGCCCCGGCCCCGGAATTTCTGGTTGAGAAGAAGCGCCAGAAGAAAACCGAAGAAGAACTGGAATCCCACGCCGAAAACGACCCAGAGCAGGGTGCGCTTGAGCGAGGGCCAGAACTGCGCGTCGCTGGTGAGGATCTTCACGTAGTTCTGCAGACCGATGAAGCCGGTCTTGTTGGGATAGCGAAGGTCATACCGCATAAAGCTGGAGATAATGGCCCGGCCCACGGGGAAAAAGACCACCAGGATCATGATGATCAGCGCAGGGGCCAGGAGTATGTAGGGATACCAGGCTTCCCGGTTTTTGTGTCCGAGAGAGTTGTCGGGCTTGCCAGCCTTTTTGTTGCTCATGACTCCTCCTTCCTCAGTGCTCCGCTTTCCCGCCGCCCGCCCGGCGCCGCAGAGACGCGCCGGAGAGGGAGAAAAAACGTTTTTGTAAAAAAGTATTTATATATTACTCACAAAAAAGCCGATTGTCAAGGCGACGGGCCACGTTTAAAACGTCGAAAACGTTTTCCGAGGGAATATTTGTGCATTTTTACAGCAGATGCTCCGCCAGCAGATAGATAAGCGGTATGCTTCCCACAGAGGCGACCGTGGAGAGCGCGAAGATCTCCGCGGCGCACTGATGGTTCTGCCGGTAGCGGAGGGCGAAGGTGATGGAGGCGCTGGCGGTGGGCGTGGCGGTGAGGATCACGTCAACCAGGGCCACTTCCTTGTCCATGAAGGGCAGCGCCTTCAGGATCAGCACCAGGACCAGGGGGATCAGCAGATTGTGGAGAAAGACGGCGTAATAAAACCGGGGCCGGGAAAACGCCGCCCGGACGTCGGATTCGGCGATGCACACCCCGGCCACGAGCATGGCCATGGGCGTGTTCATGTTTCCCACCATCTCCATGGTGTCCCCCAGCAGGGCCGGGAGACGGAGCCGGGCGATGAACATGGCCAGACCCAGGAACACGGAGATCAGGCTGGGCGTCAGCAGGTTTTTCATGACCGTCTGCCGGTCTGCCGCGCCGCTCATCAGGATCACGCCGTGGGTCCAGAGCAGCAGAGTGGACACGGTGATGTACATGGTGGTATAGAGCACGCCCTCCGGCCCGAACATCTGGGAGATCAGCGCCAGCCCCATGAAGCCGCAGTTGCCGTAGGCCACGCACATCCGCTCCACCCGCCAGTCCGGCCGGGACCGCCGGATGAAGAGCCTGGCGCCGCCCAGAAGCGCGGCGCCGCTGAGGGCTCCGGCCAGAAGGGCCAGGAGCATGTTGTGCAGCAGGGCGGGCGTGGCCTCGATCCGGTAAGAGGAGAGGATCACGCAGGGGGAGACCACGTTCAGCAGCAGTCCGGAGAGCTTCCGGTTGGCCGTTTCGTCCACCATCCCCAGCTTGCCGCACAGAAATCCGAGCCCCAGCAGAAGCATGCACTGGATCAGCTTTTCCAGAAGGATGTAAGCGTCCATAAAACCCTCTTCCTGCGGGTCAGCCCCGCCCGTCCCGGGAAGCGCGGTAGAGCCCGGGGGACCCGGCGGCGCTCCACCGCTCCGGGGGAAGCGTGAGCGTCTCCGTGCGGAGGGCGTCCCGGGACGCCTCCTCCACCTGGCGGTAGCCGGTGATCTTCCCGGTGGTGTCGCCGGACTGGATGCACAGCCACGCGGTGGCGGCGGCGATCTCCAGCGCCCGCTCCGGACGCTCTCCCCGGAGGGCGGCGGCCAGGAAACCGGCGATGGCGGTATCTCCGGCGCCGGTGGTGGACACGATCTTTTCCACGGCGTTGGGAAAGATCCAAAGCTCCCGGTCTGCCCAGGAGGGCTCCAGATCCCGCAGCGCCCGCCCTGCCCGGGCCAGACGCTCCGCGCCCGCCGTGCGCAGATAAAGGCCCCGCGAACCCAGCTTCAGCAGCACGATGGCGGCGCCCATGGAGAGGAAGGTCCCGGCGATGGCGGACACGCTCTCATCGGTCACCGTCTCAATGAGATCCCGGCCCGCCGCGGCGTTGAAGCGCCTCAGATAGTCCTCCCGGTCCAGCATAAAAAGACATTCCTCGTAGCTTGGTACGAACACGTCCACCCAGGGCAGCGTTTTTTCCAGGATCGGCCGCCAGTCGACCGCTCCGTGCTCGCCGTCGGGCCGGGGCAGGGCGGTGTCCAGGGAAGCGGTGGCCCCGGAGGCCTTTACCGCCTTCATCATCCGGCAGAGCTCCGCGCCCCCGTCGGCGTACAGCCGCTTCATGGTGACGGGATATCCGAAGTGGAAGAGGTCGCACCCGTCCAGATCCCGCACATCCTCCGAGGAGTATTCCTGGGAGGCGCCCCGGAGGAACAGGGAGATCTTGTCCAGGCCCGGGGGCGTCACGGCCACGGAGACGGTGGTGGGGGCGTCGGCCGCCTCTGCCAGACGGCAGGGAGCGCCCTCCCGCTCCATGAGAAGCCGGATGGCGCCGCCGGCGAAGTCCCGGCCCACCTTGCCGCAGAGGGTCACGTCCGCCCCCAGCTTGTGGAGGGCGAGACCGGTGTTGCCCACGCAGCCGCCCATGTAAAAGGAGGCGTTTTTCAGCTCCGTGACCTTGCCCTGGACAAAAATGTCCTCCACGGGGCGGATCTCCTCCGAGCGGAGCTGGAGAGTGATGTCCAATACCAGGGAGCCCATCACGACGATCTTTTTCACGGCGTTTCCTCCGGGCTCATTCGCCCTTGACGGTGTTTTTCACGTCTCCCTGCAGGGAGGGGAAGGTGACGGGCGGCACGAAGGAGCGGGCCATGCCGCGGCTGCCGGAAAGCTCCATCCAGTGCATCAGCAGCTCCTTGCAGGCCAGCTCCGCCGCCTGGAGGGTCTGCATGTAGTTCTTGCCCTCGGCGTCGGCCTTTGCCGCGCCCTTCCGGGCGGCCTCCTGGACGTCGGTGGCCAGGTTGATCTTGTTGATGCCGGCCTCCACCGCCCGGAGGATGTTTTCGTCTCCGGAGCCGGAGCCGCCGTGAAGGGCGATGGGCATGTTGCCCGTGGCCGCCTTGATCTCCCGGAGCAGCTCGAAATTGATCCGGGGAACGAAGCCCTCGGGATATTTGCCGTGGGCGGTGCCGACGGCCACGGCCAGGCAGTCCACGCCGGTGGCTTCGGCAAAGCGGGCGGCGTCGTCGGGCCGGGTGAAAAGAGAGGCGTCCCGACCGTCGTGGTCGGCGGCCTGTCCCACGTGGCCCAGCTCACCCTCCACGCCCACGCCAAGGGGATGGCAGAGCTCCACCACCTGCCGGGTGAGGGCGATGTTCTCCTCCATGGGCAGCTGGGAGCCGTCCAGCATCACGGAGTTGAAGCGGTTGAAGAGAGCCTTGGCCACCGTCTTGAGATCCTTGCCATGATCCAGGCACAGGGCCACCGGGACGCTGGTCTCCGCCGCCAGACGGCGGATCATGGGCCCCAGCAGCTCCGGGGCGGCGTGGTTGGCCATGGCGCCGGGCCCCAGGATGATGATGACGGGAGCGCGCATCTCGTCGGCGGCGGAGATCACGCCCCGGGCCATCTCCAGATTCAGCGCGTTGGCCGCCATGACGCCGTAGCGGTGCTCGGCGGCGTGGCGGAGAATGTGACTCATGGCTGTATACATATCAAAAACCTCCTGTGATCATTCAGTCGCTTGGTTCGCCCCGGCCTCCCGGAAACGGAGCAGATTGCCCTCCGGGTCCCGGAACCAGAGCCCGCCGGCCTCCCGGCGGACCGTGATCCCCGCGGCCAGGAGACGCTCCTCCGCCTCGGGGAGAGAGACGCAGAGAAAGCTCAGATGGTGATAGCCGTAGGGGACGTCGTCCGGCCCTGCCTGCCGGCACGCCCCGAAGGGCTCCCGGCTGTAGAAAAGCTCCAGATACTGCCCGCGGCAGACCTCCAGATAGACGGTCTTGGGGCGGCCGGCGTCGTCGCTGAGACGAAAGAGTACCGGAAAGCCCAGGACGAACCGGTAAAAATCCAGCGCGGTCTCCATATCCCGGACAGACAGCGCCGCGTGTACCATCCGCGCGATCATCGGCACGTCACCTGCAGACTTTCTTCCGTCATCCGCATGAGCTCCACCGGGTAGCCGTCCGGGTCCCGGACCCAGAACTGCAGGTTGTTGTCCGCGCCCCGGAGCAGCTCCCGCTCCAGAGGCCAGCCGGAGGCGCGGACCTTTTCATACAGCGCTTCGATCTCCGGCGCCTCCAGGCAGAGATGGTGGAATCCGGCGGGATAGACCCCGATGCCGGTGGTCACGAGGGCGTCGTCTCCGCCGCGGTATGCCAGCAGGACGAGCTCCTGGCCGTCGCCGGGGATCACCGCCGCCCGGTCCGGCGATTCCTCCCGAACGGGCAGCCCCAGCACCTCCCGGTAAAACCGGACGGAGGCGGAGACGTCCCGGACGGACAGCGTCATGCCCCCCAGGGAAAGACCGTCGGGGCGCGCCTCGGTCCGGTGGGACAGGAGGAAATCCGTGGTGACCCGGTTGTACTCGTCCAGATACTCCCACTCGTGGACGTGGCCGCCCTCGGGGCAGAAATAGAGCGCGCTTCCGGGGATGCGCTCGTGCATCAGCCGGGCGACGGCCGGGCCGGCGAAGAGATCCTGCCCGCCGGCGGCGATGAGAGTGGGAGCCTTGATCCTTCCCAGCCGGTCGGTGCTCTCGTGGGAGAGACAGGCGCCGCACTGGGCCCGGTAGGCGAAGGCGGGCATGGGCCAGGGATAGGCCGCGTCCTCGTCCGCCATCTCCCGGAGAAATTCCGGCCGCTCGTTCTGAGTCTTCTGGGAGAAGGTCATCCACTGATTGAGCCGCTTTTTCACGGCGGGCTCCAGCGTCCCTGTCTGATCCCGGAGGAAGGAGATGGCGAAGCGGAAGGTATCCGTCACCGTGCAGAAGGTGCTGGTGAGGATCAGGGACCGGACCCGCTCCGGCCAGCGGATGGCCAGCTCCTGGGCGATGGCGCCGCCCATGGAGATGCCGTTCACGTGGGCGCTTTCCACGCCCAGCGCGTCCAGCACGCCCACCGCGTCCCCGGCCATGTCGGCTACGGAATAGCTCTCCGCCTCCGGCTTGTCGGACCGGCCCGCGCCCCGGTTGTCGATGAGGATACAGCGGAAGTGCCGCCGGTACGCCCGGACGTTCCGCTCCCACTTGTCCCCCGGCGCGCCCAGCCCCATCAGCAGCAGGAGAGGCTCTCCCTCTCCCACGGTCTGAACGAAGAGTCGGACGCCGTTCACATGGACGTACTGCTCCCGGGCACCGTCCATCAGTCCCGCTCCTTCCGGGGGGGCCATCCCTTGTAAATGAACCGCTTTTCGCTCCCGCAGGGGGGCAGCTCCCGACGCATCCGCTCCAGGACGGGCTCATAATCCAGGCTCCGGATGGGGAGATCCACCCGGACGTTGTCCAGCGCGGACAGACACATGCCCTCCAGGATCTCGTAGCCGTGGCAGGCCGTGTCGATGTTGCAGCTGTGGACCTTCGCGTCGTCGTCCAGCCAGTCGGCCAGATCGGTGTAATAGGCGGTCT
>JAEEGL015555145.1_pt1 | contig 20281 bp, 13 predicted proteins | sample 9134231 | NCBI WGS metagenome assembly JAEEGL01 (sample SAMN16246548, study PRJNA631951) | gut metagenome | biome: gut microbiome; feature: rumen; material: fiber-attached | host: Bos | place: Iran: Karaj | collected 2018-10 | reverse complement strand
GTTGCAACATACTGGACTCGCAACAAGCTTAACTAACAAAAAACTGAATGAAAAAGAGACTCGGAGAAATGCCCCCGAGTCTCATTTTTTGGTGATATTTAAATATTACTGATTTCCTAGAAGGATGTTGTAAACAACCGTAACATCTACTGAGGAGATACTACCGTCGCCATCTTGGTCACCGTTGACCATGAATTCTGTGTCACCAGTGAGCAAGAAGTTGTAAAGCACAGTGACATCAACCGAGGAAACTATACCGTCGCCGTTGACATCGCCAGGAATCGCTTGCTGTTGCTGAGCTTCGCCAGGCAGCAGGATGTTGGCATGTTCGTCAAGTGCTACAATCTCCTTGAAGTAGGCGCGGAACGAGCTCACTGTGCCGTTGCCCCACTGAGCCAGAGCGCCAGCGTTGTTAACATTGTAGATGTCGTCGAGGTTCTGGTCCACGAATGTGCCAGCCATCAAGTAGGTCTCACCGCTGGTGTAGGCGATAGGCTCGGCCTTGAGCAGCACGTTGCTTGCGCTCCATGTGATAGGTGTGTTGATGAGGTTAGCAGCCTTGTCGATAGCGATGATGTAAGGCACGTTGGCCTCTATGCTTTCCACTTCGCTGAATACTACCTCACCGTCAGCCTCTTGGGCAAATCGCTCAATCCACATGTCGTTGCTGCTTGCCGAGCAAGTGGTCGGTGAGAATGGCAGCACGATGGTGCTCCAGTTCTCGGCGATGCCGTCTTGGCGTGCCTTGTTGAAGGTGCGCTCGTAGCTGATAGCCTGTGCAGTGAAGCTTTGTGGAGTGAAGTATCCGTAACCGTCTTTGAGTGCGATGCTCTGGGCGATGTTGCCCTTAACTACGTTCATATCCTCAAGACCTGCAGGCACTTGCTCGTTCTCGCCAATGAAGTAGATGGTATTGGGGTTGCCGCTTGGAGTGACGCTAGTGATGTCGAGTCCCTCGAGGCGTGCAGCCAATGCATTGCTAGGGATAGTGATGTCTCCGCTTGCAGGACCACTGTTGCCCACCATGCTGGTGCCGTCCCAAGTCACAAGGCCGCGCTGCACTTGATAGAAAACAGAATGTCCGGGTTCAACAAGGTTCACGGTCTGCTCGTTCTCGTTGCGGCCGTAGATGTTGAGCGCATAGATTGAGCCGTAGGCGAGGTTGTCGAAGTCGTAGTACAGTGTAACTGTCTCATGAGCAGGAATGCGCAGGGTGGTTTGTTGGTAAGTCACCATAGTGCCAGCGCCATCTTCCACGATGAACAATGGTGCAAGCAAGTAGCGGTTGAACTCGCCGTCGGCATTGTTGGTTACATCAACCTTGAAACGTGCGTGGGTGTCGTAGATTACACCGTCGATAGCGTTAGTGGCCTCAATCGCCACCGAGAGGTCCATAGGTACAACCGGTGGAGCCGCTGCGATGGTCACGCTGCCAGTGCCAGGAATCTTGTTTCCGCCCATGCTGCTCTCATAGAGTGACAGTTGTGCTGTCTTAGTGCCAGCATTTTGCGGAGTGAAGTTGAAGGTCACCACTTTGCTGCCATGAGCAGGAATCTCGGCCTCAACCACAGTGGTGTATTCGCCGTACTCGTCGATCTGTTCGTTGCTGACATACAGGAATAGCTTGCCCGAGAAGCGGTCGTCGCTGTTGTTCTGAACAGTGACATGGCATTGCTCGGCAGCGCCCACTCTGTGGTCGCCAGTGAACTCAAAGCTGGTGGCTGTGAGGTCGTTGAGTGGGTGGTCAACGAGAGTTGCTGTGTTGCCGCTAACTGTCATCTCAATGTAGTAGCGGTCGCTCTCAAGCATGGGTATCCATTCGCTGGTGCCCTGCACCTGGCAAACAGGCACAATCTTATAGGTGCCATTAGAAATGTTCTTTCCAAAATAGTAATAGGTTGAGCTGTTGCTGTCGGGCCATTTGTCGGTAACCGAGATTGCGCTTGTGTAGTAAGTCATGCTTGCAATCATCTCAACAAAATTATTGTTGCTGTCGTAGAGAGCGATGCCGCGTGCATATTTGGTGCCATCATCGATATGGTCCTCGGCAGTCACAACCACTTGGCGGCGCTTATAGAGCGAGAACCCGTTGCTGCCGCGTTCCAACTCACGGTTGCCAGAGTAGTACATGTTATAAACGGTGAGCACATGGTTCACTTGGCCTTGTCCTAAGTAGCCAGGAGTGATGCCTATGATAGCTGTCTGGTCGATGTTGTAGCCTTCGGCGCTGGTCGAAGCACCGATGCCGGCGGCATGTGGATTCATGATGGCCAGCTGGAAGTATCCGTTGCCCAGGCCTCCCCATCCCCAGTTGATGTGGTAGTAGTCGCCCATTTCGTAGCCGTCGCACACGAAGGAGTGTCCGCCACCGCTTCCTGCACGTCCGTTGTAAACAATGGGACGACCAGCAACAAGCTCTTGATAAACCATGTCTTCCCAAGCCTGCTGGTCATAGTCGCTGCGATAAACGAGCTGTGCGTTATAGTCAAAGTAATTGTTGAAAGCTTTGGGAATATAGGGGTCGGTGGTTCCCGAGGCGGTGAGGGCATAGGTCATGTGAGCGGCATGTCCCACATATAGCATGAGAGTTGCCACGGCGTCGGTATAAACCTCGTCTTCACTGCCGTTGTAGCTGTCGATCATGTGTGCCCAGTCAAATGTGGTGACGGGCAGGTCCTCGGTATATTGGGTGATGTATTCTCCCATGTTTCCAGTACCATAGCCATACTGGTAGCTGGGAATCACCTGAGTGGTCTGTGCAGGATAATTGTAGTATTTCATTATCTGCGACATGGCAGTAGCCACACAGCCAGTGTAAGAGGGCTCATACTCTCCATCTTCGTTCTGCACCTGTGGACATTTGTTCCAGTAGGGGCGTGCTTGGTCCCATTTGGTGGTGAGCAGTGGCGCGATAGAGTTGCGAGTGTCGACCACGTTGCGGGCAGCGGCAATAGCGCCCTTGACATTTGACACCTTGTCGAGCATTGAGATTTGCTGTGCATACTCGTTGAGCATGTTCTTCATGTTGGCAGGTGTTTTAGCCTCGTCGAAGTTACCTTCGTCGCTATATCCCAAGATGGGGTTTATGCGGTCGTCGCCCGAGACGATGACAAAACCTTGGTTGTTGCCAATGTTGAAGATGTAATAGGCTGCATTACTGCTTGTTGCAGCTTGAAGTGAGGTGTTGCCTTTGGCAGCAAATTTTAGGTTGCTGTTGGCTTTTTGCTTGCTTAGCAGGAAATTTGTGGCTTCCTGTTTGGCCTGCAGTTGGGTAATTGGAGCAGCTTGCGCAAGCAATCCAATACTCATGCAAAGCATAAGCAGGACCAGTAGTCGGTTTTTTGCCATTTTAGATTGGTTTAAATTGTTAATGAATAGTTTGTTATAAATAAGTTTGGTTATGTGCTTTATCAAAAAGCTAGCAAATGTACGTAAAAATATTTAATTGTGAAAATTTATTCATATGTTTTATGCAAAAGTTCAGCGAATGCAGGCCGTTTCACCCACCATTTTGCTGCCCTTTTCAAATGTGAATAGTTTACAATAGCAAAATATCGGGCAAAACAAAGAAAATATTGAAAATCAACACTTTAAAAAGTTATTAACAGTCTTGTTGATAACTTTTTTGTAAATAAATGAAAATTCTGCCGTTTGGATTTGTAAATTCCAGTTTTTGTTTGTAATTTTACACCCTCAAACTGAAATCATCAAAATTGCGACAAAAACACGAGTAAAATGACCACCCCTGTGTATCATATACCCGCCTTGCTGACTGAGGCTATTAATGGACTGAATATCAGTCCCGAAGGTATCTATGTAGATGTCACTTTCGGGGGTGGTGGTCATAGCCGTGCCATCATGGAAAAACTAGGTGACGAAGGGCACCTTTATGCATTGGATCAGGATATTGATGCATATGCTAATCGCTTGAATGATAGACGATTTACTTTTGTATATAGCAACTTCTCATTTATAAAGAATTTTCTGCGATATTACGGTGTTGAGGAAGTTGACGGGATAATAGCCGACTTGGGCGTGTCGTTCCACCATTTCGACGACAGCGAGCGCGGCTTCTCGTTCAGGCAGGATAGTCGTCTTGACATGCGCATGAACCGCAGTGGCAAGGTTGATGCAGCAACGGTGCTGAACACCTATGATGAGGAGCAGCTAGCATCAATTCTTTATCTCTATGGCGAGCTCAAGCAGTCGCGCCGCATGGCAAGCGCCATCGTCAAGGCTCGCAGTGAGGGCGAGATATCCACAACTGGCCGCTTGGTAGAGGTGGTGTCGCCCTTCATTCGCAGGAGTCAGGAGAAAAAAGAATTGGCACAGGTGTTCCAGGCATTGCGCATCGAGGTGAACCATGAGATTGACGTTTTGAAGCGGTTGCTCAACCAGTCGCTTGAAGTGCTCAAGCCTGGTGGCCGCCTGGTGATAATCACCTATCACTCCCTTGAAGACCGCTTGGTGAAGAACTTCATGCGCAGCGGCAACGTGGAAGGCAAAGTTGACAAAGACTTCTATGGAAAGGTCAACACTCCTTGGAAACTCATCAACAACAAGGTTATCACTGCCAGCGATGAGGAAGTGGAGCGCAACCCCCGCTCTCGCAGCGCCAAACTCAGAATAGCAGAGAAAATTTAGTTCACAGTTCATAGTTCACAGTTCATAGTTCACAGTTCATAGTTGCTGTTTTTAGATTTTAAGTTTTGCAAATTACATATCCCCGCATATCACTGTTATGGCAAAGAATAATAAGAAAAAACAAAAGATAGAAAAAGACGATGAGGGCTTCACCCTCAACCCTATCGTGCTGATACATCGCTTGTTTCAGGGCACATTTCTCTCGCTTGACTTTTTCAAGCGTTACTGGATATATGTGTTGTTTGCAACGCTGATGATGCTCATGTATATCTCAAACAAGTATCATTACCAGAACGATAAGGCCAAACTTGGAACTATGAAGGTGATGCTCAACAATGCCAGCACCGATTTCGTGTATGCCAGCTCCCGCTACAACTCTCGCATTCTCGAGAGCCAGATGAAAACTTTTGTTGACTCGATGGGATTAGATTTAAATTTATCGGAAGAACCTCCTTATAAACTCACAGAGAAATGAAGACGTCTAACAAACAACACATCTTGCTGCGATATCTTGTCGTGATATCGGTTATTTTGCTTTTTTCGGCTGCGATTATCTACAACTTGTTTAAGACATCGATTGTAGAAGCCAAGGCTTGGAACACTAAAGCCGACAGTCTGCTTACCAAGGAGACAACCCTGCCTCCCGAGCGTGGTCGTCTGCTTTCGGACAACGGTAGTGTTCTCGCTGCCAATCTTAATTATTATACCGCACGCATCGATTGGAGCTGCGATGGCTTTTTGCGTGACGAATTCAAAAAGAATGTAGATGAGTTATGCGACAGTCTTCAGGTGTTCTGTGAGAATAAGAAAAGTGCTAGCGATTGGAAAAAAGAATTAATGGCTCAGTTTGAGGCCCATAAAAATAAAGTCTATCCATTGTTTACCGGATTAACACATTCACAGTTTCTACGCCTTAAATCTTTCCCTTTCCTCAAGTTGTCGAAGAATGAGAACGGCTTCTATTCCGACCCAACAGTAAAGCGAGTAAAACCATATGGGTCGATGGCATCACGAAGCATTGGCAATGTGGGAGAGATAGAAAACATGGAAGGACAGCATGGCCGGTCGGGACTTGAGATGGCTCTCGACTCACTGCTCTATGGTGTGCCCGGCGTGAAGCGCCGCATCCAGCTCACGAACCGCATTGTTGACTGGGAGAGCACACCGGCAGTGCCCGGCTATGACATCACCACGACCATCAACGTGCAGTTGCAGGACATCGTGGAAAACGAACTTTATAAAGTGTGCAAGGAGACCAATGCCGTGTGGGGCACCTGTGTGCTGATGGAGGTGAAGACGGGTGAGATCAAGGCAATCTCCAACTTGGAATGGAGCGAGAAGCTTCAGGACTACTATGAGGGCCGCAACAATGCCGTGCTGGGCTATGAGCCTGGCTCGGTAATGAAGCCCATCTCGATGATGGTTGCCCTAGAAGATGGCATCGTCAACGACATTAACGCCCCATGGCAAACTGGTTCGGAGTTTCATTATGGCGGCAGTGTGATTAGAGACTCACACGGTAGTGCGTTTCTCTCGGCCCGTCAGATTATAGAGATGTCGAGCAATGTGGGCATGTCGAAGATTATCCTCAAGAAATATGAGTCTAATCCTGATGGTTTCAGGCAGCGACTCGAGGAGATGGGATTCTTTGAACCCTTCAACTCAGGCATAGGCGGCGAGCAGGAACCAGTATTTGAAAAACTAGGTCATGCCAACTGGCACCGTGTGGCACTGACTCGCATGGCCTATGGCTATGCCACTCTCATCCCACCATTGCACACCCTTGCCATCTACAATGCTATTGCCAACGACGGCAAGTATGTGCGTCCTCACCTGGTGAAGAAACTCACTCGTCCTGGCAGCGGCTACGATTCTATAGTTCCCATCACCTATGTGCGCAATCAGGTGTGCAGTCCTGAGAATGCCGAGAAGTTGCGCACTATGTTGTATGATGTAGTGTGGGGCAATGCAGGTACTGCCCGCAAATGGGTGCAGGACGATAATGTGAAAATTGCAGGCAAGACAGGCACTGCCTATATCGTGCGCTCAGATGGCACTTATGGTGAAGAGAAGCGCTTAGCGTTCTGTGGCTTCTTCCCCTATGAGAGCCCAAAATACAGCTGCATAGTGCTGATGCATCGCGCCAACCGTGGTGCTGCAGCCAGCAGTGGCCTGGTGCTGCGCAATATCGCAGCCAAGATGTATGCTCGTGACATGCTTGACAACAAGTCCAACTACGATAGCTCGGCTGACCTCAAGCGCACCACATCGTCAAAGACTCAGTATCAGAAGAATCCAAATTTGTTCTATCAGAGCAACAGTTCACTGCTTAGCGAATTGAGCCGATTCTTGGGTTCGGTTGAAACAAAGACGTCTAGTGCCCCTTCTCGCCCTGCGGCAGGAGTCCCCAACGTGTGTGGCATGACAATTCGTGAGGCGCTGGCGTGTCTCGAGAAAGTGGGTATTAATGTGCGTTTCACTGGTGCTGGCAGAGTCGTTAATCAGAGTTTGCCCGCTGGCTCGACGTTCAACCGCGGCGCGATGATAAACTTGACCTTAGGTTCATAAAATAAAAAAATAAACAAATGAAGGCTAAAACAATAGAAAAACTGATAAGCGATATTACGGTGTTGCAGATAAAAGGCGACACTGGCAAAATGATAACCGATGTGGTGTGCGATTCCAGGTTGGTGACCGAAGGCTGCCTCTTTGTGGCAGTGCGCGGCGTGGCAGTTGATGCCCATCAATTCTTGGATCAAGTGGCACAAAAAGGTGCTGCCGCTGTAGTGTGCGAGACACTTCCCGAGGAACTGTCGCCACAAGTGACTTATATCCAGGTGCCCGACAGCACTATAGCCCTGGCTCATCTCGCCAGTGCATGGTATGATTACCCATCGTCGAAGCTGCGTCTTGTGGGCGTGACAGGCACCAATGGCAAGACCACTATCGCCACGTTGCTCTATGAGCTCGCACGACTTTTGGGTTATAAGGCTGGTCTTTTGTCAACCGTGCAGAACATTATTGACGAGAGAGTAGAGTCTGCTAAGCAGACCACTCCCGACCACCTGACCTTGAACCGCCTGTTGCACGAAATGGTGGAGGCAGGCTGCGACTATGCCTTTATGGAGGTTAGCTCTCATGCTTGCTCTCAGCACCGCATCGACGGGTTGAAGTTTGCCGGTGGCATCTTCACCAACCTCACCCGCGACCACCTTGACTATCACGGCACTGTCGACAATTATATCGCCGCCAAGAAGATGTTCTTCGACTCACTGGGCAGCGATGCCTTTGCTGTGGTGAATGCCGACGACAAAGTGGGAAGCGTGATGGTGCAGAACACCAAAGCCAAGAAATATACCTACTCGCTGCGGACGCTCGCCGACTTCAAGTGCCGCGTAGTGGAAGACCGTCTCGACGGTACCACACTCACCATCAACGACACCGAGCTCGAAGTGATGTTCACTGGCAGGTTCAATGCCTATAACCTCACTGCAGTATATGCCGCTGGCTTGCTACTGGGATGGAATGCCGACGAGGTGCTTGTGTCGATGAGCAAACTAGTGCCTGTGGCAGGCCGCTTCCAGACTCTGCGTTCGCCACGTGGCTACACCGCTATAGTTGACTATGCTCACACCCCCGATGCACTCATCAATGTGCTCGATGCCGTCAACGAGGTGCGCAAGGGCAAGGGCTGCCTCATCACGGTGTGTGGCTGTGGCGGCAACCGCGACAAGGGCAAGCGTCCCATTATGGCACGTGAGGCAGTGCTTCGCAGCGACAAGGTGATTCTCACCAGCGACAACCCGCGCTTTGAAGATCCCGACGAGATTCTGCGCGAGATGCAGGAGGGCGTACCCGCCGAGAAGCAACCCATTACCCTCACCATCACCGACCGCCGTCAGGCCATCAAGGTGGCTTGCCAGCTTGCGCAGAGTGGCGACGTCGTGATGATAGCCGGCAAAGGTCATGAGGACTACCAGGAAATCAAGGGTGTGAAACACCACTTTGATGACCGCGAGGAAGTAATCAAGATTTTTGAAACCGAAAAAGGTTAATTTAATGCATAATGCACAATGCATAATGCACAATGATATTTTCAACTAGAGAACTAAAAACTAAAAAAACAATAAGTTATGCTTTACTACTTATTTAGATTTTTAGAGCAATACAATATTCCTGGGTCGCACATGTGGCAGTATATCTCGTTTCGTGCGCTGCTCACTCTCATCCTGTCGCTAGTGCTCTCGGCATGGTTGGGAGAGAAGTTCATCCACTACATGCGCAAGCGCAAGATAGGGGAGACTCAGCGCGACGCTTCAATCGACCCCTTTGGCGAGAAGAAGGTGGGCACCCCGTCGATGGGTGGCTTGGTGATTATCACTGCCATCTTGCTTCCTGTGCTGTTGCTGGGCCGCATGCGCAACATCTACATCATTTTGATGATTATCACCACGGTGTGGCTGGGTTTCTTGGGCTTCTGCGACGATTACATCAAGATTTACCGCAAGCACAAAGAGGGTTTGAAGGGTAAATACAAGATTGTGGGCCAAGTGAGTATAGGTCTCATCGTGGGACTGGTGCTGTGGCTCAGTCCTGATGTGGTGATGCACGAGAACATGGAGCGTGTGACCGTCACAACTCAAGAGGCAGTGGTGGCACCGACCACCGAAGCCAACAGCGAAATGGCTTCAAGTGCGCAAGATGTCGCTAAAACCGAGAAAAAGACTGTTGTAGTGCACAAAGACAAAGCCGAGAAGTCGCTCAAGACAACCATCCCCTTTGTTAAGAACCACAACCTTGACTATGGGGCACTAACAAAATGGCTTGGAAGCTTCAGTGGCGCGGCAGGATGGATATTGTTTGTGCTGATGACTATCCTTGTGGTGACGGCGGTGAGCAATGGCGCCAACCTCAACGACGGCATGGATGGCATGTGCGCTGGCAACTCGGCAATTATAGGTGTGGCGCTAGGCATACTCGCCTACGTAAGTTCTAATTTTGAGTATGCTTCCTACCTCAACATCATGTATATTCCCGACAGCCAAGAGCTTGTGGTGTTTATATGTGCCTTTGTCGGCGCTTTGATAGGTTTCTTGTGGTATAATGCTTATCCAGCCCAGATGTTCATGGGCGACACCGGTTCGCTGACCATCGGTGGCATCATTGGTGTTTGCGCCGTGATTATTCACAAAGAGCTGCTGGTGCCCATTTTGTGTGGCGTGTTCTTGATGGAGAGCCTCTCGGTAATTATCCAGACTCAGGTTTTCAAGTATTACAAGCACAAGGGCAAGAAGGTGAGGGTGTTCCGTTCGACACCTATTCATGACAACTTCCGCAAACTTGACAAGGATTTGGACTCAGAGTGCAAGTATGTGTTCCGCAACTGGCCCCGCAACAGGTTCCATGAGTCAAAAATCACCCTGCGGTTTTGGATTGTCACCATCATTCTTGCAGCAGTAACGATTATAACACTGAAAATTAGATAAAGAGAGATAAAATATAAAGAGTCATCATAGTAAAACGAGTATTTAAAAAACAAACTAAAGGAAATGAAAAGTTTAGTAGTTATAGGAGGCGGAGAGAGCGGCGTTGGAGCTGCCGTGTTAGGCAAAGTTAAGGGTATGGAAGTGTGGCTCACCGATATGGGTGCCATAGCTCCGCGCTACAAGGAAATTCTCGACAAGTGGGATATCGCTTGGGAAGAAGGTCACCACACCGAGGAGAAGGTGCTTGGTGCCGACGAGATAGTGAAAAGTCCTGGAGTGCCCCTTACGGCACCGCTCATCGCCAAAGCGATGGCTAAAAACATTCCTGTAATCTCTGAGATAGAGTTTGCGGGCCGCTACACCGACGCAAAGATGGTGTGCATCACCGGCAGTAACGGCAAGACTACCACCACCTTGCTCACCTATCACATCTTGAAGGAAGCAGGGCTAAATGTGGGTCTTGCCGGTAATGTCGGCAAGAGTCTGGCTATGCAGGTGGCTACCGAGAAGCACGACGTGTATGTGATTGAGCTGAGCAGTTTCCAGCTCGACAACATGTATGACTTCCGCGCCAATATTGCTGTGATGCTCAATATCACCCCCGACCACCTCGACCGCTATGACTACAAGATGGAGAACTATGCCGCTGCCAAGTTCCGCATCATGCAGAACCAGACCAGCGAAGACGCCTTTATCTATTGGGAGGATGACCCCATTATCTCGGCACAGCTCAAGAGCATGAAGAGCGAGGCGCGCTTCTTCCCCTTCAGTGCCCGCGACGACAAGTCGTGCACTGCCTACTTGAGCGACGGCACCCTGTGCTTTAACGTGGAGGGAGATGCATGGGAGATGCCCAGCAGCGAGTTGTCGCTGAAAGGCCTTCACAACATCTACAACTCAATGGCTGCAGGTATCAGTGCCACCTTGCTCGATATCAAGAAAGAAAACATCCGCAAGGCGCTCGCCAACTTTGAGGCAGTGGAGCATCGCCTCGAGTTTGTGCGCTCGCTCAACGGAGTGAGATATATAAACGACTCTAAGGCCACCAATGTCAACTCCACCTGGTATGCTCTGGAGAGCATGACCGACCCTGTGGTGCTGATACTTGGCGGCAAGGATAAGGGCAACGACTACAGCGAGATAGAGGCTTTTGTCAAAGAGAAGGTTGTGGCTATCGTGTGCCTTGGCGTAGATAACAGCAAACTGCACGCCTTCTTCGACGGCAAAGTGCCAGTGATAGAGGATGCAGGCAGCATGAAAGAGTGTGTAGAGAAATGCCATGCTCTTGCCAAGGAAGGCAGCACCGTGCTGCTGTCGCCCTGCTGCGCTAGCTTCGACTTATTCAAGAGCTACGAGGATCGTGGCGCTCAGTTCAAGGAATGTGTAAATAACTTATAATAACCTTAACCACAAAAAACTGAAATAACACATGAGTGGAAAGTATAAAGAAATGACGCAGCGCTATGGCGACCCGTGGATATGGGGTATTTACCTCACACTGGTTGTGTTCTCGATTGTGGAGTCTTACTCTGCATCGAGCCGCGATGTGGCGATGTTAGGAGTGTATGAGCCCATTATCAAGCAGGTCTCGTATCTGTTGATAGGTGCGGTGTTTCTCGTTGGTTTGAGCCGCGTCAACTACAACAACAAGCTTCTGCTGATGGTGCTCATCCCGTTACTGTGGATTTTCACCATGGTAGCGCTAATCTATGTGCTGGTGGCAGGCGAGGTGGTGAATGGCGCGCAGCGCTCGTTCACGATACCGATAATAAATCTGTCGGTTCAGCCGTCGGAGCTGGCAAAGCTCTCGGCTGTAACGGCGCTCGCCTATATCATGGCAAAGAACCAGGGAGATCGAGACGTCTCGACCAAGGGCGTTACTATATCGGCAGCGTTAGTCGCTGTCTTTGGCGCTTTTATGATTAACAGTGGTTTGACCAATACTCTGCTGTTGATGGCCATCAGTGCGGCCATGTTTGTTGTGGGTGGTGCCCGCATCAAGAAGTTAGTTGCTGTGTTGGCTATCTACGCCGTTGTAGGTGGCCTGTTCTGGGTGTGGAAAGACCTCAGCGACAAGCGCGAGGAGAATATGCGTGAAGTTACCGCTATTGAAAACAGCGAAGCTACTGTCGATAAAAAAAAGGAAGTTGACCGTCACAAAATGCGCAAAGGTCGTATCTACAACTGGCTTAATCGTGATGAGTTGATTCACGAACCTATCACTAGCGAGAACTCACAAGAGATGTTCTCAATCATGGCTCAGTCCCATGGCGGGCTGTGGGGTGTGGGTGTTGGCAACTCACGCGAGTGCAGCCGTTTGCCCTTGGCATTTAGCGATTACATATTCTCAATCATTGTAGAGGAGCTAGGGCTAATAGGGGGCATATTTGTGCTAGTGCTATATCTGTGGCTACTGTCGCGAGCGGCGATGATAGCTCGACGATGTCACCGTGTGCTGCCGGCGCTGCTCATTATAGGAATGGCGGCGATGATCACGTTCCAGGCGCTGTTCCACATGGCTATTAACACTGGCGTGTTCCCGGTGTCGGGCGAGCCGTTGCCGCTAATCTCAAAGGGTGGCACATCAATTATAGTAAACAGTGTTGCCATCGGAGTGATGCTGAGCGTGAGCCGCACTATAGCCAACAATGTTAACGGAAAGAACAAGGATGACGGGAACGCGCTGCCTAGCGGTCTTGATGCCCGAAATCCATCACAAATACCTGTAAAAAATGAGTGGAAAAATTAATAAACTAAAAGTGTTGATAAGAGGCGGTGGCACTGGCGGGCACATCTTTCCCGCGTTGTCGATAGCCAACGAAATCAAGCGTCGTGTGCCGCAGGCCGATATCTTGTTTGTGGGCGCCGAAGGGCGCATGGAGATGGAGCGTGTGCCAGCCGCGGGATATGAGATAAAGGGCCTGCCAGTGGTAGGCTTTGACCGCAAGCGCCTGTGGCGTAATTTCAAGGTGCTTTATCAACTCAAGAAGAGTATGACGCTGGCTCGCGATATCCTCGAGCAGTTCCAGCCCAATGTGGCGGTGGGAGTGGGAGGCTACGCTAGCGGTCCCATGCTTCGTGAGTGCCAAAAGCACGACATCCCCACTTTGCTGCAGGAGCAGAACTCCTATGCTGGTGTTGCCAACAAGCTGCTTGCCAAGAAGGCGATGTGCATCTGTGTGGCCTACGAGGGCATGGAGCGCTACTTCCCTGCCGACAAGATTGTGCTCACGGGAAATCCCGTGCGTCGCTCGTTGCTCGAGTGTGAAGCAACACCCGAGGATGCCCGCAAGGCGTTTGACCTCGATCCCGATAAGCGCACCATCTTGATAGTGGGCGGTAGCTTGGGTGCCCGCACCATCAACGACAGCATAATAGCCGGGCTGCGCACCATAGGCAAGCACGACGACATTCAGGTGATATGGCAGTCGGGACGCATCTATGACGAGCGTTGCCGCGAAGCCCTTATCTCGTCTAATGTCGCCAATATCAAGCAAATGCCGTTCATCAGCAATATGGACTTGGCCTATCGTGCTGCCAACTTGGTGATTTCTCGTGCTGGAGCGAGCTCCATCAGTGAGCTTCAGCTGCTTGGTAAGGCATCACTGCTAATTCCATCGCCAAATGTGGCCGAGGACCATCAGACAAAGAACGCTATGGCTCTTGTGTCGCGTAACGCAGCCTTGATGATTCCCGACAGCGATGCTGGTTTCAAACTCGTTGACGTGATGCTGAAGACGATAGGTGATGAAAGCATGCTCAAGATGCTCAGTGAGAACGTGTCGAAGATGGCTCTGCACGATGCTGCCGAAGTCATAGTCGATAAAGTGTTGCAAATAGCGAAGTAAGAAGGAGGAAGTAGGAAGTACAAAGTATAAAGTACAAAGGCCTCTTAATTATGAACTCTGAACTCTTAACTCTGAACTCTCTCCTCTCAACAGAAAACTCTGAACTCTCAACTGAGAACTATGAACTCTGAACTCTTAACTCTCTCCTCTTAACTCTTAACTGTGAATTATGAAAGATTACAAGTCATTATATTTTGTTGGTGCAGGCGGCATTGGAATGGCTGCTCTGGAGCGCTATTTCCTTGCTCTTGGCAAGAAGATTGCCGGTTATGACCGCACTCCAAGCGAGTTGACTCAGGCGCTAATTGATGAGGGTGTGGAAATCGTCTTTGACGAAAACCCCGACCTGATTCCCGACTACTGCCGCGACCCCGAGACTACGCTGGTGGTTTACACTCCAGCTGTTCCCGACAGTCATGCCGGTCTCAAGTATTTCCGTGACAACGGTTTTGAGGTGGTGAAGCGTGCCAAGGTGCTTGGCCTCGTCACCGAGCACAGCAAGGGCATGTGCTTTGCCGGCACACATGGCAAAACCACTACATCGAGCATGGCGGCTCACATCCTCACTGTGGCTGGCGTGGGGTGCAACGCCTTCCTGGGTGGTGTGCTTCGCAACTACAACAGCAATTTCCTGCTGGCTCCCGATAGTCCCTATTCGGTTATCGAGGCCGATGAGTTTGACCGTTCTTTCCACCATCTAAAGCCCTATATAGCTGTCGTTACCAGTACCGACCCCGACCATCTCGACATCTACGGCAACTATGAGAATTATCTCGAAGGCTTTGCCCATTTCACCGAGCTGGTGCGCAGCGATGGAGCATTGATAATGCACACAGACCTTGCTCTGAAGCCTCGTGTGGCACAGGGTGTTAAGGTTTATACTTACTCTAAAGAGGAAGGTGATTTCCATGCTAGCAACGTGCGCAAGGGCAATGGTGAGATAGTCTTCGACTTTGTGACACCATGGGAGACGATTACCGACATCAGGCTTGGCGTGCCTGTGGATATCAATATTGAAAATGCGATAGCAGTGATGGCGGTATGCCGCCTTGAGGGCATCTCGGCTGAGGCGATGCGCGAGGCGATAGCCTCGTTTCTGGGTGCCAAGCGCCGCTTTGAGTTCTGTCTCAAAGAGCCTGGCGAGCATGGCAAGGTGGTAATCGACGACTATGCCCATCACCCCAATGAGCTCTTGGCGAGCATCAAGAGTGTTCGCGACCTCTATGCCGGCCGCAAATTGACGGTTGTTTTCCAGCCTCATCTCTACACTCGCACCCGTGATTTTGCTCCTGAGTTTGCTGCCTCACTCTCTCATGCCGACGAGGTGATATTGTTACCGATATACCCGGCTCGTGAGCTTCCTATCGAGGGAATTACGAGCGAAATTATATTAAAAGATGTGAAATGTGCGAAAAAATCAATTTATTCCAAAGAAAATTTGATTAAGTCGATACATTTGCTTAATTTTGATATTTTATTAGTACTTGGGGCAGGCGATGTCATTGATTTGCTGCCTCAGATTTGCGAAGAAGTTAAAAAGCAGACACTTTGAAATATGCACGTTACATATTGCTGATAGTGCTTTTGGCTCTGCTCATAGGTGGCACCTACTGGGCAAGAGGCAAGAGCCGTGATGAGGTGTGTCGTGAGGTCAAAGTTGAGATTGTGAACAGCGAGAGTGCGACCTTTGTCACTCCTGCCTATGTCCTCGAGGAGCTAGAGCGCAAGCGTATTTTTGTCAAGAATATGCCTGTGTGGCAAATCAATGTGGAGGATATCGAGAAGGCACTCTCACAGTCGCAGTATATCGAGTCGGTGGATTGTATGTTTGTCAATGGCGGCAACCTATTGATAAAAGTGGCACAGATAGTGCCCGTGATGCGTGTCTTCGACGGAGACCAGTCCTACTATGTTAACAAGTATGGCAAGCGCATGACCGCAGTTGCTTCCTGCAACATCGACGTGCCTGTGGTGAAAGGTCGTTTCACTAACCGCTTCACACCTATGCGCCTATTGCCTCTGGTGCAATATGTGGAGAGCGACTCGGCCCTGAAAGCCCTAGTGACGATGTACTGCATTAGTGATACTAACAACATCATTCTTGTTCCATCGATAGAGGGCCATGTGATAAACATAGGCAACTGTAGCGGTTTTGAGTCTAAGTTCAAGAAGCTCAAATTGTTCTACAACAAGGTGATGCCAGTGAAGGGATGGTTGTATTACGATACCATCTCGGTGAAGTGGGACTATCAGGTTGTTGCTACGCGACGCGACAAGCTGGTAGTTGAGCCGAAGGTTTATGATCCCACTCAAGACGAGATTCCCGATGATCCAGGCACCATGCAAGTGGGCGAAAATAGCAAGGCTCCGGTCAACAAGATGACTACCGAGAAGACCAGTGGCAAGCCACAAAGCGCTCCTGCTCCAGCCACATCGGGCGACAAAAAAGTAGAGGCCAAGAAGCCTCCTGAGAAACCTACGCCTCCTAAGGAAAATAAGGAAAAAGAAAAACCTAAGGAGAAGAAAACTACTTAAAAAAGGCCGACAAGGCGCGCCTTGTCACAACTTTAAATTTGAAACTTAACACTTAACAGTTATATACATGAGCAAGTCACAATACATAGCAGCTTTAGAGATTGGAAGTTCGAAGATTGTGGGTGCCATCGCCGAGAAGACCAACTCCGGATATGTGCAAATCAATCATCTCGAAGTGGAGAAACTCACCAACAGCGTTAGGCATGGATGCGTGCAGAACGTGGAAAACACTAAAGGGTGTATCAACAGCATCATCAAGAAACTGGAAAACCGCATCGATGGCACTATCGATGAGGTGTTTGTGGGATTCAGCGGACGTTCACTACACAGTGAGCCTACCGAGGTAAACCACAACCTTGACGCTACCGTTCCTATTACCGACGATGTGCTCGACCGCATAATCAGTGAGGCTGGTCGTGATCCTATCAAGAATTACGAGACCATAAAGGTGGTGCCCCGCACCTATTATGTGGATAAGAACGAGACCAAGAGTCCGAGCGGACAGTTTGGCTCGAATATCAACATAAAACTTAACCTGATAGTTGCCAAAACCAACTTGAAACTTAACCTTGACCGTGTGATGAGCGGAGCGACACGCGTTCGCGAGTATCTAGTCACTCCGTTAGTCGTTGCCGACGAAATTCTGGAGGCTTCGGAGAAATCACTTGGTTGCATGCTCGTGGACCTGGGTGCCGAGACCACTACAGTGTCGATTTATAAAGACGGCTCTCTGGTTTATCTAATCACTTTGCCTCTGGGCGGCCGCAACATCACACGCGACATCTCAGTGGGCCTTAACGTGCTTGAAGACACTGCCGAGCGTGTGAAGAAGAATATCAGCAATCCGCTTGACAAGAAAGTGGAACCGATTTCCATCGATGGCGTGAATTCTACCGATGCTGCTAATTATATCTCGGCCCGCACGGGCGAGATTATCGCCAACATCAAACAACAGATTTCCTACGCTGGCGTGAAGATTGTTGACTTGCATAATATAGTGTTAATAGGTGGTGGAGCACAGCTTCAGGGCATCGCTCGCCGCATTGAGGACGAGATTAAGTTGAAGGTCCGCATGGGATCTTATCCCAAGTCGCTCAACATCCTCGACCACAATATCAACCGTGCCGAGTATATTCAAATATTCTCGCTACTCGCGAAGGCTGCTGCTAATATGCCTTACAACCAGTCGTGCGTGCGCCTTAACACCTATGGCAACACCGACGACGACTTTGTGACTCCCGACTATGGCACTCGTGGCAATAACGATAATGAAGACTATAGCTATGGCCGCTTCCGTGAAGAGGAACCTGCTCGTCCCAGCAAGCCCACAAGAAGTGAGCCTAGTGCACCCACTACCGAGCCCAAGCGCCGCAAGGGCATGTCGTGGCTTGAGAAGGCTCGCGCCAAAATGGAGCAGTTGATGAAAGAACCCGAAGAAGACGAAGAGTAATCACTATGCGCGTAGCATTAGGCTAATTTCATCAAATGATTATTTCACTAGTAAACAACATCAAGATATATGGAAAAAAACGTTAAAGACGGAAAAGAAGGCAAGATGAAAACTGGCGAAAACAAGCCACCAATAATGCCCGAGCAGAAAGACATTTTTGGAGGGATTGACGAAGACCCCGGGTTTGGCAACCGTGAGACTCCAGCATCAAAGAGAGAGCCTTGCTTGATAAAGGTGATAGGTATAGGTGGCGGTGGCAACAATGCCATCAACCATATGTATAAACAAAACATAAGCGGCGTGTCGTTTGTGGTGATGAACACCGACCGTCAGGCCCTTAACAATTCACCGGTGCCTAACAGGGTGCTCATTGGTCCTAGTACCACCTTCGGTTTGGGCGCAGGCAACATGCCCGAACTCGCCAAGCAGGCGGCCGAGGAGAGTGAGGCTGAAATTGCGGCCCTCTTCGACGATGAGACCAAGATGGTGTTTATCACTGCTGGTATGGGTGGTGGAACCGGAACTGGTGCTGCTCCCGTAGTGGCCCGCATCGCCCGTGAGAAAGGCGTGCTCACCATTGGTATTGTCACTATCCCCTTCCTCTTTGAGGGAAAGAAGAAAATCATCAAGGCGTTGAGCGGTGCCGACGAGATGCAGAAGTATGTTGACGCCCTGCTCATCATCAACAATGAGCGCTTGAGTGAGATTTATCCCGACCTGAACTTTATGAACGCCTTTGGCAAGGCCGATGACACATTGACTGTTGCCGCACGCAGCATCAGCGACCTGATAAATGTTGACGGTTACATCAACCTCGACTTCAATGATGTGAACACCACTCTGCGCAAGGGCGGCGTGGCAATCATCAGTTCGGGTTACGGAGAGGGCGAGCAGCGTGTTACTAAGGCCATTCAAGACGCACTCAACTCACCATTGCTCAAGAACCGCGACATCTATGGCTCGCAGCGCATATTGATGAACATCTACTACTCTCGTGATGCTAAGGACGAGTTCAAGATGAGCGAGATTGATGAGATGAAGAACTTTATGGCGCAGTTCACCCTCGACCACGACATGAGTTGGGGTGTGGCCTATGATGATACGCTTGGCGACAAGATTAAGATTACAATGCTCGCCTCGGGCTTCAATGTGTCGCTCGATGCTGAGGCGGCACTCGAAGAAGAAGGCGAGAAGAAGGGCGAGGCAAAGGCCGCCGTGTCGGCTTCTAGCCGCATCGAGCAGGAGTACGGCACCAAGTTCTACGACCTCGATCTGGAGCGTGCTATGGCACAATATATCGTGCTGCGTCCAGAGGACATCGACAACGACGAGATTGTTGACTTGCTCGAGAAGAACCCAGCCTTCAAGCGCGACCAGCAGGTTAAGGCAGTGTTCCGTGAGTTGCAGAGTGCTCCCGCTAAGTCCACTCCCCCCCGCCCCGCATCACCTCTCAGCAAAAAGAAGAGCAGCACAACTGGCACAATCTCGTTTACCGATTGAGAATAATGAGGGGACAAAACCAGATAATCTAGAACCCTATAGATTATCTGGTAATTCAAGAATTGAAAACTAAGAAATAAATAACTTAAAATGCTACAATTACAAGTAATCAACGAAAATCCCGAGCATGTGATTGAAAGGCTTGCTGTTAAGCACTTTGATGCCCGAGAGCCAATAATGAGAATTGTGGAACTCGACAAGCAGCGCCGCGCCGCACAGAAACAGCGCGACGACAACGCTTCGCAGCTCAACAAGATGGCAGCGCAGATTGGCGCCCTCATGAAAGAGGGCAAGCGCGATGAGGCCGAGCAGGCTAAGGCCGCCGTGGCTCAGCTTAAAGCCACCAACAAGGAAATCGACGACACGATGACTGCTGCCGCCAATGAAATCACCGAGATACTGCTCTCTATCCCCAACCTGCCCTGCGACGCAGTGCCCGAAGGACGCACCGCCGAGGACAACGTGGTGGAGAAGACTGGTGGTCCCGACCCACATCTGGGCGAGGATGCACTGCCACACTGGGAACTTGCCAAGAAATACAACCTCATCGACTTTGACCTGGGCGTGAAAATCACTGGCGCTGGTTTCCCCGTGTATGTGGGCAAGGGTGCCAAGTTGCAGCGTGCCCTCATCCAATTCTTCCTCGACGAGGCTAGCAAGGCTGGCTATGTGGAGATAGAGCCACCATTGGTAGTTAATGAGGCATCAGGACTAGGCACTGGCCAGCTTCCCGACAAGGAGGGCCAGATGTATCACTGCCAAGTTGATAACTTCTATCTTATCCCCACTGCCGAGGTGCCTGTTACCAACATCTATCG
>JAEEGL010357385.1_pt1 | contig 20281 bp, 17 predicted proteins | sample 9134231 | NCBI WGS metagenome assembly JAEEGL01 (sample SAMN16246548, study PRJNA631951) | gut metagenome | biome: gut microbiome; feature: rumen; material: fiber-attached | host: Bos | place: Iran: Karaj | collected 2018-10 | reverse complement strand
CATGCTCAGGGCCTGCGTAAACGTGAAGCTTTCTGAACATCTGGCGGCCGAGCGAGTTCTTGGGAAGCATTCCCTTGACTGCGAGCTCAAGAGCCTTCTCAGGGTTCTTGTCCATCATAACGCTGTACTTAACTTCCTTAAGTCCGGTAGGGAATCTCGTGTGGTAACGATATACCTTCTGGTCGAGCTTCTTACCTGTGAGAACCATCTTGGAAGCATTTACTACGATTACATAATCTCCGGTATCAAGGAAAGGAGTATATGTAGGCTTGTGCTTGCCGCGGAGAAGCTTAGCAACTTCTGTAGCGAGACGTCCGAGGGTCTTACCGTCAGCGTCGATCACCAGCCATTTCCTCTCGATTGAATCCTTGGTTGCAACATATGTACCCATGTGTTTTCTCCTTGAAATTCATTTTCTATTTCTGTTGGAATCCGTGCCAATTACGACATCTATCCCATGTCAGCCTGCATATAATATACGCGGGGATATTTAATGTCAAGCATTTTTCTTAAAAAATCTCGAAAATTCTCCCAAATCCTGCCGAATTCTCCCGAATTCTCGTCTATTCTATCACGATATTTCGAAAATCAGACCTTCGCACGCTTGGCGTAATAGCCTTTGGTGTTCTTGACCTTCTTTTTCGCCCTCTTCGGATAGAGCTTGGATTTGAACGTATGATAAGCATCGAGCTGCGAATCGATCTTCATGAAGAACGGGTAAAGCGGCGTGCAGTCGACATGATACCAGCCCTTGTTGACGTAGATCAGGTTCCAGTAATGGTTGCTCCTTGTGACTTTGCAGTTTGCTCTTGTGACGATCAGGTTCGGAATGTTCGCACGGTCAAGGAGGACCTTGTAGCATGAGCACATTACCCAGCAGTTGCCCTTGCGCTGCTTGAAGCCGGCGAGCGCAGCCTTCTGGAATGACGGATGGCCGGCTTTGCTCAGATATGCGATGTTGTGGCAGACCCACTTGTAGATCTTTTTCGCGCGGTCAGTCTTATTCTTGCCCTTGATGCCCTTGAGGATCTGGTCAGCTAACCTGTACACCTCTTTGGTCTTGAGGTCGCCTGCGGAAGACTGCCATACTTCGACCTTGATCTTCTGTTCGGTGCTGTTGCCGAAGCGGTCAGTCGCCTTATAAGTAACGGTATATTTGCCGGGCTTGTTTACGTTGAATTTGGACGCATCGACATTGAGTACGGGATCAGGGTCGTTGTCATCAGTCACGGTAACTCCGTCCCTGAAGTCGATATCGTCTCCGCTCCTGATCATCTGATTGTCCTTAAGACCTGTGATAACGGGCGGCGTGGTGTCCGTTTTGACGTGCATCTTTACGTCGATCGTAGTGGAATTGCCGTAGGGGTCAGATACCAGCACGGGAACAACAAAATCACCGCCATTGCTTACGTCGGGAAGCTTATTCTTAAACTTAACTTCCGCAATGCCGTTGAGGTCGTAAAGATCGGTAACGCAATCATCCGCCGAAGGGAACGGATCGATGTTGAAAAACTCGTGATCAACGGCCTTTCCGGTCGGAGCCGTGGTGTCCTGAATGGTAAGCCTGACTTCCTGATCGAAATACTTGTCATAGCTGATTTTGAGGCCGTAAACAGCAGGGATCTTCGTGTCGATCCCGCTGACGTCCGTTATGAATCTGGCTTCCTGGGGAACAGTCTTGAAGAAATCCTCCAGCGAGAAAGAACTGCCCGCTTCGATCGTGACATCCGTTAACACGGGGTGGGTGTAGAAATCCCTGACGGCCGCGATCGAGACAGCCGTAATTCCGGCCACGCAAAACAGGATCGCAAACGTTATGCGGATGACCCTGAATACAGTACGGATTGGCGTCTTTCCCCTCTTGACCATTTTCGCGAAAAATCAGTAAGCAGAGAAGAGTATTGTGGTTACTTCTTTACCCTCGGGGCAGATAAACTGGATCTGCGTGTGGTTTTTTTGGTAGAGCAGTCCGTAGGATTCTTCAGATGTCGGATTACCGTATACCTTCTTGACATCTTCCAAAGTACAACCTAACTTAACGCCTCCACAGTCGACAGATGCGTCTTTGACATCAATGGTGGTTAACTTGTAAGGACCATCCTGGTTAGATGCATAGATAACGATCTTCTCGTAGTCATAATACTTTTCAATTCCTTGGTAGACACAGGAACAAACTTCTCTTAACACATATCCTTCTCCTAAAGCCTTAATGGCAGCTTCGGAATCCATTCCGGGAGTAAGCCAAACGCCCTTGTAAGTGAGGCCGTATGTATCGCTTGTTGCAGCCTGTTCAGGCGCAGTTGCATTGCCCTCTTTGGCGGCAACCGTTGCAGCAGTACCACCCGAGATTACCTGTGGTGCGTTTGAGCCTTCTTCCTTGGGTGCGCATGCGCACATTGCGCTCATGACAGAAACCACTGTCACAGCAGCCAGGATCTTTCTCATCATCTTACCCATTTCCATTACCTCATATCATAAAATCAGAGAGTCCCGAAGGACTCCCTGTTTATCTTATTAAGTTCTACTTTTTCTTATACGGGAAATTCTTTTTAACCTTACCGTTCTTTATATCTAAGTACTTCTGAACGGATTTGGTTGCTCTCTTCGGGAAGGCACTCTTCTTGAAGAGGTGAGTATCATGTCTGTTGATCTCACTGTCAATAGCCATGAAATCGAAAACCCATCTTGCCGCGTTGATGTAGATCTGAACATCGCAGTGGTACCACTCACCGTTAAGCTTGACGAGATTCCAGTAATGGATTGCACGTCCGGCGATCTTTTTCCTGCAGATAAGGAAGTTGTCTATGTCGAGACAGTCAAGCATTACCTTGCAGGCACATGCTCTTCCGTAGCAGGAACCGCGCTTGTTCTTAAGGCAGTAGTAAGCGGCTTTCTCCCATCCCTTGTAAGGAGTTGTTCCTCTGAGGAAGTAGATATTATGGTGAACCCAGTAGTAGATCGCCATTGCCTGCTCAACGTCAGTCATGCCCTTCTTGATGATCTTCTTGAGGACCTTCTGGGCCTGCTGTTTTGCAAGCTTTGCGTTCTTGGCACTGGTGGTTACGCCGCCGTTATATGTTCTGAATACGGTGACTGTTGACTGGACTTCGGTCTTGTTGCCTGCCTTATCGACTGCCGTGTAGTAGATCGGGTACTCTCCGACGAGCTTCTGATTGACCTTGGAAGCGTCGACCGTGACCTTAACGACTGATGTGTAATCGTCAGTAGCCTTGACGCCTGCGAGATAGTCATCCTTCTCGAGGAGTTCCTTGTCCTTTGCAACGTGCTCGAACTTCTTGATTCCCGTAATGACCGGCGGAGTGTGGTCGTCCTTTACGTTGAAAGGAACCTGAACTACCGAGGAGTTGCCGTTTGCATCGGTGAGCTTGACCGGGATCGTCATCTCGCCCGTGTTCATGACGAGATTGGGAGTGCCGTCAGCATACTCGACGTTTACATCCGTAAGATCGAAAACGTTCTTAACGAGCGACTTCGGATCCGGAGCCGGTCCGCAGAACATGTCAACAGGTACCGGTTCAGCCGTAGGAGCCGTCTTGTCAACGACCTTGAGGACGGAAGACACGGTATGTCCGCCGCAGTCTAAGAAGATCTGATAAGTTGCGAGTTTACCTGTATCGATAAGATCGACATTCGTAATGAAAGTCGTGTTTGCGGGAACTTTGGTAAAGAAGCTGTCAACCGTGATCGGATGACCGTACTCGATCTCAACTTCAGAAAGAACGGAATTATCGATGCCGTTGATGAAGTTGGAATACATGCAGAAAGCGAAGTAAGCTCCCAGAGCTCCTCCTGCCACAAGGGGCATGAGAAGAAGTCCCAGGAACCTTACAAAACTTCTGTTGTTATTCTTGCTTTTGGACATTGATTACATCTTTGCCTGATAGAAAATGCTGGTAACCTTCTGCTCTTCCGCATCGATTACGAAAGTAAGTCTGGAAGATCCCTTGTCATACATCAAGCTCTCTTCTGTAGAGTCAGCGATAGGATCACCGTAAGCAGCCTTGACCTGTGCAACGGAGTTGCCGATGAAGATGCCCTCTGCTGTAGAAACAGAGTCGTCACCGAGAGCGATCATTGTGATGTAGTTAGCGCTGCCGGCAGGTGTTGTCTCGATTGTGAAAGAACCGCCGTTGAAGATATAGTTAAGAGCTGTACCCTGACCTGCGCAGGACTGCGCTTCCTGAATTGTGTAGTTGTTGCCAAGGCCGGAAAGTACCTTGTCGATTGTGATGCCGATAACGACCTTAACATCGTTGTACTTGAAGAAGAAGTTGTTTGCCTCAGCGTTAGGGTCTACAACGAATCTGCTGTCGCCGTTAACACCGGCCTGACCCTGTGATGAGATTATATTGATGCCCGAAGAAACGGGTTTCTTCTCCTTGTTGCATGCGGTAAGCGGCATAGCGCAAAGCGCAGCTGCAAGAATGAGTGCTGTAATTTTCGAAGCTTTCATAAGTTTACCTCCAAACATAATAAACAAGAATATAATACAGTTCTTAGTAATTTCAGGCATTCAGAGTTAAACAACAAAATTGCTCAACTGAACTTTAGTATTTTATTATATTGTGCACAAGAAAAATGAGGCTATTCTATGGCATTTGCACCATAGCTCTTGAGAGCGCCGTATTCCCTTATCTCTCTAAGCTGATCTTCCCTCATGAAATCGTAGAATTCGATCTTCTTTTTGTACTCGGCAGAAACCGCAGGATCATTCCTGTAATCGGTCAGATTAAAGTTGACTTTTAAGTATTTTCCGAAGTAAACGCTAAGCTTCTCGGCTCCCGTCAGATTGAGGTGAATGCCCGCGTCATAGGTATCTACCGTGAGATCCAGACCGATATCTTCGGTGTAGTTGTTGAAATTCAGATATGTAAGTCCGTACTTGGCTGCGTACTCTTCAACGTTCTTGTCCCACTGCGGATACCATCCGTATTCCAGCGGAGCGCGTACAAGGATAAGCTTAATGCCTTTCTCCTCACAAAGAACGCGGATCCTGTCCAGGTAATCCATGGCATTGCTTCCGAAGTTCTTGTTGATCAGGGGCTTTTGAATGAACTTCTCATAAGGCTTGACGTCGCACCTCATGTAGTAGCCGTTGTGCGAGGTTATGTCTTTCGAGAATATGTGCTTGAAGTCTGTCGCTGTAAGCTGATTCCATCTGTCATGGTATCTCAGCACAGGGAAAACGTAAGATACGAAAGACTCGCCCTTCATCATAGAAGCGTTGATGGCGTCAACCTTGTCCTGTGACCACTTCATTCCGTCGAGGGTCATGCGGTTATACGCCTCAAGACGGGGCTTGTCGAACTGGAGGCTGTGGATCGAAAGGACCACGACCTTGGGTGTCTCGTGTCTTAAAGCATCCCTTAGCAGATAATAAGACTGCCAGATATACTGCTCTCCGGAACCCCTGATGTAAGACGAGATCCCGTATTCCTGATACATCTTGATCGGAGAATAGTTCTCGTATGCGTCGCAGTCACCGAAAAACAATACCTCATGGGGAACCTTCTCCTTATAGTATTCCTCGGTGAAAGATCCTTCGATGACGCCCACCTGATACTTGGGCATGAGAAGACGCTGGATAAACCAGAACAAAGCAACGCTGACTGCAAGCAAAATGACAGCCGTAATTATTCCCTTTGCAGGGGACTTTTTCTTCTGAACTGAACCTTCCGTCATTACATCGCCTTTTTGAGCTTGCGGAAGTCTTTGAGGGCCTTCCAGCCGATCTTGAAGATCTTGCGGATGTTGATTGAATTCGTTCCGCCCTGTCTCGGTCTGAAAGTGACTTCCCTGAAGGTCATCTCTTCTTTGTAGTATGCGAAATACGTGGTCATCATGATGTTCGGAAGGTTGTAATCCTTATCGAGCTTAGGCAGGTACTTTGCCACGGTCTTCGCATCCATGAGCCTGAAAGGCGCGTTCGCGTCCGGTACCTTGACGTGGAAATAGAGCTTGAGGAGGAAGCATACGACCTTCTCGACAAAAGCTCTGGACTTGCCGTCGCCTCTTACCGCGCGGTGTCCGAAAATACCCTTGTATCCGTTGCGGAGCTGCCAGAAAGCATCAAACTCGTCCGGCATCGTCTGACCGTCGGAATCCGTCTGGAAAATGAAATCAGCGCCGTTCTTGATAGCGTAATCGTAGAGCGCGATAACCTTCGGACCGTGATATTTTCCCGTATCGGAAAGGATCTCAAGCTGGGGATGGGTCTCTCTCATCTTCTCAAGGATCTCATGCGTCTCATCCGTGCTGCCGCTGTCCGCGATAACAAGTCTTGATGCGGGATTCTTTCCCTCAAGCACGGGATACCAGGAGGATACTACCTCTTCGATGTTGTCCTTCTCATTGTAAGCAGGCATGACCACATATAAAGTGTCCATATCAATCCTCCGTAACGTCTTTCAGATTCTTTCTCTCGTCAATAATATATCTGGGACGGTGCTTTGTCTCCAGATATATCTTGCCTATGTACTCGCCGATAACTCCGAGGCTGATCATCTGAATGCCGCTGACAAAGCAGATGATACATGTCATAGACGTCCAGCCTTCGACGATATTTCCGGTTGCCGCGCTGATGAGCGCGTATATGATGCCGATAAGTGACAGGAACGCGACAAAAGCTCCCAGGACCGTAATGATACGGAGCGGTCTGACGGAAAAAGAAGTGATTCCGTCAATCGCCAAAGAGATCATCTTTCCCAAAGGATAATGAGTCTTGCCCGCGATCCTTTCAGCCCTTGAATAGTAAACGATCGAACTCTTGAAGCCCATGTGGGGAATGATGCCTCTCAAGAAGAGATTGACCTCGCCGTATCCGGCAAGCGCATCAAGCACCCTGCTGCTCATGAGGCGGTAATCCGCGTGATTGGGAATGATGTCAACGCCCATTCCGCGGAGGAGAGAATAGTAGCACTCGGCTGTCGTTCTCTTGAATCTCGAATCGGATGTCCTGTCGTTGCGGACGCCGTAAACGATCTCATTGCCTTTCAGATATTCATCGACCATCTGCTCGGCACAGTTAATGTCGTCTTGTCCGTCACAGTCCATGGAAATCGTAATGTCGCAGCGCAGGCGCGCTTCCATGAGACCTGCGACAAGCGCGTTCTGATGACCGCGGTTACGTGAAAGTGATATTCCGGCATAGTGCTCGTCTTCTTCGGTGAACTTGGAGATAATGTCCCATGTGGAATCCTTGCTGCCGTCGTTAACGAACATGACACGGCTCTCCGGACTGATCTTCTCAGCCTCTATCATGGAATTCAATTTCGCGAGAAAAAGACCGCTCGTCTCAGGGAGCACCTGCTCCTCGTTATAGCATGGAATAACAAAATACAAAACAGGTGTCACGATACGCTCCGGAACAATATTATTCAACGCCTTATTATACCATATTCCCGAGACGTTCAGGCTTATGTCTTTATCTTGTGGTTCTTGTAATCGATTTTCTTCTGGACGGACGCGGTAGCGCTTGCGGGGTATTTCTTCTCATCGAACTCAAATCCGTTCCAGCCGTCATGCCAGAACCTCAGCAGCTCCTTGGTCGTGTACATGAAGAAATAACTCTCGTAATTCTGTCGCCAGGTGGCATCGCAGTGATACCATTCGCCGTTGATCTTTACGTAGTTCCAGTAATGCTTTGCGATCTTGTAAGGCCAGCGCGTTACAAACATGTTTTCGATGCCTGATACATCGAGCATCGCCTTGACGCAGGAAGCCGTCGACAGGCAGTTGCCCCTTCTCTCCTTGAACGCATTGTGCGCAGCCTCTGTCCATGACTTCGGCTTGATCCTTGTGGTGAACTTGATGTTGTATCTGCACCACCATACGATCTGCAGGGCCTTCTCCATATCGTTCATCTCGGGCGTGACGATCTTGGCGAGGACTTCTTTTGCCTGTGCATATACGGTCTCCGGATCAACATAGTTCTTCGGCTTGGGTTTGACCTTAACGCTGATCGTGACCTCGGTCTTGTTGCCGGTGAAATCATAGGCCTTGTAAACGGCCTGGTAATCGCCCGCTTTATTCAGGTTGACTTTGCTCGTATCGATCTCGAGTCTGGGGTTCTTGTCGAAGTTGTCAGTAACGGTAACGCCGCTCCTGTAAGCAATCGTCTCTCCGACTATTATCGAAATATCTCTTGTTCCTGTGATCTCGGGAGCCGCGATGTCTCTTGTGACGCTGAACGGCACAAGAACGACAGTCTCGTTTCCGACCGCATCGGTCAGCTTGGCAGGGATCGCGAATTCACCGCCGTTGGAGTAATCGGGCTTATCGCCCCAGGTTACCGTGACCGGAGTCATGTCCTTTATGTTGGTTACGCATTTGGAAGGATCGGGGAGCGGATCGACCGAGAATATCTGCTGGGCAATTCCCTCTCCCGCAGGTGCAACGGTATCGGCTACGATAAGCTCGCAGTCGTGGTCGATCCCGTACAGCGTGATCACGAAGGAAACCGTCTGCGGCATCGTGTAATCAACAGACGAGAAATCGAGATTCGTGCTCAGATACTGCGGGTATTTGGGTTCACCCTCAAGGAACATGTCGAACGATGCGGTCGTTCCGACTTCGACAGTAACGCTCTTTTTTATCAGGGAATTCTCATCGATCATGAAGATCGCGAACACGATGACAGGTATTGCCAGCAGCGCGAAAACAGCAAGCAGGATGAACGGCTTCTTGGGGATCTTATTCTGCGGGACGTTCTTCTTTTGTGCAGCAGGAGCCGTCTTCTGAACGGGCCTGTTGCTGACCGGCCTCTGAACTGCAGGTCTTCTCTCCGCGGGCCTGTTGTTGACGGCAGGCTTTCTCTGTTGCATCTGCCTTGCCGGCATTTGCCCCTGAGGTTTTGCCTGAACCGGACGTCCGTTGCTGCCGTTTCCCATAGGGCGGGCTGCGTTCTGTCTGAACCTTTGAGGAGCAGCCTGCTTAGTACGCTGAACAGCCGGGGACTGCCCGGCTGTATTCCTGCGCTGTATCTGTTTTGGATTCTGATTACGGTTTTGAACCTGCGGCTGCCTTTGAACCTGACGGAAGTGTTGCCCATTCCTCTGCCTGTTTTGTTCGGCAGGGGCAGTGTGGCGTCGCTCAGGATCTGCTGGCAGGTTGTCGGTCATTTCTTAACTTTGTGGTTCGCGTAATCTATGGTCTTTTGTACTGACTTGGTCGCGGATTCCGGATAATTCGCAACCTTGAAGTTGTAGCCGTTCCATCCGTTGTGGTAGAAAGACTGCAGCTCCTTTGTAGTATACATGAAAAAGTAACTTCTATATCCTTTTCTCGGAGTAGAATCGCAATGATACCACTGATCGTCGATCTTAATGTAGTTCCAGTAGTGAACGCTCCATCTGAAAGGGTATCTCTTGATGAACATGTTCTCGATGCCGCAGAGGTTGAGCATCTCCCTTACCGCACAGGCAAAGCCGTAACATGTCGCGCGCTTCTTCGTAATTGCATCGTATGCAGCTCTGTTCCTGGAAGTCGAATCGCCCTTGGATACATAACCAATGTTGTACCTGCACCACCAGACGATCTGGAGAGCCTGTTCCTTCTGGGTCATGCCGGGCTTTAAGATCTTGTTCAGTATCTTCTGTGCAGCTTTGTCGACTGTTTCCTGATCAATGTAGGACTTCGGCTTTTCGAGAAGCTCGATAGTGATCTCGGATACGGCCTTGTTGCCGGAGAAATCGGTAGCTACATAAGTGACCTTATACTTGCCGGGCTTGTTGAGATTTACGTTTGACGTGTCGATAGTCAGAACGGGGTTCTTGTCATAGTCATCGGTTACGGTTACGCCGTCTCTGTAGACGATGCCCTTCTCACCGATAACGCCCTCTTTTGTGACTTCGATGTATGCCTTGATATCCTTGGTTCCCTCGATTACCGGAGGTGTGCTGTCGCGTGTAACGCTGAGCGGGACCATGACAGGTGCAGTGTTGCCGCACGCATCGGTAAGGAGAGCCTCAGCCTTGAACTCACCGCCTGCGCTTATGTCGGGTATCTTGCCCCACTTGACGGTAACGTCGGTGCGGTCCTTTACATCCTTGACGCACTCGCTTGCTTCAGGGAGCTTATCAACCGAGAACATCTGCTGGGGGATGCCGACGCCGGTCGGAGGAGTAGTATCAGCTATATCAAGCTCGCACTCCATGTCCGTCCAGAAATATGTGATGGTGAAATGTATCGTCTGGGGGATGTCGATCTTAACTCCTGAGAAATCAAGATTGCACTCCTCATATTCGGGGAAAGAGAGCTGATCGTTAAAGAACATCTGCTCATTAACGGGGCTGCCGACTTCAACGATGACTCTTCTGTTGATCTTGTTTGTCTCGCGGTCATAGACCTTGATAAATCCGTAAAGCGCAAGTGTTATTACAGCGAAAAGAAGCATCACTGTATAGAAAAATACGTGAGACTTCTCCTTCGGCTTCTCTGTTGACTTGACTGTCGATCTTGCCTTAGCCACGGTCCTTGCAACCTGCTCATTGCTTGAAGAAGACCCGTGTCTTGTTGAGGACTTGACTGCGGGTTTGTTCGTATTGGCATGAGATCTGGCGTGTCTGATCTCATCCTCATGCGTAATCGCTCTCACCACTGCCGTGTCGGCAGATCTGATGGGACCTCTTGAGTGCATCGAGTTTGAGATTTCGAGCTTATTTTCCATTCGTTTTCCTTTTTTTCGACAAATCGTTTTCCGCCGTAATATTATATTTGGAGGAACAAAAGTCAAGCCTTTGACGGCCAACTGCCACTATAATTCCGCATAATCCGGTCAACTGTAACGAGATTTTAACACTTATTTCCTTGTATCTAATAATTTAAGAAAGCAGAATCTTGCGGACAAAGCGCCCGCTGTTTTGGGTATTTCCACCATGAAAGAGACTATAATATCACTCATGGCAAACAAGATTACAAAAGATCTATATTCGCCCTGCAATCTCTGTCCGAGACGCTGCGGAGCCGACAGAAGCCACGGTAAAACGGGCTTCTGCAGGATGCCCTCCGACGTGATCGTCAACCTTTCAATGATACACAGAGGCGAAGAACCTGTCCTTGGCGGCAGCGGCGGGTGCGGCGCGGTATTTTTTGAAGGCTGCAGCCTTAGGTGCGTTTTCTGCCAGAATCACGAGATAACTACGCTGACCGGCAAAGGCAATACATACGATGAGAACACTTTGTCGGAGTTGTTCCTGAAGCTCGAAAAAGATGGCGCGGGAGCCGTTGATCTGGTCACGCCGATGCACTATGCTCCGACAGTCGCGAAAGCTGTAAAGATCGCAAAAGACAGCGGCCTTAAACTGCCGGTCATATGCAATTGTTCAGGCTATGAATCTGTCGGCACGTTAAAGCTTTTCGACGGGCTCATAGACATATATCTCCCCGACCTGAAATACTACTCATCCAAGATCTCTGCAAGGTACGCGTCCGCTCCCGACTATTTCGCAACGGCGTGTCTCGCGCTCGATGAGATGTTCCGCCAGACCGGGAAAGTGATCATTGATGAATCACGCAATGTCATGACGCGCGGCATGATAGTAAGACATCTGATGCTGCCGGGTAATCTTTTCGACAGCAAACATATCATGGATTATCTTGCATCGAGATTCGGCAACGACATCTATATCAGCCTGATGAGCCAATATACTCCGATGCCTCATATTCTCAGCGACAAAGACGCTCCGGAAGAATTGAAGCGCCCGCTGTCCAAAGATAACTATGAGAAGCTTTGCGATTATCTGGCAGAACTCGGCCAGACCAATGCGTTCGTACAGGAGATGTCGTCTTCGGGAAGTCTCATGATCCCGGATTTCAATTCGTAGACTTCTTCCTCATGCAGGCGTGATCACATTCCCCGCCTTCGCAGACGCGGTAATTGCCGCCTTCGATGCAGATCGTCTTGCCGTTTATGAGGGCATCCGCGATCTTGAATCTCGCGGTCTCGTATATCTCGGTAACCGTGGTGCGCGATATGTCCATCTGAACGGCACACTCTTCATGCGTCATCTTCTGGAAATCGACGTGACGCATTACCTCGTATTCTTCAGTTGTAAGGATCTGGGACTTGCCGCAGTCAGAGCCTTCCGGCGTAAACTTTGTAAACCTGGGCTCTTCGCACACCCTTCTGACCTTAGCGGGTCTGGACATTGAAAAAGATACCTCCGATCACCACTTGCCGTCAAAACGACATATGTCAATTATATCATTCCTCGACAAGGGTTACGCCTTTGGGCAAAACGGCTCCTGTAACGGTGCCCGATGTCAGATCGAACACAGCTTTGCACTTGTACTGTACGATACCCGTCTCGCTGCTCGTTATGTATATCATGATGCCCATTGTCTTGGGATCGTACGAACTCACATCGAAGTCCTTCATGAAGAAATACTCGAACGAATCATCGCTTCCGGTTACGCCGTATCTTCCCTTTTTCATCTGTGTTCTGGTGAGCTGCGCGGGGTGATCCTTATCCCATGTGTACATATATGCGTAGATGGGTTTGTCAGTAATAACGTCGTTTCTGCTTCCGGTCATCCAGATGTCCGCAGTCTTCTTTTGCGCGTCATATCTGACTCCGACTGATATGGTGTCATCGGTCATGGACGACAGGATGGTTTTCTTGTACACGTCAAAGGCGCGGGAATCGATGACTTTGTTCTCCCGGTTGTCATAGACGACGATGTTATATCCGCGCTTGTTAGGCGCGTATTCTTCACCCCCGATAACGATCGAACAGCAATTGCCGTAATGGAGTCCGCCGGATACTATCTCGTAGGACTTACCGTTGCCTAATGTCCCGGAATGCGTCAGTTCGTGCATCGCGTAATTCTCGACGGGATCGCCGTTGCCGGTGACCGCGATATAAGAAGCTCCGTTCATCTCCCGGACTGAACACTTGAGTCCAAGCTTGCCGAACGCTTCGACCGTCTTTTGATCAAGACCTCTCGCACCTTCATCCTTAACGCCTGTCAGGACCGTAATGTCGTCAAGGCCTCCGAGCATTGTCAGATACTCAGCAAGGTCATCGTATTTGAGAACAAACTCATTGCTGCCGGTCTCATAGAACTCATGTTCAACGCCCTTGTTATCAACAGCGAAAAGCTTGACCGTTCCGGTAAGTATCTCGCGGAAAGATATCGAAGACGTATCAAAGACTCCGCTGTAGACCTTATCCGCACCGAGACTGAAATCCTGTTTCGACAAGAGATTTCCTTTCGGATCGTAGAATTCACCTCTTACCGAACGTATCTCCTGCCTGCAGTTCTCAATGCCCCAGAACGAGAATTCGAGCTTGCCCGATTCATTGACTTTTGTAGTGATGTTCAGATATTCGAGCTTTCTCAAGATGTCCTTTGAGAGCATGTCGAACGTGCCGATCTTGTCGTAGAAAGTGCTTCTTTTTCCGAGTTCGACCTTGAGGAATTCGATGCCGTATCTTTCCATCAGCGTGGGACTGTCAGAATAAAGATTCGTTCCCAGACCCAGTTTGTTTCCGTCTATCTTTACGCCCATCGCGGCAAGCGTCGTCGGGAAAAGATCGTATGTCGTATATTCTCTGTTTGCGGGCTTTTCCACCTGAACGGCAGAATTCAGAACGCAGACGTAAGAACGCCTGCCGTATGAAGAATCGACAGCCTGGCAGTAATCCGCGTCCATCGTCGGGTGGTCTCCTACGAGAACGATCGTCGTGTCCTTGTAGAAATCCTGCTTCTTCATCCAATCGATGAAAGCAGTTATCTGCCTTGAAGAGCAGGCCATGACGTTCGAGTATCTGACATCAAATTCTTCCTTGCACTGGTTGCAGACAAAGCCGTCCTCAAAATGGGTATCGGCGGTGAGCATGGTCAGATTGAAAGGGCATCCTTCCGCATTCAGTTCGGTAAGCCTTGTTTTCGCGAATTCGAGAAGCTTGCTGTCCTCGTAACCCCACCACACCCTGTAATCCTTGGGGATGTAGCCGTTGTTTCTCGCGTAGTCGTAATCGAAGATCTGGTATCCGCCGTGCTCTTTGAAGTACAGAGCCCTGCCTCCGAACGCCGCTTCCGAGCCGCACATGAATACCTGGTTGTAGCCCTGTTCCTTCAGGATGTCGCCTATCGTCACAAGTCCGGGATAGAACGAATCAGCATATGAGGCCGCGGCATTTCCGATGCTTCCGATGATGGGAATTCCTGACGTCTGCGCGACCAGAGCGCCCATCGTATAAGAAGATCCTGTGGTTACATATCCTCCGTTGAGAGTCTTTTTGTCGCCCGAGAAACTCTCGCCTTCTTTCAGCGCAAGCTCGGTCAGTTCAGGAATGACGTTTTTGTCGAATGCGCCGCCGGACTGCTTGTCCGCAAACGTAGTCTCCATGGACTCCAGGTAGATATATACGAGGTTGCGTTTCTTTTCGGGGAAGATGACATTCTTCGAAGTCGGTTCAACATAATTCATCTCGATGAAATCAGACTTAGTCATCCTCGAACGGATGTAATCTATCACGCGGTATCTGGCTACTGCCCTTCCGGCCTGGCAGATGAGCGCCGCCATGAGCAATAAGAACACGGTGATGCGGAATCTCTTCAATGCGCGGTAGTTCTTCTTTTTCGAGAAGATCACTATTACACAGGCGAAAAGCACCACCGCGATCACCGAGAACAGAACGACCCTTAAATAAAAGCTGTTCATGACATCCTTTGATGTTCCCTCAAGAGGGGCAGACAGATAGAAGACTATCTCGTCAAATGTGATGTCATGCCAGATGGAAAGAAGCCAGGTCAGGCCGAAAAACAAAAAGACCGCAACCGCAAATAACAAGACCGCCGCGATAAGACGGGCGGCTCCGGGTTTTCCGGAACGCTTTTCCGGCTTGCCTTCTTTCTTTTTGTCGATTAACTTGGCCATAGCAGAATAATATTACTTATTGAGAATTTAATTGTAAAGCAGACTTTCTTTCTGTATTATTTAGAAAATTAAAGGAGGGGTTATATGTTCGCAACTGTAAAGAAAATCTCAGTGTGCTTTTTTACCACGCTGATGCTGATCTCGTTCTTCTCGTTCAACGTATCAGCCTCTTCCATCGAGACATCAGCCGAATCCTTTAAGGCTCCCGCAGGCGTAACGCTCACTTACCGCTCGCGTGCGCGCAAAAAGAAGTGGGAGAAATATAAGAAGCAGGGCTGGATCTCCGGCGTTGCCGCTAAGAAAAAGAGAAAACTCGATGCGGTCTCCATCAAGATCAAGAGTTCCACTCCGGGCACCATTAAGTACCGTGTTCACGCTTACAGAAAGGGCTGGACTGCTTACAAGACCAACGGAAAGACAGCAGGCCGCAGAGGTTACGTCCTCGACAGGATCCAGATAAAGCTTACCGGTGAGCTTGCCGAGAAATACGACATCTACTACCGCGTCCACATACACACCTCGAAAGGCTGGCTCGACTGGGCCAAGAACGGAGAAGCGGCAGGAGCCAAAGATTACGCGTACTTTTTCGATGCGATTCAGATAGTCCTGACCGAAAAGGATGCCGGTAAACCCGGGAATGTCGCAAACGTAAAAGCCCAAAGAGACGTCCCGATCGTTACGGGCGATGCCGCAAAGGAAGCCATGATCAACAAAGCTCAGGGCTACTCCAGCAAGACAAAGTATCTCGTTCTCTGTGATACAAAGAACTTCTTTACAGGCGTTTTCACAGGTTCACAGGGCAACTGGAAGCTCGTAAGATTCATCTGCGTATCCGTAGGTAAGGAGTCCACTCCGACCAAGAAGGGCAGCTTCACGATAAAGAACAAGAAGAAGAAATTCTTCTCGGGAGCGGTGCGGTGTAAGTACTGCACGAGATTTGTAAAAGCTTATTATTTCCACAGCCTCCCGTACTCATGGAACGGAAAGTACATCGTCAGCTCGAGGCTTGCACAGCGCTGTACTCACGGCTGCGTAAGAATGGAACTTGGTGACGCAAAGTACATTTACAGGAAAGTTCCGACAAAATCGAGAGTAATCGTTTACTGATAAATAAGGGGTGCATAAGCACCCCTTTTCATTACTCTGTTTTCGCTATTCAGAACTCTTCTGCCAAAGCTCCGAGATACTGACCGTAGTTGGTCTTGTTCATCGAATCGGCAAGCTTTCTGAACGACTCTTCATTGATCCATCCCTTGCGCAGAGCGATCTCTTCAAGGCAGCCGATCATGTTGCCTGAACGCTGAGCGGCACGGATCGCACCGGCAGCTTCATAAAGGCTGTCTGCGCTTCCTGCGTCAAACCAAGAGAACTCCTTGCCAAGTGCGATTACTCTAAGGTCTCCCCTCTTGAGATACTCCTCGTTGACCGATGTGATCTCAAGCTCGCCTCTTGCGGAAGGCTGAATGTTCTCAGCAATCTGAACGACATCAGGACCGTAGAAATAAAGGCCCGGAACGATGTAATTTGACTTCGGATTTGAAGGCTTCTCTTCGATCGATACGGCGTTGCCGTTGCTGTCGAATTCAACTACGCCGAATGCTCTCGGGTCAGCGACATAGTAACCGAAGATCGCTGCTTTGCCCTCACTTACCATCTCCGATGCAGCTCTTAACTTGCGCTTGAAGAACGGTCCGTAGAAGATGTTGTCGCCGAGCGCCAGGCATACGGAATCATTGCCTATGAATTCCTTGCCGATGATGAAAGCATCGGCGATGCCGCGCTGTACCTTCTGCTCGATATATGTGATCTTGATCCCGAGATGCGAACCGTCGCCCAAGAGATCAACGAAAGGCTTTGTATCGTCCGGCGGTGTGATGACGAGTATCTCCCTGATGCCCGAATTCATGAGTACCGACATGGGATAGTAGATCATCGGTTTGTCGTATACGGGAAGAAGGGGTTTGCAGACAGGTTTTGTAACCGGATACAGACGCGTGCCTTTGCCGGCAGCGAGTATAATGCCTTTCATAGATGCACTCCTTAGGATCGTTTTACCGCTTATTTAAAATAATCAGTGTTATTTTACAAGTATAGCATAAGAAAAGTCCCCCTTAAAGGAGGACCTGCGTGGAGCGGGTTACGAGGCTCGAACTCGCGACATTCAGCTTGGGAAGCTGACACTCTACCAACTGAGTTAAACCCGCGAAAAACGCAAAAACACTATATCAGACAACAGTTGCAAAATCAAACACGGGCGCCATTGTGACGTGGTCGTCTTCAGCGAAAACAGTGAAGTTATCAGCAAGTTCATGACGGAATCCGTCCTTCTCATAAGGCAGCCAGAACTGAGTGTCCGAGAAGTTCGCCCAGATGAGCATATAGGCGCACATCTTCCCGCCTTCGCTTGCCATTAATGCAGCGAGAATATCGGTAAACCACGTGGTACTCGTATTGCCGGCAGGCGCAAGGCCTTCGAAATAGCCATCAGGCGTCTCCAAAGCGCGGTACCCCGTCTCTGTAAGCGCAACGACCTTGTCGTGCAGCTTGGCGCACTGCGCGATGATGTCGAACGAAGACTGAAGCTTCTTGAAAAAACCGTCACCGGGATGCGGGTGGTCGTGATAGAAATCAAGTCCCATGATATCGATATAGTCGTCACCGGGGTATCTGTCCAGATACTCCTCTCCTGATTCGACAGGGCCGTTCGGCGAATATGCAAACGCGAGATTAGTAACGCCGCGCTCGTACATGAGATAGTCGACCGTATAGCGGAACAACGATATGTAATCCTCGTCAGGAAGATACTTTCTTCCCCACCAGAACCAGTCTCCGTTGTCTTCGTGGAAAGGCCTGAAGATCATGGGGATCGGGTCGCCTTCCAGGTCAACGCACTTGTTTGCGAAATCAGCGATCATGTCCAGGAAACGCAGGTATTTTTCATTGAGATCCCCGCCCTTCATTATCCTTCTTCCGCAGTCGCCGTCCGGATTGTTGGGAGAATAATCGTAGAACTCTTCACCGCCCAATGAGAAATTCGGCATGTGTGAAGACAACGTAATTATGCATCCCTGTCTGTGAAGGTTCTTTACGATCTTGATGAGATCGTTAAACTTGCCTTCATAGCCAAGGAAACTCAAAGTATCAACACCAACTACTGCCGGATGCCTTCCGCAGAGATTCCTGCAGTCAGATTCCGTTCCGTCATTGGTGCTTATCGTAATGCCTATATGGCCGGCATTCTGCTGTCCGAACAATATCTTGTCCGAATACGAATACCCTTTTAAAAGCTCAAGCAATTCAATCAGCTTGGGCGATCTTTCATTTCTGAATCCGCTTTGCATTTAACCGCCTTACTTGTTTCCGTTATATCTTGCAGGTCCGTATTTCTTGCCTTCAGGCTGTCTGGATTTGCGTGTGAAATCACCGAAAGGATCGTTGATGTCGTTGATGTCGCCGCCGAGCTTCTGTATTGCTGACATCATTTCATAGAAAAGATCCCTGCTGATCGAATCCTGATGTCTGTTGATATAGTTCTTCATGAGCGGCACTGCCCTGTCATCTCCGTATTCGGCGAGGCAGATAACGGCATATATCTTGTTTGTCATCGCGCGGAAAGCGTGTCTTAAAGTCTGGTATATATCTTCACTCGGATTTGCCATTCCTATCTCAGCGAGCATAATGACAAGGTCTTCAGCAGGGCCCTCAAGGCCTGTATCGAGTTCTTCCTCGATGATGTTCATGAGGATCGGAACAGAGACGTCAGCACCTCCAACTACATAATCCTTGATGGACTCGGCGACGAATTCCTTCGTCTGGTGGTAGCTCATGAAACGGTCTATGACTGCCTTAACAAAGCAGAATTCCTGCATCTCGATGAGCACGTCGAGGCATGCCTTAACCTTCTGATACTCGATCTCGAAAAGCTTATTCTCATCGTCGAGCTCTTCTTCAGTCCATGCAGAGTTGCCTATGACGGAGCTGCAGTAATCTCTTACGGCTTCCCTGTCCTCAGAAGCGATACTGGCAATGAGCGACTTTGGAACACCGCGGTCAAGAGTAACGGCACTGTATTCGAGAGCTTCTTCTTTGTCTTCTAGGGACATGGAATCGAAAACCTCTCTAAGCGACTTTCCGCCAAGCTTCTCGTCAGGCTCGTACTCAAGCGCCTTGGTGGCCTTGTCTGTCTCTTCTCTTGCAACATCCTGGATGTATTCTTCAAAAGACGCGGCATCGCTTCCCTCAGGCACCTTGCCGATGCTGTCTGCGTACTCATCTATCTTCTGCTCAAGGATGAGCGCTTCGATCTGATCGTATCTGCCAAGGATCTCTTTAATCTCTTCAGTCATTTCCATTCCTCTTTCCCTGTAACTTTAAGAAGAATATTCTACACTCAAAAATGCTTTTCAATCAACAAAAAAGCACCGCAAAATTGCGGTGCTTTATTTGGAGGTACCACCCAGATTTGAACTGGGGATCAGGGTTTTGCAGACCCACGCCTTACCACTTGGCTATGGTACCGATTGGTGACCCGTACGAGAGTTGAACTCGTTACTCCGCCGTGAAAGGGCGACGTCTTAGCCGGTTGACCAACGGGCCCCTTATGGTAGCGGCAGTGGGATTCGAACCTACGACCTGCCGGGTATGAACCGGACGCTCTGGCCAACTGAGCTATGCCGCCATAAAAGGTGCTTTGAAATTATATATACTAGCCGTTTATAAGTCAAGAGTTTAATATCGTTTAAACAGTCTGTCGTTTTGCCTTCTTACTTCATCCCTGTGCCTCTCGGACAGAAAGATCATGTTGGCAAGCCTTGACGCTTTGGCAAACGCTCTTCTTTCGAACAGTTCGGTCAATACCATCCATAAAGCGAGAACGACGATAATGATCATGACGATGATGAACGCTATGAGATATCCGTAATCGTAATTATTGAACCCTAATCCGCGGCCGGTAACGGCAGTCTCGATATGTTCGTACCTGCCGGTATCATAGAACGTGAGAATGAGCGTGACTGCGATGAAGGCCAAGATTCCAAGGATGATGAGCTGCACCTTGCGGCGCTTCCTGTTCATCCTGAACAGAGGCGGTATTTTCGCCGTCTGCTCGTCAAATAACTCCTGAAATACCTTATCGTTATCAAGTCCCATGTGAAAATGATAACACAAGGACAAAGAGAAAGGGTGTCTCGTTTGAGACACCCTTTGAAATCAGTTCTTAAAGGATAAGAATTACTTCATCTCGAGCTCAGCGCCGCAATCAGCGAGCTTCTTCATGAGATCATCAGCCTCGTCCTTAGAAACGTTCTCCTTGAGAGCAACAGGTGCCTTCTCAACGAGCTCTTTAGCTTCCTTAAGACCCATACCAAGAACATCCTT